>TARA_B110000003_G_scaffold153551_1_pt1 | contig 17579 bp, 13 predicted proteins | sample TARA_B110000003 | Tara Oceans TARA_B110000003 (sample SAMEA4396424) | marine metagenome | biome: Westerlies Biome; feature: [SRF] surface water layer (ENVO:00010504); material: water (ENVO:00002006), including particulate matter (ENVO:01000060) such as... | depth 5 m
AGGTGAGGTAGAACGACATAGCGTGTTCGCTCCCATCGTGTTGCGCCATCTATCATTGCTGCTTCAATTGTTTCAGAAGGAACAGTTTGTAATCCAGCGTAAAAAACAATGAAAGCAAAAGGAGCAGAGTGCCAAACGCCATAAATAATTAACATTATCCATGTTAAAGTTGGTGAGGCTTTTAATGATAACTGCTGATCATCAAGAAGCCATTGCAAACTTGCACCAAGAATACCTTTCGAATCAATCATCCAAAACAAAATTAAAGATCCGATTAACGGTGTTACAATCATGGGTAGAAGTGAAACAAAAATAGTAGGACCTTTTATTTTTTTTGGTAAACTATTTACACCAAGAGCAATAAAAAAACCGAGCAATAGAACCAGAGGAGTTACTATGAAGGTATAGGTAAGGGTAAAAGCGAGAGCACGATAAAAAGGTAAGTTATAGACCTTATTAAAATAAATGCTCCAAGTAGCACTGCCCTTCCAAGCATCTTTTAGTTCATTTATGGCTAAATGATTACGATTTGTGTATGTCCCAAAGCCATTGAACTTACCTAAGGGTTTTTCTTCCTTCAATTGTGAAGTTGCAGCAACATCAATTTGTACTTCATCTTTACATCCAAAAGGCCCACAGCTTTTCACTTCCTTTAGTACCGCGCCATGCTCGATATATAATGATTGAACGAACACAGAACCGATTGGTAGTGCAATAAAAAGTATCATTGCCACGAGTGACGGAAGGATAAACCAAAAGAAGGTACGGTTTTTCATCTTTAATGCCTATTAAAATTCTTATTTAGGGAAGGGGAATTCCCCTTCCCTATAGATTTCTTATTTTAAGAAACCTTTTTCTGTAGCGGCAGCAGTATATGCAGCCTCTACGTCTGATAACGCCTGCTCAGCACTTTCAGATCCCTGTAAGAAATCTGAAATCTCAGAACCTAGTGCGGAGTGCAATGTACCCATAAATGGTAACATTGGATATGGTGCCGCACCACCGGCTGCTGTCGCAGAAACACCGGCAGAAGTTCTACCTGGTGTGTAACCTTTACCCAACCAAACGGTAGCTGCGTTATTCGCTGCTATGACTTCAGGCGAAATACCGTGCATCATAGCTATGAATGTTGCTTCTGCATCTTCGTCAGATATATTTGCTGAGATAGATATACCATCCCACCAAAGAGTTGACGCTGGACGTGATTTTCCACCCCATGTTGGCGCACTAGAAAGAACAGTTGAAGACTCTATAGCTTCGCTTGAACCTTCTCCATCCATGACAGCTACACCGCGAGAACCCCACATTGTAGCTAGTGCTAGATTACCTGCTTCCCATTCTGCTTGCGTCGCATTCGAGTCGAATGTCATATAATCCGGGTGAGAATATGCAACCAATGACTTAAGCATGTTAAGTGTTGCCACGCCGTGTGCATTATTTACAGCGACTTCTGCAGTCCCAGGTTTAAAGAAATCACCACCAGTACCCATATACATATTGACAAATTCTTCACCAAGATTCCAACCAGCTTTAGTATTTAAAGCTACAGGATAATCCATTAAACCAGCAGATTTTATTGCTTCTGCTGCGGCTAAAACTTCTTCATAGGTTGCTGGAATGCTGCTTACGCCTGCTTTTTCCAAGATGTCAGAACGGGAAAATAAATGCTGGGCGTTTGCCATGAAAGCAACAGCCATTATCTTGCCATCTACTGTAACCATTTGGCTCGGATTTAATCCTGACCCATGCTTTGCTACTAAATCATCCAAAGGACGAACTAGTCCGTCATTCATCAAAGTTACTAATGTTGAATTACTGGTAATCACTGATGTATATTCAGCAGGATTTGCTGTAAGGGCTGCTACCATGATGTCTTTGTGATCTTTGTTGAGGTTTGTTTTGATGGACACCCCATCGCCGGCACAACTACTTGCAGCAGCTGTCACAGCTTGAATGGCTGGAAAGTCATTTGAAAGAACATTGACGTTACCGGAGGTAATTCCGCATCCTGCCATTGCTGTGTTGCCAAGCATTATGAACGCTCCAGCTACCATTATTTTTTTTAGAAACATGTGTTTCTCCTTATTGTCATGAGAAACGACTAAAGTTGTCATTTCTTCGTTAATCCCCAAATGGGGGCATTTAAAGGGGATTAATCCCCAATCCGCGCACCCGTTTGAGTATCAAACAGGTGGCAAATCTCTCTGGGTATAGAAATGTGAACTTTATCACCAATTTCAACCCTGTAATCTTTATGTGCTTTTACTGAGATAAGTTCTCCGTTTACACGGACTGTGATCATTGTGGCATCACCCAATAATTCCATTGTATATACAGCCGCGTGAATATCACCACCCTCAGTAACCATATCCGCATCCTCGGCACGAAAGCCCAACTGAATAATTCCGTCTTTCTCATCAAATCCTTCAATTGTCAGATCTCCTGCGGTGAACTTCTTGTTAAGTATATTACCTTTGATAAGGTTCATAGCAGGTGCGCCAATAAAACTTGCTACAAATGAATTCGCTGGTCGATTATAAATTTCGGTAGGACTTCCAACCTGTTGAACAAGTCCGCTCTTCATAACAACTACGCGATCGGCTAGCGTCATTGCCTCAATTTGGTCATGTGTAACGTAAATTGTGGTAACCTTCAGTTCATGGCTAAGATTTTTAATTTGAGCTCGTGTTGATACGCGAAGTTTAGCATCCAAATTAGACAGGGGTTCATCCATTAAAAATACATTTGGTTCTCGAACGATTGCCCGTGCGAGTGCCACTCTCTGTCTTTGGCCGCCAGAAAGCTCTGCTGGTTTTCGATGAAGAAACTCATCAAGTTCTACCATTGAGGACGCTCGCATTACGCGTTCCTTGTGCTCACTTTCTGGAATTTTTCGCACTTTTAATGGAAAGCGAATATTCTCATAGACGTTCATGTTTGGGTATAACGCGTAAGATTGAAATACCATTGAGACATTGCGATCTTTGGGTTCTAAGTCATTCACGCGAACTCCGTCGATCATGATGTCGCCATCAGTTACTTCTTCGAGGCCAGCTATCATACGCATTGTTGTTGTCTTACCACAACCAGATGGCCCCAATAGGACAAGAAATTCCTCATTAGAAACTGTAAGGTTTAAATTCTCTACACCAACAAATGAACCCCATCTCTTGGATAGGTTTTGAAGTATAATTTCAGCCATTAAAGGATACCCAAGCAAAAAGATTCCATTATTGCATACGATTGCAAAAAGAGTACAATAAGGCAAGCTCTTACTTGAGTTTTAGAAACAAATATTAACTCTATATTGAAGAAATGATAAATTTAAGAAGATAGAAGCGAGTGGAAAAAAAATTTGGTGAAATTTAACAAAGAAAAATGTCTTATAAGAGACTATTATCGATCTCTTGATTCGTGTGAGATCGACGAAGTAACGGACGTTTTATTCAATTTTACCTCCGCAAATTATACCTGGCGTGCATTTCACCCTTTCAACTTGCAGACGGACATCTCGGTAATAAGTAAAATTTTTTGGCAGCCTTTTAAAAAATCTGTTCATCATATGCAACGGCGGATGGATATATTTTTTGCCGGTAAAAATTTTATAGATGAAGGCGCTTCTGTCTGGGTGTGCTCTATGGGTCATTTAATGGGCCTCTTTGATCAAACTTGGTTGGGAATTAAGCCCACAAATAAAATTATAATGTTACGCTATGCCGAATTCCACAAGGTGGAAAACGGTAAGATCTCTGAAACTGCTTTTTATTTTGATATTCCACACCTGATGATTCAAGCTGGGTACCAACCTTTTAAGGATCCAACGGCTATGCATCTGGTGCAGCCAGGACCTGCAACTCACGATGCCTTACTTTTTAATGATGCTCCAAAAGCTGAGGGTCAAAAAACAATGGATGCCATGAATGCGATGATCAGTGACCTTGGAACTTGGCAGTTAGGCCTACCATTAGAGGAAGAACTTGCAAGAACTTGGCATGATGATATGATTTGGTGGGGTCCTGCAGGTATTGGTGCTACCTACACTATAGAGCGGTATGCTAAACAACACTCGGGCCCTTTTCGGGCAGGCTTTAGTAATCGCTCTGGTACGGGACATATTTCTCGTATAGCCGAAGGACATTATTCCGGTTTTTTTGGTTGGCCGAACTTTATTGCAAAGCCAACTGGTGGATTTTTGGGCCTCCCCGCAAGTGAAAAATCATGTGAGTTTCGTGTAATTGACATATATCGACGAGAGGGTAATAAACTGAAGGAGAATTGGGTGTTCATTGATCTGTTATATTTCTTAAAACAGCAACAAATTGATATTTTGAATAATTTAGATCGTTACGAGGAATTCGAATGATTGATGCTCATCATCATTTATGGGATCTTAACTCGGTGGAATATCCATGGTTGAATGCTCGAGGCACAAAACGTTTTTTTGGTGATCCATCGCCAATTCAGCGTGATTATTTATTTGACGAGTTTAAAAAGGAATCTAGTCATCATGGAATAACATCTTCAGTTCATATTCAGGTTGGGGCGGAAGATGGCTTTGCTGAAGCAAAATGGATACAATCCATAATTGATAATAACCCCAGTTGTTCAATGGTGCAGGTTGTCTTTTGTGATTTGACCTCAAGTGATCTTGAAGAGACTTTAGACCGCTATTTGGAGCTTCCGTCTGTGGTTGGTGTTAGGCAAATCATTGGTCGTGCACCAGAGGAGGATAGTAGCACAGGGACTAATGGATTACTTGAGTCTGACGATTTTTTGCAAGGATTGCGTCTAGTAGGAAAAAAGGGTCTTTCTTTTGACTTGCAACTTATTCCAGAGTTAATGATAGCAACAAGTGAAATACTTCAAAATGCACCCGAAACCAAAGTTGCTCTATGTCATGCTGGATCACCTCACGATCGCTCGGGCAAGGGGTTAATACGATATAAGGATCAGCTTCATACCATTGCAAGGCTAGAAAATGTTACTTGTAAGCTCTCTGGTCTAGGGATGTTTGATCATAATTGGACGTCAAATTCGATCAAACCCATTGTAGATATTTGTTTAAATCAATTTGGTGATAAACGTTGTATGTTTGGTTCAAATTTTCCTGTTGATAAACTTTATTCCACTTATAAAAAACTTTTTGAAAGTTACGAAGAAATAATCCCCAAAGAGTGTCATGAAACAGTTTTTTATGAAGTAGCAAAGAATTTTTATTTTTCTTAAATTCCAGTGTTATTTTTTTCTTAGTTTTACACCATCTCCGAGTGGTGGCTTCCCTTGAGCAGTCCCTCCAGCAGGTGGTTTTACACCATCTCCGAGTGGTGGCTTCCCTTTAGCAGTCCCTCCAGCGGGTGGTTTCACACCATCTCCGAGTAGCGGTTTTCCTCTTGATTTGTCAGCAAGTTTTTTTAATGCGTCTTTGTCTTCTAAATATGCTGTGGGCGGAGTAGTACAGTTATCTTTCACTGTGAAAAAAAACATCTGCCTCTCTTTTTTAGAAATACGAATTACTGATGGGCTTGCCGCTCCTACCGGATATCCAGTTAGAACATTTTTGTTGATCTTTTCCCAGCTTTTACCACCGTCGAGTGAGGTGAACCTTACAAATCCTTGGGCCTCTTGGTATAATAACTCCGGATTACCCTTTTTGTTAAGTGTTAGCTCGGGAATACCTCCTTTCAATGTGGAGAGCTTAGAAAAAACCTTTCCATCAGAACTACTATATAATTGAATAGTTAGTTTCTCTGCTTGAGGGATAGCTAGAAGTAATGAACCATTTGTAAGTTGAATAACTGTAGGATCAGTTCCACCATCTAGACTAACTACGGGCCCTTCAATTATAAAATTGATACCGTCACCTGAGATGGCGGAATAAATCTTATTGGGTTTTTTACCTATTACAGGTTTTGTAAATAGACCAACATAAAAAAACAAACGCAGCTTGCCTTCAGAGTTAATGATTAGGTCAGGATCAACAGCATCTTTAATGATTTTACCGTTTAGCTTGATAGGACCAATTACTGATGTTGATTTTCCGTCTTGTGAAACTTCAGAGACAAAAATCGAGTGATTGTCAAAGTCGCCATTAACATAATATAACAGTGTTCTATTTTTAAAAATTACAGCTTCAGGTACCGAAGCTGAAGTAAGGAGACTATCATTAATAATTTTATAATTTTTACCGTCATTTTTAGAAAAAGCTGAATTTACTATATGACAATTGGGTCCTGTTCTCGGATTGATTTTAGCAAAAGTAGTTTCAAAACTGAATATAAATATGATAATTCCAAGAAAAAAACGCATTTTGATACCTCCTAATGTATCAAATTTCTGTTAGAAATAATTGATTAAGTCAACAAAAAACTATATGTAAACTACGAGCTATAAGATGAGTGAAAATTAAATAAGGATTTATTAAGAATCCCAAAACGATTGATTTATATAAAACTAGTGGTTCCAACCATAACCTATTTTTCATGAGTATTTGGTACTCAGAGTGGATTCTGTACAGTTTACGGTGGTCCAAGCCTCAACTGAATGGGAGAATAAATTGAGCGTTACTATGCATAATATAAAAAACCCCCTTCCTTTCTCCTTAACTAATCTTGAGTTTTTACGTGAACCACAACATCAACTGGAACGAATGCGCGCAGAAGGGTCTATTATACCTGTGAAAATGCCGTTTGTTGGGCGTATATGGGTTACAACAACATACGCTGCAACCGAGCAAGTGATGAAAGGAAAGGACACGTTCTTTTTGGAAGGCCGTTCGGTTGGAAAAACTAAAATCGCAGGTCTTCCATGGTGGATCCCAAAAAGTCTGAATGCTATTACGGAAAACATGCTTTCAAAAGATGAGCCAGATCATAGGCGGCTTAGAAAACTAGTGGATCTAGCATTTCGTCGTCATAGTGTTCTGGATATGCGAAGTCTAGTTGAAAGCCGAGCTGAAGCCTTACTTGATAAAATTCCCACTAAAGAATTTGATTTAAATAACAATTTTGCAAGAAAGTTACCTTTGGAAATAATTTCAGATTTACTCGGAGTTAGTGAAAAATATCGGGAAATTTTTGCTAAGGAGGCACTACATTTAACAGAAAATAGGTTGATTTTTATCCCAAGCATTGTTTTGGGAATGAAGCGATTAATTAAAATGATCCGTGAACTCATTGCAGACGCTCGTCAAGCACCAAGCAAAGGCTTATTAAAAGAGATGCTAGATGCGCGAGATGAACAAGAAAAACTCTCTGAAGATGAACTCGTTTCTATGGTATTCCTTTTACTTTTTGCTGGTATGGATACAACTCGAAACTTAATTGCTGGATCTGTTTGGGCACTTCAAAATTCACCGACACAAAAGGACTGGCTCCTGAAAAACTTTCCTGAAAGGCGTGAGAGTGCTGTAGAGGAATTAACTCGCCATGTAAGTTCGGTAGGGGGGACAAAGCCACGATATGTAGGGCATGATATTGAGATTGAAGGTCAAGCCTTAAAAAAAGGTGAAAAAATTATGGCTCTTCCGGTCGCTGCAAACTATGATCCTTTAAAATTTAAGAACCCGGAACATCTCACATTAAATAGATTTCCTAATCCGCATCTATCCTTTTCAGCGGGCATTCATTTTTGTTTAGGATTACAGTTGGCCCGTGTCGAAGTGCAAGCTGCTTTGGAGGTTTTATATCGGCGTTATCCAAACCTTACTTGCTCTCCCCCAAGTTATTTGCGGCGCCCTGGAATTCGGTCAATCAAAAAGTGCCTGGTGTTGATTGATTAAATTAATTTTATCTGGTTATTTTAATAATATATTTAAAAGTAAAAGGTTAGAATGGGGATTAATAATGAAATTTTTTAAATATTTTGTCGTCTTAATCATGTTTACAGTTTTGCCAGCTGGGTCAGCTGATTTAACGGCTTTAGAAAAAAAATTCCTAAACTATTTTAAAATATCAGATAAACGGAGTTCATTTGTGGACAATAAGGGAAAGAAATACCCTGAAACTAATATAGAAAATTATAAGAATATAGTTTTGGTCGTTTATACGCATGGTAGTGATATTGCCTGGAAACGAGATGAATGTGATAAACCACCAAAAGTTATTTTAAATCTTCATAATACTCAAACCGCTGGGAAAGTGATCAAAGTTTTTATGGCTTGTTCGGGAATTAAGGGATTAAAAATGAAAGAAATAGGAAAATTAATAAAAGATATGAAGAAAGGTGGATCAATCTATGATAGTGTAGACACGGATGGTATAAAATTTACCGAAAAATATAAACAACTAAATAAACAAAAAGTGATCCTAAGAATGGTAGATAACTTTTTAGAAAAAGGTGTACGAAATATTGTCTTGGCAGGACATTCGGCAGGGGGTTGGGCCGCATTAAATCTTTCTTCTAGGTTTCCTGAAAAAATAACTGGAGCAATTGCATTTAACCCAGCTTTTGCAGACAAAGTAAAAAATAGAAAGAAATATCCTTTTCTAGAAGAGATTAGAAAGCACGAGATTAAAATATTAAAAAGTCAAAATAGATTAAACGCGTTAGTTTTTTCGGATGATAAAGATAAGTTTGAGACCCCAGAGTCTTTGTCTTTTTTAATTGAATTGAAGGACTTAAAACTTATTGATTTAACAAATTCATCTTGTCACAAGGGGCACGAAGCAGTTAAAGAAAAATGCTTTGAGCCTTTTGTTAAAAAAAATAATTATATCTCAGATTATCTAAAAAACATTGTTAATTAATTTCTAAGTTAGTTCTAATAATAATATTATAATCTGTTTTAGAAAAGTTGTTTGAAGATAAAACAATTTTTGAGAGTAACAAAATTATCAAATTTACTAGCTGCCTTTATCTTCAGATTGCCGAGATTCATAAAATTCTACGGGACCATCAGCCTCGACCCAACCCTTAAAACCATCTGAAATATGAGCAGTGGGAAAGCCCATATTATTTAATGTCTGGACACTCAACGCGGATCTCCAACCAGCGGCACAATGCAATATAAATTTTTTATCAGCAGAAAATATTTTCTTAAAATATGGACTTTCGGGGTCTATCCAAAATTCGAGCATTCCTCGTGGTGCGTGAAAGCTGCCAGGTATAAAACCGAGTTTCTGGCGTTCGCGGATATCTCTGATATCAACTATTACAACATTTTTATCACTTAGTAGTTGAATTACTTGACTGGCTGTAAACTCTTCTATTTGACTTTTAGCTGTAGCCACTAATTCTTTAACAGTTATTTTTAATTTTTTCATAGTTTGCCATCATTCTCTCTGAGCTCGACACGCCTAATTTTTCCAGAAATTGTCTTTGGTAGTATTTTAAGAAATTCGATCTCTCTGGGATATTTATATGGAGCGGAGTGTTTTTTTACAAAGTTTTGAATATCAACAACGAGTTCTTCTGAGGATTCAAACCCACTAGCCAAGATAATAAAAGCCTTAACAATCTCTCCCCTTATCGCATCTGGTTTTGCTACTACTGCAGACTCTGCAACTGCTGGATGTTCGATTAATGCACTTTCAACTTCAAACGGGCTAATGCGGTAGCTAGAGGAAGAAATTATATCATCAGACCTTCCGACAAACCAAATATAACCATCTTTATCGCGTGTTGCTGTATCACCAGTGTAATACCAACCATTTTGGAAGACATCAGTTGTCTTAGTTTCGTCTCGGTAGTACCCCTTAAATAAGCCTGGAGGATAAGGTTCAGTTATTTTTATACCAATATGACCAATTTCATCATCAGGCAGAATATTACCATTATCATCGATTATATCTACTACTAGCCCTGGACATGGTTTTCCCATTGACCCAGCTCTAATTTCCATACCAGGAAAGTTTGCAACTATATTTATCGTTTCAGTTTGCCCATAACCATCATAAATATCATTTCCGGTAGCTTTTTTCCAAGCCCGCATGGCTTCTGGATTCAAGGGTTCTCCCGCGCCAAAACAGTGTCGTAGAGAAGTGAAGTTTGCATTTGATAGATCTGCTTGAGCCATTAACCGATAAATTGTAGGTGGTGCACAGAATGTTGTAACCTTATATTGTTCGATAATTTTTAGATGAACATTTAAATCAAACCCATCACCATTATAAAGAATGATGCTGCATCCAGATAATATTTGGGGATAAAGTAAACCCCACGCAGCTTTTGCCCATCCTGTATCTGTTAAAGTCCAGTGTATGTCAGTTTCTTTTAAGTCCTGCCAGTAGGTTTTTGTTATGTAATGAGAGAAAGCATAGGCATGATCGCGTTCCACCATCTTGGGCATTGCGGTACTTCCCGATGTAAAATAAATTAACATAACGTCGTCAGAACTAGTTGGGGAGACCATTGAGCGATCAAATTTGGTCGAACAAGATGTGCAAATCTCTTCGAAGCTGTACCAACCAGATTTCTTTTCTCCAACTATGATAAGATATTTAAGCGTAGGACATTTATCTTTAATTTTTTCAATGGCATTTGCATGTAAAATTGAAACAATTGCTACTTTAGCGCCAGCACGGTTTATACGGTACTCGATATCATTTTCAGTTAAAAGGTTTGTACCTGGCATCGCTACAGCACCCATCTTTGCACAACCTAAGAGTACATAATACCATTCAGGAATTCGTGGTAAAATCACAAGTACATTATCAGCTTTTGATATCCCTAGTGATAATAAAGCATGAGCAGTTTGTGATGAAACCTCATCTATTTCTTTATAACTAACGTCGCGGATATGATTACCTTGATTATCGATTGAAATAAGAGCGGGTTTATCTAATTGAAGTGCTTTTTGCGCAAGGACGTCAAAAGCAAAATTAAAATTTTCAGGGCAATCCAATGTAAACGACGAACGCATTTCTTCATAATTGAAACTCATAGATTTTATTTTTAACTTAACGTTCTATCATTACAAGGCTTTTTATTTAAAAGGCTTTGAGATTATTTATTTTCAAAACATAAATAAAAGCTTGTACGAACTTTTTTAATGTAGTGTTCGCTTTATTCATAAATGACTATACATTTTATGGATTAAGCCTTAGAGCGTGTGTCAGACTTTAATTAAGATTAATTCCACAGTTGGTTTTTTAAAACGGCGCTATGGCTGGCCGTATATTATCCCAGATTTAGCCTTAGAACGGACAATATTTATGCACCAAGCTTTATCTGATGCGTTGGAAGAAAAAGGCTATAAAACTTTAACTGCTGTTCAAGAAGCAGTCTCTGATGTTTCATTAACTGAAAAAGATCTCTTGGTATCTGCTCAAACTGGGTCCGGAAAAACTGTGGGATTTGGACTGGCGATGTCAGTTAACCTATTAGAGACCAGTGATAAATTTGGAACTGCTGCAGCACCGTTAGGACTAGTAATTGTTCCCACGAGAGAGTTAGCACTTCAAGTTAAACGAGAACTAACCTGGCTTTATAAGCAAGCAGGAGCCGTTCTGGCATCTTGTGTCGGAGGAATGGATATGAGAGACGAGCGTCGTTCTCTCGAACGAGGGGTTCATATTTTAGTGGCAACTCCAGGTAGATTACGTGATCATATCCATCGAGGCTCCGTTAACGTCTCACAACTAAAAGTTGTAATACTAGATGAAGCAGATGAAATGTTGGATTTAGGTTTTAGAGAAGATCTTGAATATATTTTAGCAGAGTCTCCGGAAAACCGACGTACATTGATGTTTTCAGCTACAGTTCCAAAATCAATTGCAAACTTAGCGAAGAGTTATCAGAATAATAGTTATCGTATTTCTATCAAAGGCGAAAAAGAACAACATAGTGATATTGATTATAGGGCACTGAGTGTAAGTGGACGGGATACTGAAAATGCAATTATAAATGTTTTAAGATATTATGAACCGCCAAACGCACTAGTATTTTGTAATACACGGGCAATGGTTAATAAACTAACAACGCGTTTTTCAAACCGAGGATTTTCAGTGGTGGCATTATCTGGTGAGTTAACTCAAGGGGAGCGGACAAATGCGCTTCAGGCAATGCGTGACGGCAGAGCTCGAGTGTGCATAGCAACAGATGTTGCAGCGCGTGGAATTGATTTACCTAATTTAGAATTAGTTATCCATGCCGATTTGCCAACCAATTTTGAAATACTCTTACATCGATCCGGAAGAACTGGGCGTGCTGGTCGTAAGGGAACTAGTATAGTTATAGTTCCCAGAAGGAATTCACAAAAAACTGAACGTCTTTTTAAAATGGCTAAAATTGATGCTACTTGGGAAGAGCCGCCTTCTGCTGATGCAGTCCGTGAAAAAGATCACCAAAGGCTTTTATCAGATCCCAATTGGTCAATCCCGGTAAAGGAAAAAGAAGTTAAATTTCTAGAAAAGCTAAAGGCAATATATAGTGCTGAACAAATTGCCTTGGCGTACATACGACTCTATGAAAGTCGGCAGTCATCGCCTGAAGAGTTAAACGAGACATCTAGTTCTGATAAAAATAACTGGCAATCTAATTTTGGTGCGTCAGTTTGGTTTTCTTTGGCTATGGGAAGAGATAAAGGTGCTGATCCTCGCTCATTACTACCAATGATATGTAATGGAGGAGGAATAACTAAAGATGATATTGGTGCTATAAGAATTCAAAGTAACCAAACCTTTTTCGAACTTAAGAAGGACTGTGTTGACCTTTTTATATCAACAGTTGGTCCAAGTAAAAAACTGGAGGGTAGAGTGCAGTTTCGACAGCTTGATAAAACTCCAGTTTTTGAAACAACAGACAGACAAAATCGATCAAATAATAAAGGTAAGAGTTTTTCTCGCTCATCTGAGAAAAATAAAAGACGTGCGAAGTCAAAGGGACCCGATAGGACTAATAGAAAGAAAGATGGCTTTCGTAAGTCAGAAAATAAAGCTTCTAGAGATAAAACTGATAAAATCTCTAGAGATGGAGCTGTAACTCCATTAAGTTCAAAAAAGCAAAGGGTATCGAAAGATAAAAGTATCAAAGCGGGGAATGATAATGATTCTTTAAAGGTTGCAACCAAGGATGATAGTAGATCTGACAAGCGTCCTTACAATACAAAGAAAAATTTCAGTAAGCCAAAATCAAAAGCCAATGATACGTCAAAGAGATTTTCACCTAATGGTAAAGCATTTAAAGCAAGAGTAAGGTCAAAAAACGTATAATAAAAAATTATCTATTTTAAGATGTAACGGTTTTACATATATTTAGAAAAAAGTATTTAGTCTTATACTTATTGTATCATCATCATCTAAAGTGCTGAACACAGAATTAGGATTTTTAGCATCAAAAAATTGCGCCCCTATTTCTAAGCTTGACCACGAGTTTAGCCGACGTGAAGCTTCAAAGGATAATGACGACTGGTCATTGGCATGATCCTGAGATGCGAGAATTAATATGCTAGAGTCCTTGGTATCATTAAATGTAAGCCTTAATCCCCCTACATGAAACTTTTGAGCAGCAGCTTGTGGTCGATCATCGTATTGCTCTTCAGCAATGACACCTAAATCCCAAACATTACCTAACAATCCGTATAACGTGTACTCCAAGCCAGCAACGATGGCAGTGAAGTCACTGTTTGCTTGTTGACCAACAGAACTCTCCCATTTTAGGAGAGTTGCATCACCTGTATATTGTGCCTCGAACCCAAAAGATTTTTGCCTTGGGTAAAATGGCTGCAGAGCCGTGCCGGAATCAACCACCGTAGTTGTGGGAGCCCGAGCAGTGCCATAGAAGAGACTTCCAGCTAAATCCCAATCTCCGACAACACTTGAAAACCGTGCAGCGAAATCATCAGATTCTTTCCCGTCTGGTCTCCCATATTGCGCGGGTTTCAAAATTAATTGACCACTTGGATGAGCATCAGAGTCGTTAAATGTCTGCTCCCTAAAAAAAGGTATATACCATATTTGTAAATCACCTATGTCCAGGTATTTTTCAATTGAAAGAGATGGAGCACCGAGTTTTCCTGCACTACCTTGGCCAGATGCAGCGTCTCGTTGATTTATAACGTCAACAACATTTTTGCTTTCAGCATTTCCCCAAAACTCTTGCCTGTTTCCTAGAAATATTATGGAGTCGAAAATATCTGTTTTTAGATAAGCTTGACGCGCTTCTAAGATTTTTCGGCCAGAGTCTTTGGCATCTGTGCGAGCAATTAATTCTAGAACACCACGAATGGGACCAAAGTCTTTGTAAGCGTCAATATTAAATTCTAAAGATTGAGTATCATCAATTGTTCCAACATTACTGTTGGGAAAGAATTTGAAGTCAGTTATTATTTTACCATTAATATCGCCGTCTGCTAGGCCAGTTTTTCCTAGCATAATTCCGATTATTGAAATGACTAAAAGGCGTGAGATCATTTGACCCGCTTCAGAATACTTTTCTTAAAATCTTTATCTGTAAGCCCTGTATTAAAGTCCCAGTTTTCATATTTAAGCTCTGTTTTCTTTCCCGTTTGATGGTTTACCATGATAAATTTATCTGCTCGCCAATATTTATCTAAATATTGATTGTACCCTTCGAATGATAAAGTTTTTAAGAGTGATTTTTTCCTATCAAAGTACTCAGTTTTTAAAACAATATATCTTGATTTATCGATCCATACATTTTGTACAGAGTAACCACTTTTCCTATCGACAGGGTCATACGCTACAACAAAACAATCTATGCCATCATATTTCTCATCGCGTAGATACTCATATGTATATTTTTCCACCTCCTGACTTGCAATATCTTCAAAAGAAAATTCACTACCCATGAATGGACCGGCCTTGTTTGAGGATGCTATCCTTTTCACACGCTTTAAAGCTGGTAGATAGAGCCACTGATCATCGGAACCCACTTTCTTTGTATGAGACAAAAATGCCGTGCCTCGGACATCACCTGGCGTATCAAAAATAACTAATGACTTGTCTCCATCGTTCTCCCCCTCGAGTGTTCGATTTCTTATGGAACGCTGTGTAGATTGACCATGTTTATCTTGAAGTATCATCGTAGTTTTGGAAGAAGTTGTACCCCATCCCTCATCTTGATTGATTACTTTTGTTACAATCTCAAGCCCTTTGTTAGCAAAAACATTTCCGGAAAATAATAATGTTATAAATGTAATAGTAAAAAATAATTTGAAAATTATTCTCATGATCCTTCTCCTCAAGTGGGTATCTTATTAGTTTGATCGAGCGATGATACTTCAAGAGTATCTTGACTGGTTTTTTCCTGCCTGCTGTCTTTGTCTAGAGCAATTAAAAGTGCTGGCAATAGTGTTAAATCAGCAATAAGTGCTATCGAAATTGCTATAGCTGTTAAAAGCGCAGTAACACTATTCACTCCAAAAGATGATTGAGCGAGAACGAAAAATCCAGCTACTAAAATTAAAGTTGTTACCACGAGTGCTGTGCCAACATTAGAGAACGCTGAAATTACTGCGTCTCTAGGGTTCAATTTTAATTCACGACGAGCTAATTGGTATTTTGTAAGAAAATGGACACTATCGTCTACAACTATACCTAGGGCTAAACCTGTTACTACGGAAACGGCTAAATTAACCTGCCCCACTAAAAGCCCCCAAACTCCAAAGGCTAATGCTGCAGGAAGAAGGTTTGGTATTAAGCTGATTAAACCAAGGCGAACATCTCGTAAGGCTATTAGTATAAGCCCGCTAATTATGAAGACCGCGATAATCGTTCCGAACAGCATTCCTTCAATATTTCGTTCTGAAATATATGCAAACATTACGGTTGGTCCAACAGCGGTAAGATTAATCCCCATATTGTCTGATATGTATTTTTCGGCCTTGGCTGTCCACGCCCGTAATTCATTAGTGGACATGTCTTCTAAAGTGACCAATACTTGAGTTGAGGATTTATTAATATCTAACTGATTATTGAGATCTAGTCCAAAGGGCAACGATAACTCGTATAGTAATAGGTACTGAGCTGCGAGTTCTCGGCTGTCCGGTATTACATAGTAATCAGAGTTACCAAGATTTAGATCTCTATTTAAGCGTTTGAAAACATCTGTTATCGATAGAACATTTGTCACTTCTTTTTGAGAACGAGACCAGTCAGTAAAGTCCGCCACATTTTTCAAAAAAAGTGGGTCGCTTACGCCATTTGATTCTCCTGCTGGGATACTGAATTGAATTATGTTTGTACCCGTTAAATTTTCACTTATCCAATCCGTATCTTTTCTAAAATCTGTCGACTCATCAAAGTATTTAACAAAGTCATCGTTTATTTGGTTTAATGGAATTAGAGCCACGATAACTACTGATAAAGGAATACCAAAGGTTAAGATTTTCTTATAATTATCAGCGACGGCTACACCTAAGGTTGTCATGAAGCCATCAAGTACTTTAATCGTCTTTTTAGGTTTTCCTAAAGGTAAATAACTTACTAAAATAGGAATTAAAGTGATAGAGTAAAACCAGGCTGCCATCACGCCTATTGCTGAAATATTACCTAAGTCGTGGAATGGTGGTGAATCGGAAAAGTTCAAGGACAAGAAGCCAATGGCGGTAGTAACACTGGTTAGTAAAACTGGTTTAAAATTTACGCGTAAACTGTACAGTATACTATCCCTTTGAGTAACGCCTTCGCGCATTTTATTTAAGGTGGTAACTAGTAAATGTATTGCGTCTGCAACTGCAAGTGTCACGATTATTATCGGTGCTCCGGCTGCAACTGGGGTTAAACCGACCCCCATCCATCCGCCACACCCCATGGCAAACATAATGCTAAGAACACAAACAAGAAAAACGTTTAAGACGCCCAAAACAGATCTTAATAATACGTATGATATCATCAAAATGACTAAGAATGCTGCAGGTATTAAAGTAGACATATCTGTTTGAGACGCTTCGAGAAATGCCGTATTTAACATCACTACACCGCCCATTCTGATTTTCACAGGATATTTTTTTTCAATTTGTGTTACCATTTCTCGAGCGGAAGATGCTATGTCTACTAGTTCTTGAGGGTCTTTTCCCGGAATTTGGACTGTTACATTAACTGATGTACTTCGATGAGAAATATCGTGAACTCTTCCCGCTAGAGAGAGTTCAGTAGTGCTAACCTTTTCAACTAATTGTTTTTCTTCATCACTCATATTTAAGGGATCAGAAAATAAATCTCTGACGATTAAATCATCTTCATCAACTTCTGTATGCTGATAATTTGATAAGCTATCAACACGGATTGAGTAGGGTATTTGCCACCCCATTTCAGTTAATTCCTCGACCGCGGCTAGAACTTCTGGCGACGTTGCCTTCTCACCTTTAAGCGGTTCGAATGCAAAATTAACGTTATCAACTTGAGTGTAAGTTTGTTGAAGCTCCTCAAAAGCATTTAATTGAGGGTTATCTTTGCCAAAAAAAGTTCGATAGTCATTATCGAAGTATAAAAATTGACCACCTGATGCTCCAAGCATAGTGAACAAAATTACTATGATCAGGCATAATAATCTATTGCCTAAAAGAAATTCCCCAAACCAGTTTTCTTTCTTTGTCATCCATTGGCCCTTTTATATTACGCTGCTAAATTCGGCCCCTGGTACGTAATTTTTTCTAAAAAGTAAAGCAATATAATACCGAC
>TARA_B110000003_G_scaffold28194_1_pt1 | contig 17572 bp, 15 predicted proteins | sample TARA_B110000003 | Tara Oceans TARA_B110000003 (sample SAMEA4396424) | marine metagenome | biome: Westerlies Biome; feature: [SRF] surface water layer (ENVO:00010504); material: water (ENVO:00002006), including particulate matter (ENVO:01000060) such as... | depth 5 m
CTTATGTTTGAAAAATTTGTTTCTACAAGTCCAGGATGAATAGCACCGACTCTTATATTAAATGGATTCAAGTCTAAACGAAGACCTTCTGTGAATTTTTCAACTGCAGCTTTGCTTGCACAATAAACATTTCCTTTTGGATAAGATTCCTTACCAGCGATAGAACCAACATTAATTATTTGGCCTGATTTTTTTTCAACCATTCCATCTAAAAGCGCTTTTGTTACATATAAAAGACCCTTTACATTTCCATCAATCATTGCTTCCCAGTCTGAAATATTTGATTGATGAGCAAGAGCAAGTCCATGGGCATTTCCTGCATTATTAATTAAGACATCTACATCTTTAAATTTTTTTGGAATGGATGAGATACATTTAAAAACCTCTTCTTTATTTCTAATATCAAAAGTCAATAGATGAGAATTTGAGTTTAATTTTTTTGATAATTCTTGAAGTTTATTTAATTGTCTTCCACATAAAATTAAAGAGTGTCCTTTTTTATCTAATTTTATTGCAGTAGACCAACCGATCCCACTACTTGCTCCTGTAATTAAAATTGTTTTTTTCATTAATTAATTTATGGCACACGTTCTCCCAAGCTGGCTTCTAAAATTTCGAACCAATCGGACGTCTTAATATTTATAAGTTTTGCTTTTATAGATGATAAAAGCCTTTCTTTTTTTGTGGTTCCAACTATTGGATTAATCCCTGCAGGATGTTTAAATAACCACGCTAGTAGTAGTTGATCTTCAGAACAAGAGTACACTTTCGAAAGTTTTTTTAAAATAGAATTAATTCTAGTTCTTTTTTCATCAAAAATTTTAAAATAACTTCCTAGAGGAGACCAAGCCATTATATCTATATTTTTTGATTGACAATAATCTAGAGTCCCATTGTTCATAGAATTAGAATGAGTTAAGGAACATTCAACTTGGTTGTGCATAACATTTGTTGAAGTATTCAATAACTCGATTTGATCTTTTGTAAAATTAGAGACTCCAAATTCTTGAATTTTACCTTCATTTATTAGATCTGAAATTATTTCACCAATTTCAATAGGATTCATTAATGGACTGGGTCTATGTAGTAAAAAAACATCAATATATTCAGTTTTTAAATTCCTAAGTGTATTTTCAACTGAACTCCTTATATGTTTCTGAGAATAATCGTAATGCTTTACTTTATGTGGCCTCAATTCAGAGGGATATTGAATACCACATTTAGAAATTAATTTAATATTTTCTCTTTCAGTATTAGAAAGTTGAAGTGCCTTTCCAAATTCAGCTTCAGTAGTATATCCTCCATAAATATCTGCATGATCAAAAGAATTTATACCTATTTCGACATTATATTCAATTAACTCTTGCATATTAGCTGTAGATAGTGAAACACCCCACTTTCCCCAAAACATAGTTCCCGAAATGATATTAGAAGTCGATTCTTTATTCATTAAAATCTATAATTTCTCCTAAAATAATAATACTTTATGCCTGAAGGCTTTTGACTCGTTCTATTTTTTTAACCAATTATTAACAACAACTACTGAAATTAATCTTCATTTTTGTTGCACAAAATTTTAAACCTTAATATGTATAATGGAAAATACTAACATAGATATTAACTCAATAAATGAAATTATTGAAAAGGAAAGTGCATTTGTAGACCTTCTTACCAGAGAGATGAATAAAGTTATAGTTGGTCAAAAAACCATGATTGAAAGACTTTTAATTGGTCTTTTAGGCAGAGGACATGTCTTATTAGAAGGAGTCCCAGGTTTAGCAAAAACATTGGCAATTAACACCCTAAGCCAAGCGGTTAAGGGAAGTTTTAGCCGTATACAATTCACTCCAGATCTTCTGCCTGCAGATGTAATTGGGACTATGATTTTCAACATGAAAGAGAATGACTTTTCAATAAAAAAGGGACCTATATTTGCAAATTTTGTTTTGGCTGATGAAATAAATCGTGCACCAGCAAAAGTTCAATCAGCTCTTCTAGAAGCTATGCAAGAGAAGCAAGTCACAATAGGGGACACGTCTTTTAAACTTACTGAACCTTTTTTAGTAATGGCAACTCAAAATCCTGTTGAACAAGAAGGAACATATCCATTACCTGAAGCTCAGGTTGACAGATTTATGCTTAAAACAATAATTGATTATCCAAAAATTGAGGATGAGCAATTGATTGTCCGTTCAAACCTAAAGGGATCTTTCGAAAAAATTAAGCCTGTTGTTTCTACAAAACAAATACTTAGTGCTCAAGAATCAGTTAGATTAGTTTATATGGATGAAAAAATTGAGAAATATATTCTTGATTTAGTTTTCTGTACACGTTACCCTGAGAATTACAATTTGAGCAAACTAAAGCCCTTAATTGGATTTGGTTCATCGCCCAGAGGAAGTATTAATTTAGCTACTGCTGCAAAATGTCATGCATTTTTAAAACATAGAGGCTATGTTATTCCTGAGGATATAAGAGCTGTAATTTATGACGTACTTAGACACAGAATTGGATTAACATACGAGGCTGAAGCTGAGAATATAAATACTGAGGAAATAATTAGTCAAATTGTAAATGAAGTAGAAGTACCTTAATCACATAATTTTATTTGATGGATACTAAATCACTTTTAAAAAAAGTACGTAAAATCGAGATTAAAACTCGACGATTGAGTAATCATATATTTGGTGGAGAATATCATAGTACTTTTAAGGGTAGAGGAATGACATTTAGTGAGGTTAGACAATATCAGTTTGGAGATGATGTTAGAGCTATTGACTGGAATGTAACTGCACGGTATAATAGTCCTTACATAAAAGTTTTTGAAGAAGAAAGAGAACTAACTTTAATGCTAATGGTAGACATAAGTGGATCTGAATTTTTTGGTTCTCAGTCTCAAACAAAAAGAGAAATAATTACTGAAATTGCAGCTACTCTTGCTTTTTCTGCTCTTCAAAATAATGATAAAGTTGGAGTTGTAATGTTTTCCAATATCATAGAAATATATATACCTCCCAAAAAAGGACGATCTCACATTTTAAGAATAATAAGAGAACTACTTGAATTTAAACCCACTAATAAATCAACAAATATTGGAGAAGCATTAGCTTTTTTATCTGGTGTTTTGAAAAAAAAGGCAATAGTGTTTCTTTTATCAGATTTTATAGACTCTAACTATGAAAAGACATTAAAAATTACTGCCAAAAAACATGATTTAACCGGTATTAGAATTTATGATAAATTAGAAACATTTATTCCAAAAATGGGACTTATTCCGATGATAGACTCTGAAATAAATGGACTTACTTGGGTAGATACTGACTCTAGGTTAATTCGTGAATCTTATTCAGTTGAGTATGCTAAAAATGCCGAGTACTTTTCAGCATTATTTAACAAAAATGGAGCAGGATCCATAAGTTGTGGAGTTTCAGAAAGCTATGTAAAAAAACTATTAGGCTACTTTAAAACAAGAACCAATTAAATGAATTTAATAAGATTTATTTTAATTTTTATTGCATTTGGAACAGTCCAGTCTCAAAACATTCCAAAAGTTAATGCAGGTGTTAATTCAAGTACTATTAATATTGGTGAGCAAATCAACTTTTTTCTAAATGTTGAACTTGATTCCATACAAAAAATTGAATTTCCAGAGAAACTGCAAATTGCCCCAATGGAGATTTTAGAAATTTTTCCAACGGACACTCAGAAAATCCAAAACAGATTTTTTTTCACTAAAAGATATTCATTGATTCAATTTGATTCAGGATATTATAATATTCCACCTCAGCGAGTATTAATCAATGGTTTCTCTAAGCTATCAGATTCGGTAAAAATTACCGTTAAAAATATTAAAGTTGATACACTTAAACAGAATCTTTTCCAAATTAAACCTCTAAAAACCATAAAAAAAAAATATGATTATTTAATAAAAAAAATTGTTTATGGAATCATAATTTCTTTAATTTTAATTTTATTTATATATCTAGTATTAGTTTATCAAAAAAAAATATCAGAAAGAAAAAAAACTGTACCTCCTTTTGAAAAAGCAATAAAAGCTCTCAAAGAATTAGAAAAAAAAGATCCACAAATACAGCAAGATTACAAGGAATATTATTCTGAATTAACTGAAGTTGTTAGAAGATATCTTGAAGAGGAAGTTAATATAGATGCACTTGAAAGCACCTCAGATCAACTCTTACTAAAACTAGAGTTATACAAAAAAGGCGGAAAATTAGACCTTGATGAAATAACAATTAAGAATTTAAAAACTGTTCTTGAGACTGCAGATCTGGTTAAATTTGCAAGGGCTCTTCCAGGATCTGAAACATATAAACTGGATGCTAAATTATTAGAAGACGTTGTAATTGAAACAAAAGAAGTTTTACCTAAACCAACAATAGAAGAATTAAAAGCTAAAAAAGTCTATGAGGAGCTCCTCAGGAAACAAAAACAAAAACAAATATTGAAATGGATTTTAGGCTCAATACTTTTCATATCAATCTCATTAGTTACGTCCTTAATATTAATTTTTGGTTATTATCCAGTTAGAGATACACTATTAGGTTACCCTACAAAAAAACTAATAAATAATAATTGGTATAATTCTGAATATGGTTCACCTCCAATAAAACTTTCAACGCCAAAAATTTTAGAAAGAAAATTAATAAATCCAAATACATCCACTCTTTTTATAATGGATAGTATTAAATCAAAATATTATATAGAATTACTTTTTGAAAAAAAGAATAAAAAAGAATTAAATAAAAATTTAAAGAATAAAGGAGGGATAAGTGATAAAGAAAAAACTCAAAAAATTATAGATCAAGTAATTGAAAGATATCAAAGTCAAGGAGCAGTTAATATATTGATGGATGCTGATAATTTTGAGACCCCATCTGGTTTGCCAACCCTCAGAATTTCAGGAACTCTTGATTTGAACAAGATTAAAAATAAAGAGATGGTAAGGTGTTATTTTACTACTCTAATTATTGATTATGAAGAAGGAAAAGTTAGCTTAACTTTATTTCATGATAAAGACGATAGGTATGGTGATGAAATAAGTGAAAAAATAATTAATAGTATTGAATTAATTAAAGAGCTCTAAGATAATGATTGAAAACCTATCTTTTTTAAACCCTGACTTTTTTTGGCTTTTCAGTCTGTTCCCAGGATTAATAATATGGGAAATATATTATCATAAAAACAAACAAGTCCATCTTCAATTATCAACATTAAAAGCCATTAATAAAAAAACATTCAGAGTATATCTTAGACCAATACTTTTTATTTTAAGATTATTAACTCTTTCATTATTAGTAATTGCATTAGCTAGACCTCAGACATCTGACACATCTGTTAAGAGTAAAACAAACAAAGGGATAGATATTGTTATGGCGATTGACGTATCTTCTAGCATGTTAGCACAAGATTTGAAGCCAAATCGTTTAAATGCTCTTAAAAGAGTAGCATCAGATTTCATTGATGATAGAATATCTGACCGTATAGGTTTAGTCGTATATGCAGGGGAAAGTTATACTCTTACCCCGATAACCAGTGATAAAAATATTATAAAAAATAGTTTATCTGAAATTCAATACCAAGGATTAATTGAGGATGGCACAGCAATTGGAATGGGGCTAGCTACCTCAGTTAATAGGTTAAAAGATAGCAGAGCCAAAAGTAAAGTGATTATTCTTTTGACTGATGGGGTTAATAATTCGGGTTTTATTGATCCAAAAATTGCTTCAGAACTAGCTGCCGAATATGAAATTAAAACTTATACGATTGGACTTGGCAGCAACGGAATGGCAAAAGCTCCGATAGGAATAATGCCTAATGGAAGTTTTCAGTATGGAATGACTAAAGTTGAAATTGACGAAAAACTTCTTAAATCAATAGCTGATTTAACAGGAGGTCAATACTTTAGGGCTACTGACAATAAAAAATTAAAAGAAATATATTCCGTAATTAATAAGTTGGAAAAAACAGAAATTGAAGAGTTTAAGTATACTAATTATAACGAGAAATATCGTCAATTCATTTTTTTGGCGCTAGCTCTTAGCATACTTGAATTTATAATGCGTAACACAATTTTTAGAAGCTTTATTTAAATTATGTATTTATTAGACGAACCCTCATACAGATACTTGTTTTTTATTATACCAGTTCTCTTATTTTTCTATTTATGGGTAATGAGATGGAAAGCTGATACTCAAAAAAAAATTATTAGCACAAAAATGATTGAAAATTTAAGCCCTAATAGATCTTGGTTCAAGCTTTATTTTAAGTTTCTTCTTCTGGCCCTTTCATTGTCTTTTCTTATCATAGGACTGGTTAATCCAAAAATGGGTACAGAATTAGAAACTGTAAAAAGAGAAGGAGTAGATATTGTTTTTGCAGTTGATGTATCCAAAAGTATGTTAGCTGAAGACATTGCTCCAAATCGAATCGAAAAAGCTAAACGTCTTGTTTCGGCTATAATAAATAATTTAGTGGGTGATAGAATCGGAATAATAGCCTACGCAAACCAGGCAATTCCACAACTACCAATAACTACCGATTATAATGCAGGTAAAATGTTTCTAAGAAGTCTAAATACCGACATGTTATCTTCTCAAGGAACTGCTCTTAACTCTGCAATTGAACTGTCATCAACTTACTTTGACGATGAAGATCAGACTAATAGAGTTGTATTTATTTTTTCAGACGGTGAAGATCATTCTGAGGAAGCGGAAACAGCATCTTTAAAAGCAGCTTCTAATGGAATTAAAATTTATACTTTTGGAATTGGAACAGAATCTGGAGGACCAATTCCAGTTAAAATAAATGGGGTGTTAGAAAGTTATAAAAAAGATGAAAATGGAGATGTAGTTATAACAAAAAGGAACAACAAAATATTAAAATTGATTTCTAAAAACACCGATGGGCAATACATAGATGCAAACAATACTATGGAAGTTGAGAATTTTGTATCCAAAACATTAAAAAGTCTTGAGAAAAAAGAATTTGAAGCCAAAAAATTTGTCAGTTATAAGGATCAATTTCAGATATTTATTTTCATTTCTTTTGTATTACTTTTAATTGACCTATTTATTTTTGAAAAAGAGACAGTTTGGTTAAAAAAATTAAATCTTTTCAACGAAAAAAATTAACATGAAGCATATATATTTATTATTACTATCGGTTAGCTATTCATTAATATCTCAAGATAATTATATTAATAATGATTTATACGAAGGAAATGAGAAAGTAAAAAAAGAAGATTTTTTGGGAGCGGAAATTGATTATCGTATTGCCTTGAGTAAGTCACCGAAAACTTCTAAAGCGTTGTTTAACCTCGGGAACACGCAGTATCAAGCCAATGCTTTTGACGAAGCTGCACAACAATACTTTAGAACTCAAAAATTTTCTAACAAAAAGCTGGACAAGCACGTAGCTTTTCATAATATGGGTAATGTTTATATGAAGAAAAAAGAATATGGTAAAGCTGTAGAATCTTACAAAAGTGCATTAAGAAATAACCCTTCAGATGATGAAACTCGTTATAATTATGCTCTTGCAAAATCTTTATTAAAAGATGAAAACAAAGACAATGATGACAAAAAAGATCAGGATAAAGAAAAAAATGAGGAAAATAAAAAGAATGATAAGGAAAAGAATAACGAAAACGAAAATTCTTCTGATAAGGATAAAAATGGTAATAATGAAAAGGATCAAAATGAAACTGATTCAGATAAAAAAGATAAGAATCAGTCTAATGATAAAAATGAAAAAGATTCAGATAAAAGTAATCCAGAACAAAAAAGAAATCCAGGTCAATTATCACCAGAACAAGTTAAGAGTCTTCTTGAGGCAATGAACAATCAAGAGAAAAATGTTCAAGATAAAATCAATGCTAAAAAGGTTAAGGGTAAACCTGTAAAAACAAAAAAGGATTGGTAATACGATGCGAAGAATAATATATATTTATCTAATTCTGTCATCTTTTCTTATTAATGCTCAAGTTGATTTTGAATTGAGAGTTAGTAAAAAGAAATTAGGAATAAATGAAAGGTTGAGGATTGATTTTGTTATGAATCAAAATGGAGATGATTTTAATCCTCCATCATTTGACAATTTTAATTTGGTAGGAGGTCCAAATCAATCAGTGAGTAATTCATGGATCAATGGAAAAAGATCCTTTTCAAAAACTTTTACATATTTTTTAGCACCCAAACAAAAAGGAGTTTTTAAGATAGGTTCAGCTGAAATCAGTTTTGAGGGTAAAACATACAAAACCGCTCCAGTTTCAATTGAGGTTATGTCAAGTGTAGTCAAACCTTCTGGATCTTCAAGTGTTGAATATTTAGCTGATGAGAATATGCACCTTATTGCAGAAATCTCTAATACAAACCCTTATTTAAATGAAGCAATAACAATTATCTACAAGTTGTATTTTAGAAATCCAATTAAAATTTCTGATGCTCGTGAAATTCAAAGTCCAAAATTTAGAGATTTTTGGACAAGCTCCATAAAAATCCCACAATTAAAGGTCGAATCTGGATTATATAAAGGAGAAGCATATAATGAAGTGACATGGAGAAAAACTATTTTATATCCTCAAAAAATTGGAAAATTAGTAATAGAGCCACTTGCACTGAGTTTAGTTGTAGAAATTCCAACAAAACGGAGAGACTTTTTTGGAAACATTATTTACAAACAAGTTTCAAGATCTGTTAATGCAGGAAAGCGTATTTTAAATGTAAAAGATCTTCCAATTGTTGATAAACCAAAAAATTTCTCAGGAGCAGTTGGAGAATTTAAATTAGATTTTTTGATTAATAAAAAATCAATCAAATCACTTGAATCATTTCAATCAATTGTAAAAATTTCAGGTAAAGGTAATTTAAAGCTTTTTGAACTTCCAAAAATAAAAGTTCCCAGGTCAATTGAGCTTTTTGATCCAGAATACAAGGAGGAAATTAAAACTACACTTTCAGGCATGGAAGGGGTTATAAGGAATACTTATACAATGGTTCCTCAGACTCAAGGTAAATATCCAATTCCTTCAATTGAATTCAACTATTTTGATCCCAAGAAGGGCTCATATTTTACTTTAAATTCTGTTAGTCATATAGTTGATGTTTATGGAGGAGATGTTTCCAATAATCTCAATAAATATCAAGATAATGGTAATCTAGTTTCAAAAACAAATACCAATCAACAATTTGGTTTTATAAAATTAAAATCAAACTTTTCATCAATAACTCAAGTTGAATTTTGGAATAAACCTTCATTTTGGCTCTTGATTTCTTTGCCCTTAATTCTGTTACCTATAATTGTTCTCGTCAAAAGATTTTGGATTACAAGAACTATTGATGAAAATGATTTAAAGTTGAAAAGAAGGAGTAGACTTGCAATAAAATTTTTAGGAAGTGCAAAAAAACATATTAAAAACAAATCTAAATTTTATGATTCATTAGAAAAAGCATTTCACAATTACCTAAAAGCAAAATTACAAATCGAAACTGTAGATATCAAAAAAGAACTAATAGTTAGTTCATTAATTAAAATGGGTGCAAGTAATCAAACTATTGATGCCTTCATCAAAATTCTGGATAACTGTGATATGGCGAGATATTCTCCAATTACTGATTTAAAAATGAAACAAGATTATCATTCAGCAATTGATATTATTGAAAAACTTGATTATGAAATATAAAACTAAATATACATTGTATATATTTATTTTTTTATGTAAGGTTGGACTTTCGCAAGCTCCGGATATATTATTTGAAAAGGGTAATGAATTTTATAATAATGGAGAATTTGAGTTGGCAATTGAACAATACAACAAAATATTGGAGAACGGGATGCATAGTACTGAACTATATTTTAATTTAGGAAATTGTTTTTATAGACTTAATAAAGTAGCTGAAAGTAATTTTAACTATGAGAAAGCTCTTTTGTTATCTCCAAATGAAGAATATGTACTTAATAATATATCATTTGCAAAAAACATGGTATTAGATAATATTGAAGAGCTTCCTCAAACTCAATTCCAAAAAAATATAGATTACATTATTTCTTTATTTTCAATAAAAATATGGTCACTTATTCTTATCGGCTTAATGTCAGTATTTTTTATTTCTGCCTTGATATACTTATTTTCTTATAATCCCATTTATAAAAGAATATATTTTTTACTATCAACAATTGTTTTGATCACTTCTTTATTATTATCTAACATAATTTGGATGGAATTAAAAAAATCAAATGAAATAAAAAATGGAATAGTTTTTTCTAAAGAATTGTCGGTTTTTGCTGAACCAAATAAAAGAAATGAAGAACTATTTATCTTACACGAAGGAACCAAAGTTCAATTAACCGACAAACTTAAAGGTTGGGAAAAAATAAGGTTAATAAATGGTGCAGAGGGTTGGGTAAATGAAAATCAAATAAAACCTTTATAAATATTTCCATCCCTTTTCACTTTCACGACTATTTATTATTCTAAAAATAAATGTACCAATTTCAGAAAGTGGATTATAAATAATTGAATTTTCAATTTGATCACTTTTAAATTGTTCTTCAACTCCTCCAAAAAATAAAGTTTGCTTAATTAAATATATAATAGATGATAAAATAATTATCCACTTAAATAAACCAAAAACTAGTCCGGTTAATCGATTCAATAATCCCAGAGCAACAATTTTTAACGATTTGGTTATTAGCTTTGCAATAAAGGATATTAAATAAATAACTGTTATAAATATTATCAAGCACGATAAAACGTATGCAATAATTGAGGATAGATCTAGAAAAACTTCTATTAATTTTGATAAGTGATTTGAAAAATAATAAACACTGACTATACTAATAAAAAAACCAAATAAACTTGCAATTTCTCCAATTAATCCCTTTCTAAAACCAACTATGGATCCATAAATCAACAAACATGAAATAATTAAGTCAATCCAATTAACATTCATTTGATTTTTTTTTTCAATTTAAGCATTCATAAAAAAAGAAACTAAATTTGTAGAATAAATTAAAATTGCAATAAGTCTTTTTAAATAGAATTGTTATTACTAATAGAATCTTTACTTTTACATTATGATTAAAGAAGTTAAGAAGCATTTAAAGAAAGTAGATGATTTTAAAACAAAAGATTTATCTGAACTTGAATCATTCAGAATTGAGTATTCAGGAAAAAAGGGTGTTTTAAATAATTTTTTTACTTCTTTTAGAAATATTTCCAAAGAAGAGAAAAAAGAATTTGGAAAAGAGCTAAATATTCTCAAAAATGCTGTAAATAAAAAAATAGAATTTCTTAAAGAAAATATAAGTACAACTAATGAAGTCGGAATAAATGGAGACCTGTTTCGTCCTGGATTAGATTTTGATTCAGGCACAAGACATCCTCTATCGATTGTAAAAAATAGAATTATATCTATTTTTTCTCAAATAGGTTTTAATTTATCTGATGGACCTGAAATTGAGGATGATTGGCATAACTTTACAGCTTTAAACTTACCAGAGTATCATCCAGCAAGAGATATGCAGGATACATTTTTTATTCAAACTAATCCAGATATTCTACTTCGTACTCACACTTCATCCGTTCAGGTTAGATATATGGAAAATAATTCACCTCCAATTAGAATTCTTTCTCCTGGACGTGTTTTTCGAAATGAAGCTATTTCATCCAGATCGCATTGTATATTTCACCAAATCGAGGGATTATATATTAATAAAGATGTTTCTTTTGTAGACTTAAAACAAACCCTTCAATATTTTACTAAGGCGTTATTTGGTAAATCTACTATAAGGCTTCGCCCTTCTTACTTTCCCTTTACTGAGCCAAGTGCTGAAGTAGATATTTATTGGGGTTTAGAAACAGAAACAGATAGAAGAATAACAAAGGGAACGGGATGGTTAGAAATTATGGGATGCGGAATGGTGGATCCAAATGTTTTAGTTAACTGCGGAATTGATCCTGAGGAATACTCGGGATATGCCTTTGGAATGGGAATCGAAAGAATCGCAATGCTTTTATATCAAATTAGTGATATCAGAATGTTTTTTGAAAATGATATTCGATTTTTAGAACAGTTTAAATTTCAAATTTAGTCTAGTTTAGACTCTAATCTTTTAAAGGCTTTTTTTGAATTTGTATTTTTATACATTATGGAATGAACGGTATCTAAAATTGGTGTATCAGATCTGAATTTTTTTTTTATACGAGAGGCAGATTCAGACCCATAATACCCCTCTGCTATCATATTCATTTCTAATAAAGCATCTTTAATATTGTAACCCTTTCCCAACATCACTCCAAGCTTCCTATTTCGACTAAATGAAGAATAGCCCGTAACTAATAAATCTCCCAAGTATTCAGAATTATTAATATTCCTTTTCATTTCATATATGCTGCTAATAAACTTTTTCATCTCTCTAATGGAGTTACTCATTAAAACACTCATAAAATTGTCTCCATATCCCAGTCCGTGTGCTATTCCAGCAGCAATGGCATAACAGTTTTTCAACATAGCTGCATATTCAGTACCAGTAATATCATCTGATGTTGTAACCATAATATATTTGCATTTCAACCACTTAGATATAACTTTACAATTAGTGGAGGACGCACAAGAAAGTGTTAAATATGAAAGTTTTTCCATTGAAACTTCTTCAGCGTGACAAGGACCAGAAATTACACCAATTTGGGTATAGGGAATTTTAAAATGATCATTAAAAAAACTTCCTAAAATTTGCATTTTTTCTGGTAAAACTCCTTTTACTGCTGAAATGAATATTTTTTTACTCACATTAATATTGATTTTATTAAGTTCTTTAAATGCATAAATAGAAGGAATGGCAACTATAATGACATCAGCTTCTGCTACTATTTTATTAATATTACAATCAATACTCAGTCTGTTTGTCTTAAGTTTTAGAGACTTTAGATAGTTTGGATTAATACCATTCTTTTTAATTTTTAAAGCATTTTTTTTATTTCTAATGTACCAATTTACCGTTCTTTTATTTTCAGTTAATATTTTAACCAACGCCGTTGCCCAACTTCCACTTCCTAAAACTGCAACTTTCCATTTTTTTTGAAGATGTAAAACCTCTAACTTATTTTCAATTATTTTTATCATAACTAATTTATATTACTTATGGACATTAATAAAAGGCCAGTACCATAAAATAAAATTATACGGAAAAACTTTTTTCTACTTTCAAACTGTCTTTTATGAAGAGACCATCCAAGAAAAACTAATAGAACAGGAGTAATTATATAAACTGTTTTTTTTATTAGTAAAAGTTCAAAAGAAAAAGAAGTAAAAAGATAAATAGTCCCAATAACTGATTGGATCAATAAAAAAATTAATCCAAATGTATTGTATCTCAAATCATTAGAATTGAATGTTTTTTTTTTAAAAATTTAAAAACTGAATTCATTAGTAATATAATTAAAATAATTTTCGCGAAAGTTGTCCAAAAAACAAATACAACTTCTATTAGAGAGTATGTTTTCAAATGGTCAGATTTTTAAATATCAAATTTAATTCCTTGAGCTAAAGGAAGTTCAGAAGAATAGTTAATAGTGTTTGTTTGCCTTCTCATATAAACTTTCCAAGCATCTGAACCACTTTCTCTTCCACCTCCTGTATCTTTTTCGCCCCCAAATGCACCACCTATTTCTGCTCCTGAAGTACCGATATTAACATTTGCTATCCCGCAATCACTGCCCCAATGAGATAAAAAAGTCTCTGCTTCTTGAAGATTTTGTGTCATAATAGCTGAGGATAGTCCTTGGGTGACGTTATTTTGAATATCAATTGCATTTTGAACATCTCCAGAATATTTCATTACATAAAGAAGTGGAGCAAATGTTTCAATCTGAACCACTGAACTATCTGTATTTATCTCAACTACAGAAGGAGATACATAGCATCCACTCTCGTATCCAATTCCAGACAAACGAGATCCTTTTATTAACCAATTAGGATTTTCTTTATCAGCCATTTCAATTGCATTAAGATATTGATTAACAGCATTTTTGTCTATTAGTGGCCCTACATGATTATTTACGTTTAGGGGATCTCCAATCCTTAATTGTTTATAAGCTTTAATTAGCGCATCAATTACTTTAGAATAAATGTCCTCATGAATAATTAGACGTCGTGTTGAGGTGCATCTTTGACCACATGTCCCAACTGCTCCAAATACAGCACCAATTATTGTCATTTTAATATCAGCTTGAGGTGTTATTATGATAGCATTATTACCCCCTAATTCTAGTAGTGTTTTTCCTAAACGCTTAGCAACTGTTTCATTTACTTTCCTCCCCATTTTAGTAGATCCTGTTGCTGAAATAAGTGGAATTCTTTTATCTGAAGACAGCCATTCTCCAACATCAGCTCCTCCATTTACTAGACACGAAATTCCTTCTGGCATCATATTTTCTTTTAAAACGTTTTCTATAATTTTTTGACACGCTATGCTACAAAGAGGAGTTTTTTCACTTGGTTTCCAAACACAAACATCTCCACATATCCAAGCTAATGCGACATTCCAGCTCCATACAGCTACTGGAAAATTAAAAGCTGAAATAATACCAACTATGCCTATAGGATGATACTGTTCATACATTCTGTGTAAAGACCTCTCTGAATGCATAGTTAATCCATGTAGTTGTCTTGATAAACCAACAGCAAATTCACATATGTCTATCATTTCTTGAACTTCACCTAAACCTTCTTGGTATGATTTCCCCATTTCATATGAAACTAATTTTCCTAAGTTTTCTTTTTGATCTCTCAATGCATCTCCAAATTTTCTAACTAAATCTCCACGTTTTGGTGCTGGTATTTTTCTGAATATTTGAAATGCATTTTCAGCACTTTCAATTATAATTTCATAATCTTCAATACTGGCAGTAGTTACTTCAAAAAGTGAGGATCCGTCAACAGGAGAGTTTGTGGGTATTATTTTTCCTGAACCCATCCAATTACTTCCTGTGCTGCAACCTAATTGTTTATTTTCAATACCTAGAGAAGCTAAAATTTTTAAGGTTTGTTTATTCATTTCAGTTTTTATTATAAAATTTAAAGGTAGCATTATTTAAAAAAAGTTCACATTGAAAAGAATATTTATTACGTTTAAGTAACTTGTTAAAAAAAATTATGCAATTAAGATTTATACTTATTTTATTTTTCTTTTGTTCTTGTCAATTTCAAAAAAATAAGACAATAGTAAATGAAACCCCTATTTTTTCGATTGTTATTCATGGTGGGGCAGGAACCATATTGAAAAAAAACATGACAAAAGAAATGGAAAAAAAATATATTAAGAAACTAGAAGAAGCTATTGAGGTAGGATATGAAATTTTAAAAAATGGTGGATCAAGCCAAGTCGCAGTTGAAAAAACGATTAATGTAATGGAGAATTCTCCACTTTTTAATGCAGGAAAGGGTGCTGTTTTAAATTTTAAAGGTGATGTTGAATTAGATGCCTCATTTATGAATGGATTAACCCAAGATGCCGGAGCGATTTCCGGATCTTCAAAAATAAAAAATCCTATTTCTGCAGCAATAGCTGTGATGAAAAATTCTCCACATGTCATGCTGTCTGGTTCTGGAGCTGATGAGTTTGCATTGACTCAAAATCTCGAAATTGAAAACAATAAATATTTTATTACTGACAGAAGATTAAAATCATTAAAAAAGGTTAAGTCTAGAGAATCTTCTGCGACGGTTATAGATAAAGAATATTTATTGAATCAAAAATATGGTACAGTAGGATGTGTTGCCCTAGATCAAAATGGTAATATTTCATCTGGAACATCAACTGGAGGAATGACAAACAAAAAGTGGAACCGTATAGGAGATGCTCCAATTATTGGAGCAGGAACATATGCAAATAATAAAACTTGTGGAGTCTCAGCTACTGGTTGGGGAGAGTTTTTCATTCGCTCAGTAGTTGCCTATGATATATCTGCTTTAATGGAATATAAAGGATTATCAGTTCAAGAAGCTTCTAGGATTGTAATTCATGAAAAAGTTTCTAAACTAGGAGGCGATGGAGGTGTAATAGCTCTTGACAACCAAGGAAATGTTGCTATGGAAATGAATACTGAGGGAATGTATAGGGCTCACATGGATTCAAAAGGAATTAAAGTAATTAAAATTTATGCGGACAAATAATTTTTAAAGTTGTGAGTTATAGAATTCTTTTTTACCTGTAACTTCCTTTCCTAACCAATCGGGTTTTGGAAATTTTAAATCTTTTGAATTAAGCTCTAATTCGGCAATTATTAAACCCTCGTTAGTGTTTTTGAATACATCTACTTCAAAAATAAAATCATTCTTATTTATAATGTATCTTACTTTTTTAATTGGTTGAGATAAGCAAATCTTCATAAGATCTTTCGCATCTTTAATTGAGATTATATTCTCAATTTCAACTCTGCTAGTTCCATTATCAAAGCTTTCACCTTTAACTGTTAGAAATGCTTTTTTATCTTCGATCCTAACTCTAACTGTTCTTTCTGGATCTTTAGACAAATAGCCTTGAATTATGTGTTTTTTAGAATTGCTTTCTTTGATAAAGTCAAGATTTTTTACTAAAAATTTTCTTTCAATCTCAATTGACATAATTTATATTTGAGAAACTCTTAGAGTATTAACCATTCCTTTTGATTTTACGGGCATTGAAGTTAAATTAATTAGAAAATCTCCTTTCGATACATAATCAAATTTTCTTGCTATAGAATTAATTTGCTCAATTGTCTTGTCTGTGCTTTCATATTGATCATAAAAAAATGATTTGACACCCCAAAGCAAATTTATTTGACTTAAAATCCTTTTGTTTGAAGTAAAAACTAAAATATTTGATCTAGGCCTCCAAGCCGATATTTGAAATGCAGTATAACCACTATTAGTAAGAGTACATATTGCTTTAGCACTGATTTCATTTGCCATTATTGCAGCATGAAAACAAATAGATTTTGTAATATATCTTTTTGTTTTAATCTTTGGAGGGAGTTTGGGCACTTTAATTAACTCAGATTCTTCAACACTCATGAGAATTGACGACATTGATTTAATAACTTCAACTGGAAATTTCCCAACAGAAGTTTCTGCAGACAACATTACTGCATCGGCACCATCCATAACGGAGTTAGCAACATCATTTACTTCTGCTCTAGTTGCTGTTCTACTATTTATCATTGTTTCCATCATTTGAGTAGCAATTATGATTGGAATTCTTGCCTTTTTGGCTTCTAATACAAGTTTTTTTTGGACTAATGGTACTTCAGCAGCAGGAATTTCAACACCTAGATCACCTCTAGCAACCATCAAACCGTCACTATTTTTAATTATTTCAGAAATATTTTTGAGAGCTTCAGGCTTTTCGATTTTTGAGATAATTGGAATTTTATGATTAGAAAATTTTTCAATCAATTTTCTTAGTTCAATTAAATCTTCTTTTTTTCTAACGAATGATAATGCGATCCAATCAACTTCTTGCTCTAAAGCAAAAATCGCATCTTTAATATCTTTTTTTGTTAAGGCTGGAAGTG
>TARA_B110000003_G_scaffold13739_2_pt1 | contig 17512 bp, 14 predicted proteins | sample TARA_B110000003 | Tara Oceans TARA_B110000003 (sample SAMEA4396424) | marine metagenome | biome: Westerlies Biome; feature: [SRF] surface water layer (ENVO:00010504); material: water (ENVO:00002006), including particulate matter (ENVO:01000060) such as... | depth 5 m
CTAATAATCGGAATATTATTTTTAGCCTCTTATGCTCGTAGAGTCAGTGTGGAAGCACACTCTATGAACCAAGCGCTCCTTGCAACACAAATGGCTTTAGATAGAGAGCAGAAACTAACTGATCTTGGTGGAGTTGTTGCTGCCGCTGCTCATGAGTTAGGAACCCCTCTAGCAACAATTAAGCTGGTTAGTACAGAACTGGAAGACGAGCTAGAAAAAATACCCGAACTTAAGGAAGATGCTAAATTAATCCGTGAACAAGCCAATCGATGTAATGAAATACTTAAAAGTATGGGAAGTGCAGGAAAGGAAGATTTACACTTACGCAATGTACCTATTACAGAAATTGTCCGGCAGGCCGCTGAACCCCATCTTAATAGGGGTAAGGAGATAAGTTTCACATTTTATAGTGAAGAGTGCGACGACTCCAAGAATGATGAACCCATTGTAGAAAGATCTGCACAGATAATACACGGATTAAGGAATTTGATACAAAATGCAGTCGATTTTTCATTTAAAAACGTTTGGATTGATGTCAATTGGTCGAAAGAAAAAATTACTATTCGTGTCGCGGATGATGGCGACGGATTTTCACTGGATATGCTAGGTCAAATTGGTGAACCCTTTATAACAAGAAGAGATCAAGCAGAGCAAAAAAACCCAAGACCAGAATATGAGGGCATGGGCTTAGGAGTGTTTATTGCTAAAACGTTGTTAGAAAGATCGGGAGCATCTTTATCGTTTTCTAACAACAGTGATAGTTTGGATGTTAAAGACTTCAGAAATAAAGGTGCTATAGTTGAGGTTCATTGGCCAAGCCCAAAAATTGCTTTAAAAGAGGCCGTTGTGTTTGGGGCATTAGGCGAAAACAAACCAATAAATTAACTCCTCAAAGAGCTCCCAATACGACTGATTATCTAGTATGAATAAAAAAGTAAGAACTGTTCTAAACGACAAAAATTTAAATGAGGCATCAAAAATTCTAAAATTGCATGTATCAAATGAAAATCAAATGACGCAGCTTGCTCACATTTTGGCGCCATTACTTCCTCAAACAGGTGTATTATTAATTAATGGCATTATGGGATCGGGCAAAACATTCTTATGCAGAAATTTTATTCAAGCTAAACAAGAAAATGAAAAAAAATATGTCGAAGATATCCCTTCCCCCACATTTACGCTTGTCCAGACCTATAGCTTTGAAAATTCTGAGGTATGGCATTGTGATTTTTACAGGATTAAGACTGCCAGTGAGTTACTTGAACTTGGCTTAGAAGAAGCGTTTGAAAACGCTTTATGTTTGATTGAATGGCCCAAGGGGTTGGATAATTTAGAGATTTTTGATGTTGCTAATCTAGAAATTAAGACAGGTCAAAACATTAGCGAAAGAGAATTAATTTTCTTCAGTAAGAGTGAAAAGTGGAAAGCGTTTGCGAAAAAATTTGAAAGTATAATATTTTGACTAAGAGAGAAGAGCAAATAAAAGAACTTTTACAAAAAAATGATTTACTTTGTGCTCCAACTGAAAAAATCACAAGCGACGCCTCAAATAGAAAATATCAAAGATTAACAAAAGGAAACAAAACTGTAATTTTAATGGATTCAAATCCAGAAGAAAATGAACCAGTAAATAATTTTATTTATTTTACAAACTTTCTCCGAAAACATAATTTTTCAGCTCCAAAAATTTATGATTCAGATATTCCCAATGGTTTATTGCTTTTAGAAGATCTTGGAGCAAGAAATTTTGCAGATATCTTAAAAGTCACACCAAAGGTAGAAACAAATATTTATAAAGAAGCAGTAAATCAATTAATAATGATACAAAGTAAGGGTACACCTAAACAGGCTAAACCTTATTCAACGGAAATATTAGTAGAAGAAGCATTATTGTTTACTGAATGGTATTTGGGGGAGGTTAATTCTTCAAGATTATCAAAACAGTTTACATCTCTTTTGACGCCTCTTTTGAAAAAAATCGATCAAACAAAACCGACATTAGTTTTAAGAGATTTTCATGCTGAGAACCTAATATGGATAAATAGCAGAAAGAACTTTAAAAGAGTCGGATTACTCGACTATCAAGATGCTTTAATCGGTCACCCCGCCTATGATATTGCCTCATTATTAAAGGATGCAAGACGAGACGTATCAATTGAGGTTAGGGATAAAATGACGAACCACTATCTTGAAGAAACTAAGCACAATAAAGATTTATTTCTGAGGGATTACTCAATTTTAAGTGCCCAACGAAATCTAAAAATAATTGGAATATTTTCAAGACTATCTATTCGCGACAAGAAAAATAATTACATAAAATTAATTCCACGTGTTTGGAAAAATCTAGAGAACGACTTTCTACATCCAGACCTGGAAAACTTATCAAAGTTCATAAATTCTGTTGCACCATATCCAAATGTAAACATATTAAAAAACCTATATCAAGAATGATGAAGCCAATAGATACCTCCATAATTTTTGCGGCCGGGTTTGGCACGCGAATGCATCCAATTACAAAAGATATCCCTAAACCATTAGTACGTATTGGTGATAAAACATTACTAGATCATACTTTAGAATTAGCAAAAAATGGCAACGTAAAATACTTTTATCTCAACACACACCATTTAGCAGACCAGATTGAAAGACATGTCGCAAAAAAAAATGATATAAAGTTAAATTTTGAAACGCCAAAGATACTTGATACCGGTGGGGGTTTAAAAGCCATCTCTTACCAACTGAATACTCCTATCATCTTTACAAGCAATGTTGACTCCATTTGGCAAGGCTCGAACCCTTTTAATATGTTGCGGGAAAATTGGTGTGATAAAAAAATGGACTGTTTACTCTTACTTATACCGCTTAAAAATTCTATCGGGCATTCAAAACTTGGTGACTTTGAAAAAACTCAAAACGGTTTAATAAAACGAAGCAAAAAGTCTGGTCTAATTTACTCTGGAGTCCAAATAATTAAACATGACATAACTCAAAAAAACAAAAAAACTATATTTTCGTTAAATGAAACTTGGGATGAATTAATAGAAAAAGAAAGGTTATATGGTATAGTTTACGATGGTAATTGGGCCGACGTTGGTTCTAAGGAAAACCTCTACAAAGCCGAAAAATTGCTGGAGTAAAAATAACTATGGCTGAAGTATCACAAAATATATTTGCCAGTAATGTTGGCTGCAACTTTTCAGATGAATTTGTTGACGGTTTTAACCATCGTTTTAAAAGTTTTCCACCAGAATACATAGCGAATATAACTTTATTTGTTAATACAAAACGCCTTTTAGAAAGCATAAAAAAAAGTTTTTTAATACGCTCTCCTGGTTTTCTACCAAAAATTTTTAGCATAACTGACCTGCGCGCCCTGGCAATTGAACATACCTTGCCAGGACTATTAAACTTACAAAAAGAACAACTAAATTTAAACGAATTAATCAAGGAATATTTAGCACTTTCGCCAAGCACCTCGCCAATTTCTGCATCATACGAACTTGCCAATGATTTAATGAATTTGAGAAATGAAATGTATTCTGAAAATGTTTCATTAGAAAAATTGCGCTCGCTGTCGAAAGAAAATGTTTCATCACATTGGCAATACAGTCTAGAATTCTTAAACATTATTTTTGGATACTGGAGTCAAGATAGAGGCGATGCCCCAATAGAGGCCATAAATTTAGAAATAATATCAATACTTAATAAAAAGTGGCGGCTTAATCCTCCAAAATATCCTCTAATCATTGCCGGTTCAACTGGCTCAAGAGGAATAACAAAATCATTTATTAAGCTCGTATCCAAACAACAAAAAGGTCTGATTGTTCTGCCAGGATTTGATTTTAGTCAGTCAGACAAAGTGTGGGATAGTTTTCAAAAATCAAATGATTTTGAAGATCATCCGCAGTTTAGATATTTTGAATTATTGAATGAACTCTCAATTAACCCAAAAAATATCAAAAACTGGAAAGCTGAAAAAATTTCTCTGACACCAAGAAACCAGTTAGTATCTTTAGCATTAAGACCGGCACCTGTTACTGACCAATGGTTAGAAGAAGGTCCAAAGCTTACAGAATTAAACTCAGCTACCTCAGGTCTGACATTAATTGAAGCGCCCACAAGCCGGGATGAGGCTAATGCAATAGCGCTGTGTATTAGAAAGGCCGTAAAGGACAATAAATCAATATCATTAATAACACCAGATCGAAATCTGTTAAGACAAGTTAATGCGGCACTGGGGCGTTGGAATTTGATACCTGATGATGTAGCTGGAAAATCACTTTCTGTAACACCAACAGGAATATTTTTACGTCAAATTATTAGGTTAATCGGCCAAGAAATAACTGCTGAAAACTTAATTCCTTTGTTAAAAAACCCTCTAACAAATTCAGGCGGTGCTGAGCGCGGTAAGCATATGAATCTAGTCAGAAGCATCGAGTTAAATTTAAGAAAAAAGCAAAATACAAGTGAAGAAATTCACGAATTTTTATCAAAAAAACTTAACGAACCAGAAAACAGCAGCGACTCTTCATGGCTACATTGGATTCAAAATAACTTAGAAAGTCTTCAGACGATGAAAACTGCATCATTGACTGAGTTTTTGGAGGTATTAATTCTTACAAGTGAAAAATTTTCAAACGGCCCCCTGGAAAAAGAAGGTCTTCTTTGGTTGGAAAACAGTGGTGAACACGCTAAAAATGTTCTGAATGACTTATTGAATGCCGGATCAAACATAAAAATGTTAGATATTTCAGAATTCAGTAACATATTAAATTTTATCTTAAATAAAGAAGTTGTCCGCGAAACTGTAAACGCACATCCATTAATTAAATTTTGGGGGACTTTGGATGCACGTATTTCAAATACAGAAATTACTATCCTTGGCGGTATGAATGAAGGTATTTGGCCCCAAATAAAGAATACAGATCATTGGCTCAATCGATCAATGAGAAAAGAAGCTGGTTTATTATCACAGGAAAGAAAAGTCGGATTACTGGCACATGATTTCCAACAGGGTATCAACAATAATACTGTGATAATTACTAGAAGCGAAAGAATTGATGATACTCCCTCGATACCTTCCAGGTGGCTTAATAGAATTACAAACCTTTTGAAAGGCTTGGGCTCAGATGGTAGAAATCAATTAGACGAGATGAAAACCAGAGGTAATTTTTGGTTGAATTTAGCAAAAGCTGTTGAAGAGCCTAAACAAAATTTGACTCCTGCAAAAAGACCTTCTCCTGTCCCACCACTTGCGGTAAGGCCCAAAAATCTATCGGTTACTCAGATAGAAACACTCATTAGAGATCCCTATTCTATCTACGCTAGACATGTTTTAAAACTGAAAAAACTCCAGCCATTAAAAAAACAAGCAAACGTTCTCCTAAGAGGAAACGTCATTCATAAAATAATGCAAAATTTTTCGGAGCAAACTAAGAACGACCTAAAACTAATAAACAGTTTAGAATTAATAAAACTATCTGATGACATATTCTCAAAAGAGGTTCCGTGGCCTGCGATCAGATCAGTATGGAAAATCCAATTTAAGAAAACTATTCCATTATTTTTAGAAGCAGAAAAACTTAGAAGACAAAATGCAAGCCCTCTTTTTTTTGAACATCCAGGTTCAACATTCTTAAGTGAGGTTGGCATAACATTAACAGCAATTGCTGATAGAATAGATAAAAATAGGTTAAACGAGTTGTTAATATATGATTATAAATCAGGCAAACCACCAACGCTGAAGCAATTGGAAATATTTCATAAACAACTTATTTTAGAGGCTCTAATTGCTGAGAATGGTGGATTTAAAAATATCCCTGCTGCTCCTGTAATTTCGATTTGTTACATAAGTTTAAATAATGCCCACCCAAATACTGAAAAGATCATAAAACGTGAAGACATTGAAAAAATCAAGAAAGAAATTACTCAACTAGTCAGTTATTACAATAGCGATATAACTGGCTTTACAGCGAGACTCAGAATGGAAAAACTAGAAATAGTTTCTGACTATGATCATCTGGCTCGCTATGGCGAATGGGATGAAACAAATTCTCCAGAAAAAATGTTGTTGAAATGAACACTAAATCTTTAGCCAATCAATCGCAGATACTAGCTTCTGAACCTAAGAACTCAACTTGGGTGGGAGCAAATGCTGGGTCTGGGAAGACCAAAGTATTAATTGATCGAGTTACTCGACTGTTACTTAACAGTGCTGCTCCACAACATATTCTATGCTTAACTTACACAAAAGCTGCAGCCTCACATATGCAAAATAAACTTTTTGAAAGGCTTGGAACATGGTCAATGCTTCCCAATACAAGTCTGCGCGATGAACTAAATAATCTTGGGGAAAATAAAATAGATGATGAAAAGCTAGCTCAGGCTAGAAGGTTATTCGCACGAGCGCTAGATACTCCCGGTGGCCTGAAGATACAAACAATTCATTCATTTTGTTCATCGATATTGAGACGCTTTCCAATGGAGGCGGGAGTATCACCACATTTCAGAGAACTCGATGATCGAAATATAAGGTCACTTCAATCAGAAATACTAGACACTTTAGCCACTGGTAATGATTATGGATTATTTGAAGAGTTCTCTGCTTCTGTGAATTTGGAAGACCCGCACGAGATACTTTCAGAAATATCCAAATATCAGGAATTTTTTTCTACCCCAAAATCCAAACAGCAAATCTATTCTTTATTTGAAGTAAGTCCTGAATTTAAATTAAAAGAAATTGTGGCGTTAGGGTTTTCAAACTATGAACCAAAAATCATCATCAACTCACTAGATCTATTAGAGCAGGGGAGTCCTAACGACAAAAAGATTTTTTATAAACTGAAACAGCTCAATCTTGAAAAATTAAACTTAGAACTCTTTTTAAGTCTCTGTGACATTTTTTTAAGTAGAAATCAGAGCGATGCTACTTATCATGAAAAACCGTTTCCAACTAATGAAACAATAAAAATTGTTGGTTCTGGTTTGGATGAATTCACTGAATTCAAAAAATTATTTTCTTATGACCTGATAAAAGCGAAAACCAATTACCTAAATTTCTTAGCTGCTCAAGAGACTTTTCTACTATATAATTTTTCTCATTTGTATTTAAATTACTATCAAAAAATAAAAATTGAAAAAGGTTATTTGGACTTTGACGATCAGATACTATTGGTAAAGAAACTATTATCTAAAAGCAGCGTGGCTCAATGGGTGATGTATCAACTTGACGATGGTATTGAACATATTCTCATCGATGAGGCTCAGGATACGAGTCCTGACCAATGGGATATCATAAAACTTCTTTCGGATGAATTTAACTCAGGAATAACATCAAACAATAAAAAAAGAACTATTTTTGCCGTGGGTGATGAAAAGCAATCAATATATTCATTCCAAGGAGCCGATCCTTTTGCGTTTGAACAAATGCGCAGTTATTTCTCTGACAGATTAAAAGGCGCTGATGATAAGCTATCAGAACAAAAACTATTATATTCGTTTAGATCTTCTCCAATAATTTTAAAGCTAGTCGATAAAATTTTTAATAAAAAAAATCCGTTATTTAACATTTCGAACCAGCACATTGCATACAAAGCTGATTTGCCTGGACGCATCGACCTCTGGCCCTTCATACCAAAAAGTAAAAATAATTACTCCCATTCGTGGTTTGAGCCTATTGATAGCGTTGAGCAAGATAATCCCAATCTAAAATTAGCGGCAAAAATTGCTTCTGAGGTTAAAGCTATATTAGATAGCAAACAAACCATAGGAGATTCTCAAAAACAAAAAACAGTTACACCTGGAGATTTTTTAATTCTCCTACGGAGTAGGAAGATGTTGTTTCATGCGATTATAAAACAGCTAAAACTTGCCGGACTGCCCGTCGCAGGCGCTGATAGGCTAAATATTACCACAGAGCTTGTAGTAAAAGATTTATTATCACTTTTTAATTTTCTAAATACCCCTGATGATGATCTTAACTTTGCTAATCTATTAAAATCACCCTTATGTGGGTTCTCAGAAAAAAAACTTTTTGATCTAGCTCAAAATAGAAATAAATCTTTGTGGCTTACTCTACTTTCCCAAAAGACAGAACATATTGATATCTTGAGTTTCCTTAACGATCTAAGGAGTAATGTAGACTTTCTTCGCCCATATGAAATACTTGAAAGGACCTTGATCAATCATAATAAACGCGCGGCCTTTTCGGCTAGGTTGGGATTGGAAGTGGAAGAAAGTATAAACGCACTATTGGAGCAAGCAAGAAAGTTTGAAAAATCTCATATCCCTGACTTAACATCCTTTATTTTATGGATGGAGACTGATGATGTCTATATTAAAAGAGAATTGGAAACAGAAAGTACTACCATAAGGGTAATGACCATTCATGGTTCAAAAGGCCTAGAATCTCCAATTGTAATTTTACCTGACACATCTAGTAAGATCTTAAGAACGAGTTCCAAATTTGTTAAAATAGATAATAAAGCGATCGCACTTAGAGGGATAAAAAATAACCAAAATCAAAAAGTGACCGAGGCTATCAAAAAAGCAAGAGAATTACAAATACAAGAAGAGTTTCGGTTGCTATATGTATCTCTAACTCGTGCCGAAAATTGGTTAATAATATGTGGTGCTGGAAATCGAAGCTCTTCAAAGGAATGTTGGTACGATATTATCGAAAATGAAATTTCATCATTCAACTCAAACTTACTCAAATTAACCAAAAATTCTGGTTATACCGTAAAAAGTGAAAATTGGTCAGATTCTAAACATCAAAATAATGAAGAAAAAACCCCAGTATCTATTAATGCTCCCGAATGGGTTAAACAATCTGCACTTGAAAAACAAACTACGCAAAAAAGAATTTCCCCATCAAAACTAATCGGTCTTAAAAGTCTAACAAATGAAGAAAATTTTGATTCAAATAGAGCAAGAGAGCTTGGATCACAAATTCATACTTTACTTGAGCATTCACCAAATCCAATTTCAGAGAACTGGGAGCAAACAAGTAAAAACATTCTAAAAAATTCTGGGTTTTACGATCTAGAAATAATGAATGAAGCTTTAAATCAAGTGAAAGAAATTCTAACTGATAAAAAATTACATTTTATTTTTTCTGATAATTCTAATGCAGAAGTATCCTTTCAGATGCATCTTCCAAGATTAAATAATCTCTTGTTTTCAGGAATAATTGATCGAATAATCTTCACTGAGAATAAGGTAACTGCTATTGATTTCAAATCAAATTTTTTCGTTCCAGATAATGAAAATGAAGTTCCAACTGGCATACTAAAACAAATGGCTATCTATCTAGAAGCTTTAACAATTGTTTATCCAAATAAAGAAATTGAAATTGCGATCTTATGGATCAAAAATTTAAAGTTGATGTATTTAAACAAATTAAATTTAAGAACTCTGCTAGACCAATCCTTAACCCTTGACCTTTCAAACATCGATTCTTAATTATAAATAAAAATATAAGGAAAAGTAAAATGGCAACAATAGCAGTAACAGACGAGACATTCGAATCCGAGGTTACCAAGTCTAACACGCCAGTTGTGGTTGATTTTTGGGCTGAATGGTGTGGACCATGTAAAATGATAGGCCCATCATTAGAAGAACTGTCAGAAGAATATGGTGAGAAAATAAAAATAGTCAAAGTTAATGTAGATGAGAACCCAAACTCTCCATCGCAACTTGGTGTAAGAGGTATTCCAGCTTTATTTTTGTTCAAAGATGGCGCCGTAATCTCAAACAAAACTGGTGCTGCACCTAAGGCTGCTTTGAAGGACTGGATTGACAGTTCCATTTAGTTTTTAGGAATTATTTTTCAAAATATTTCCTGCTAAATATAATGAGCCACAAATGATTATTCTTCCTTTAGAGTATTTCTTTTGTATCTTTTTTATTGCTCCTTGAACGTTTTGCGCGCTGAAAGAAGCTATCCCCACGCTAACTGCAAGGTCAGCTATATTCTTTGGGGAGCTAGTACAATCTTCCCCTGGAACAGGTATTCCACAAACACTCTTAATGGCTCCTCGAAAGGGTTTTAAGAATCCAACTATGTCTTTGGTTTTTAACATACCGCATATTAAGATGTTTTGCTTATCAGGTAACAAATTTAAAGTACTCGAAATAGCTTTTCCTGCTGCTTCATTATGGCCTCCATCTAACCATAATTCAAAATCGTTCGCTATCTCAACAAGAGGGCCCTGTTTTAATCTCTGCATTCGCGCAGGCCATGATACATTCCTCAAACCATATTCAATGGCTTTTTTTGAAAGTTTAAGTTCACGCATAGCTGCAATCGCCGTACCCGCATTCATAACTTGATGATCACCAATCAAGCTAGGCAATGGTAATACTAATTTCCCGAACTCATCTTGATAAACTAAAGTATTCTTTTCTTTTTTCACATGCCAATTCTCATTATAGACCTTTAAGGGACTACCTAGATCGTTAGAAACCATTCTGATAACTGAAAGCGCTTGCTGAGTTTGTGGTCCAACAATGCAAGGGATCCCCTTTTTTATAATGCCAGCCTTTTCTTTGGCAATTGAAGTTATTGTGTCTCCTAAGAATTGTATGTGATCTAAAGAAATAGGAGTAATTATCGTTAATTCTGGGTTTTCAATAACATTTGTTGCATCCAAACGTCCCCCTAGGCCCACTTCTAACAATGTATAATCAGCTGGTATTCTAGAAAAAGCTAAGAATGCTGCACAGGTTGTTATTTCAAAAAAAGTTATAGGTATATTTGCATTTATAACTTGGCACTCTTTCAAAGTTTTGATTAAATCTTTTTCTGTTATCAAATCTCCAGACAATACAATTCTCTCATGAAATTTTGACAAATGTGGCGATGTATAAGCGTGAACAGATTTTCCAAAACCTTCCAATCCTGACCGAATGAGCGCCTGAGTTGATCCTTTACCGTTAGTACCAGCAATATGAATGACTGGTGGCAACTCTTTTTCGGGATTATTCAATTTATTTAACAAACTGGTGACCCTATCGAGGGTCAAATCAATAATTTTTGGATGCAGCGATAATAAATCACTTAATATAGAAGTACTCTTTAATAAATTCATTAAACCATCTTCAATTAGTCTGATTTGATTTATAAAATTTCATTATTCATTATTTTCAGAACTATTTGGTTTTGGCAGGTCGCCTTTTATTGCAGGAGTTAGGCCCATAAGCATTCTTGATAGCATTACTAGCTCTTCTTTGAGATTTTTTCTATGAACCACTCTGTCTAACATCCCATGATCTAATAAATATTCGGCTTTCTGAAAGCCATCTGGTAATTTTTCTCTTATTGTTTGCTCAATAACTCGCGGTCCAGCAAAACATATTAATGCATTAGGCTCAGCGATTTGTATATCACCTAACATAGCGTAAGATGCTGTTACGCCACCAGTTGTTGGGTTGGTTAACACTACAATAAATGGCAAATTAGCTTCTTTTAACAATTGAACCGCTACCGTTGTTCTGGGCATCTGCATTAAGGAAAGAATCCCTTCTTGCATGCGCGCTCCTCCTGCCGCAGAAAACAAAATTAAGGGGCACTTTTTTTCTACAGCTAACTTGCAAGCTACGATAATTGCATTACCCACATACATACCCATTGACCCTCCCATAAAACTAAAGTCTTGGGCTGCAACAATCATTTTTGTTCTACCTATTTCACCTTCTGCTACCAACATAGCCTCATCAGCTTCAGTCTTTTTTTGAGCAGATTTCATTCGATCTGGATACTTCTTTTGATCCTTAAAACCTAAAGGGTCATTAATTGGTTTAGGAATTTCAATTGGTGTAAACTTTCCATTATCAAACAAGGTCAATAATCGATCCCTTGGAGAAATATTCATATGGTGATCACAATTTGGGCATACATTAGCATTCTGAGAAAGTTCCCTATGAAACAGCATCGTTCCGCATTCTGTGCATTTAGTCCAAAGATTCTCTGGGACATCACGTTTTGAAAAAAGAGAGTTTATTCTGGGACGAACATAATTTGCTATCCAATTCATTCTAAAACTTATCCCTGGTTATCTGATTTTTCAAAATTCAGCTTTATTTTTATGTCTCTTTAACCAATTAAACAATATTAAGAAAGTGATTATCTGAAGAGCTGTCTGAAAGAGTATAATATATGTCATATAAATACCAGTTTTATCAAAATACGACTTTACCAATGATAAATCAGATAAGGTATCACCCAATCCAAAAAACAAAACACCAATAATATTGTTAATAAAATGCATGCCTAAAGCGTAACTAATATTATTAGACTGAACCGTCAGAATACTAGCAAGAACCCCAAACACAAAAGCATTTAGCATGTAAATAAAAGTGTTATTTTCAAAAGTGCTAAAGTCATAATGAGCAATGCCAAATAAAAAAGACGGGATAATAGCCCATATCCAATAAGAACAAAATCTAGCCCGCAGTTGTTGCAAGAGATAACCTCTAAACAACACTTCTTCTGCTGATACCTGGATGAATATGACAAAAAGAGCGGGTAAAACCCAAGGAAGCCAATCTTTGATATATGACATTTCAATCCGAGGTAAATAATTCTGTGAAAACAAAATTGATTCAAAGGGAATAATGATTAAACTTACCAGTGAAATCGATATAGTTACGACAATAGCCAGCAAAAATTGCTTCAAATTGATCTTTTTTTTCGCTCCAATTAACGAAACATACGATCTTTTATGCAACAATTTTACAATTATCAACAAAGCTAAATGCCAGGTAATAAAGGATCCAAATAACAAAATAATAGTGATTTTTGGATTATTTAAGAAAGACGACTGGACAAAAATTGACCAGCCATAAAAAATAATAGTGTAGAAAACAGAAATTAAAACAATAAATAAAAGAAATCCCAATATGGTACGCCAAAATTCAGTTTTTTTTTCCTTATTGGAATAATTGAAGATGTTTTCTTCCAATTCTTAATCCTTTTTTATTATGAATAATAAATAAAAAACTAGAACACTTGCGCTTCTAGCGTTGCTAACTTAATTACTTAATTTAAACAAAAAAGTGCGATAAAATATATAGCTAATGAAAACAATTAGATGAAAATTCAATTATTTTTTAAGATAATATTATGCCTTTCTTTAATGACTGGCTGTAACACCAACACTTTGCTCAATCTTTCTTCACAAACTCCAATACCTCCAGATTCCCGAGCTATAATACCAAATAAAAATATTATCATTCAGGCTCCAGACGGTTTTTGTTTAGACGAAACTGTCTCAGATACTTCTTCAAAATCAACTTTTCTGCTATTTGGAAACTGCGCGGCAATCTCCCAATCCAACTCCGTTACCCAATCTAAAGTTTATGCTGTTTTAACGGCAACTATATCAAAAGAAAAATCAAAAAATGGCCCGTTTAATGGGAAGCAGCTCGATGGTTATTTAAGATCTGAAAATGGTAAATCGACTTTAAGTTTTAGTGGAAACTCCCAAGATATAAAAGTTTTGGATAGCTTTAAAATGGATGATTCCTATTTTGTCCTTGTTCAGAATATTGGTAAAAGAAAGTCAAACGCTCTATCTTCGCACTCTTGGCGGGCCTATTTAGAAATTTCTGGTTATCTTATTTCGTTATCCATTATTGGATTTAACCAAAACCCTATGAAACACGATGAGAGCTTAGAAATCATTCGGCATTTTGTTAATGAGATCAGGACAAATAATGGCTTTAAGCCAACCAGTGTTCCAATAAGTTAATCCCAAAGATCATTTTTGTTACAGGATAAATCATTCATAATTTGCACTAACTGTTTCGCTATTGGCTCTTCTGACAGAGCATGCCCAGCATTTGGTAAAATATTTAACTTTGCCTTGCTCCACTTTTTCGCCAATTTATAAGCAGCTATTGGTGGACATATCATGTCATATCTTCCATGTACTATGTAACCCTCCAGATGAGCTATTTTATCCACCCTATTTAAAATATGATTATCTTCATTTAAGAATCCGTCATTAATAAAGTAATGGTTTTCTATTCTAGAAAAAGCCAAAGAATATTTTCCTGGTGGAACAGCATTAGTCTGGTCACCCGCCATAGAGGCCATTCGATTTTCCCAAGCTGCCCATAACTGAGCAAAATGCGTTTCTACATTTATTTCTCCTGAAAATAATCTCCGATTATAGGCTAAAATTAAGTCGTTTCTTTCTTCTGTTGGAATTTCCTCGATGAAATCATGCCATTCTTTAGGCCAGAACTTTCCCGCTCCACCACCGTAAAACCAATTTAATTCAGATTTCGTGTGCAAAAAAATTCCTCTCAAAACCAAACAAGCTACTCGTGAGGGGTGTTCTTGAGCATATAGCAAACCTAAAGTAGAGCCCCAAGATCCACCAAAAATTAACCACTTATCTATTTTGAGGCGTTCTCGAATCAATTCAATATCCGATATCAAATGCCACGTGCTATTATTTTGAACGCTGGCGTGAGGTTTTGATCTCCCACAACCCCGTTGATCAAATAAAATAACGCGATAACATTTTGAATCAAAAAATCTTCTCATAAATGGGCTACACCCACCTCCAGGACCTCCATGCAAAACGATTACAGGAAGACCGTCTTTAGCTCCACACTGTTCAACGTACAACGTATGGCCATCACCAACACTTAATTCAAAAGTATCAAATGGCTCAACAGGAGGATATAGATGTTTTAAAGCATTCATTTTTATTTTAACCTTTTTTTTTAACTTTGTAACATTATGTAAATAACATATCTCGCAACTAAACTGAGAAAGTTCAATGCCAACAGATCAAAGTATAGACCAAAAAGAAATTAAGAAATTTGAACAGATGGCTGCGGAGTGGTGGGATTCCCAAGGTAAATTTAAACCCCTCCACCATATGAATCCTTGCAGGTTGGATTATATAATAAAGCAAATTGAAATTGAATTTAACCGATCAACAACTAATCAAAATGCTTTTAACGGTATTGATATTTTAGACATTGGGTGTGGTGGTGGTTTGTTGTCTGAGCCAATGGCTCGTCTTGGGGCAAATGTAACGGGTGTCGATGCAGCGGCAAAAAATATCCCAATCGCTCAAACCCATGCAAAACAATCAGGATTGGACATTCATTATAAAGTTGCAACAGCTGAGTCGTTACTGGAAGAAGGGAAGCAATTTGATGCTATATTAAATATGGAAGTAGTAGAGCATGTTAGAAACCCCAAAGAATATATAAATACCTGCGCTCAGTTATTAAAGCCAAACGGAATAATGATTTGCTCCACCATCAATAGGACCTCAAAAAGTTTCTTTCTTGCCATATTAGGTGCCGAATATGTTCTACGTTGGCTGCCTAAGGGGACACACGACTGGAAGAAATTTATAAAACCCGATGAGTTGCTTAATATGATTTCGAATGCTGGTCTAGAAGTAGTTGATAAAAGAGGCTTTTTTTTAAATCCGCTTGCTTGGGAGTGGCAAACTTCTGATAGAGACATGAGCGTTAATTATGTAACAACAAGTACAAAGCCTGTTTAGCTCTTAGTTCTTTAATATAGTTCGAAGATCTCTCATAATAGGCAGAACAATCAACATTTTTTCGACACCAATAGTCTCAACTACCTCCTGAATAACTGGCTCAATTAACCTCAAGCTATCTTCTCTAACTTTTCTACCAGCCGGGCTAATGACTATACACTTTTTTCTGGCGTCTTCCCAATCTGGAGTTATATGAATATATCCTGCTGACTCAAGTTTCCCCAAAGTATTTGTCATTGCGCCTTTGGTTAACTGAAACAACTTGGCTAAATAAGATGGTCTTCGTTCTTCACTAACTGTTGCCAAATAATTCAGTAACATAAATTGACTTAATGCTAAGTCCTTTGGAAGAATACGGTTCACCTTATTTCTAATTAACTGATCAACCATTGTTATTTCACTAAAAAATAAACTTGCCAAACTATCCATTTTATTTATCCATTTTTAATACAGAAATTCCTTCAAAATACTATATATATTAGATATTTTATTTATATAATATGCGTTGTGAGTTTAATTTAGATAAGTTGCAATAAAAGAAAGGCACATTATTCCAAAAAACATGACAAACACAACTAAAATAACTGATAGAAAAACTTTAGTTTTTAATCGCAAACGAGCTTTGAATTTCGAGGATAGTTATAATAAAATTCATCAAATCGCTATCAAAGAAATAAAAGATCGCCTAGAAGAAATAAATAGAGAGTTTAAAGACATTGCAATAATCACTGGACATCAAAAAATTTGGGGTAAAGCATTCCCTAATGCCAAACTTATAGACGACACAGACACTTTAATATTTGGGAAAGGGCAATATGACCTTATAATACATGCACTCTGTTTACACTGGGCAAATGACCCTGTGGGCCAGTTAATACAGTGCAAAAACATGTTGGTTGAAGATGGGCTTTTTCTTGCAACATTATTTGGTGGAAAGACCTTATACGAATTAAACTACTCTTTTTCTTTGGCTGAGTCAGAAATATCTGGAGGTATATCTCCCCGGTTTTTGCCGATGGGCGAAATTCGTGATTTAGGGAATCTCTTGCTGCGTGTAGGATTTAAATTACCTGTCGCCGACAATCTGACAACCCATATACATTATAAAGATGTTTATTCACTAATGAACGATCTCAGGAAAATGGGAGAGGTTAATGCTCTCTTATCAAGGCAAAAAACCTTTACTCGTTCTCAAATAATTGAAGAAACGTCTAAATTCTATATTAAGAATTTTTCTGAAAATGATGATAAAATAGTTGCAACTTTTGACTTAATTTTCTTAACGGGCTGGTATCCAAGTGAGAATCAGCAAAAACCCCTAAAGCCAGGTTCAGGTAAAATTAATTTAGGGGTTTTCCTTGACGATTTAAAAAAACAACCTACTGATCCCTTCGAACAGTTAGAAAAAAAATAGTGGTTACACAAATGGTACAACAACTTCCCAACGCTCACCCGCAAGTCAAATTTGGTAAAACGGGGGTTTTACTGGCAAACCTCGGCACACCAGATGGAACTGACTATTGGTCAATGCGGAAATACTTAGGGGAATTTTTATCAGACAAACGGGTCATCGACTATTCTCCATGGTTATGGCAGCCATTACTTCAACTGATAATTCTAACTAAGCGTCCTTTTTCCTCTGGTGCTGCTTACAAGACAATTTGGAATAAAGAGGTAAACGAAAGTCCATTACTTACTATTACAAAAGATCAAACACAAAGATTAGAAAAAAAATTAAAAACTGAGTTTGGAGATAATGTCGAGATAGAATTTTGTATGCGATACGGCAACCCATCAACAGAACTCAAGTTAAATAGCTTAATACAAAAAGGTTGCAGTAAAATTATATTTCTTCCGTTATATCCGCATTATGCGGGGGCAACATCTGCATCAGCAAACGATTCCTTATTTAGGGCACTTATGAAAGCTACTTGGCAGCCAACAATAAGAATTATTGAGCCCTATTTTCAACACCC
>TARA_B110000003_G_scaffold92033_1_pt1 | contig 17479 bp, 14 predicted proteins | sample TARA_B110000003 | Tara Oceans TARA_B110000003 (sample SAMEA4396424) | marine metagenome | biome: Westerlies Biome; feature: [SRF] surface water layer (ENVO:00010504); material: water (ENVO:00002006), including particulate matter (ENVO:01000060) such as... | depth 5 m
TTGGCCGAGCCACGCGAACTTTTGATTTACACTTTGCGTGAAAGCCTCAATATCACTGGGCCTCATATCGGCTGCGAGACCTCCCATTGTGGAGCTTGCACCGTGACCATTGACGGCAAATCGGTTAAATCCTGCACCATGTTTGTGGCCCAAGCCGATGGCAAAGAGATCACCACAATCGAAGGCCTTGGTAATCCTGATGGTCTACATCCTCTGCAAGAGGCTTTCAAAGAGCATCACGGGCTGCAATGCGGCTATTGCACACCGGGCATGATCACCAGAGCGACCAAGCTTCTGGAGGAAATCCCAAACCCGACCGAAGAGGAAATCCGTTTTGGTATGGCCGGTAATATCTGCCGCTGCACCGGATATCAGAACATTGTGAAATCCATCCAGGCCGCTGCGGCTGAGATGTCTGCTGCGAAGGAGGCCGCGGAATGAAGGACGAAGTAGAAAGCCGCGAAGATCGCGTTGCCAACCTAAAAGGCATGGGCTGCTCGCGTAAGCGAGTCGAGGATGCTCGGTTCACCCAAGGCAAAGGCAATTATGTTGATGACATCAAGCTGGACGGTATGCTGTTCGGCGACTTTGTTCGTTCACCTTATGCTCATGCCACACTCAAAAACATCGACATTTCTGCAGCCATGAAAGTGCCTGGCGTGCTGGCTGTTTTGACGGCGAAGGATCTTGAGCCGCTGGGTCTGCACTGGATGCCGACCCTTGCGGGCGACAAACAGATGGTTTTGGCCGACGGCAAAGTGCTGTTCCAAGGTCAAGAAGTGGCCTTTGTTGTAGCAACTGATCGCTTTGCAGCAGCCGATGGTATCGAAGCGGTTGTGGTGGATTATGAAGAACAACCAGTTTTGGTAGACCCGTTTAAAGCCATGCAATCGGAAATCGTTTTGCGCCCCGACACAGTGGGCGAGGATGGCAAGCCTGTCGCGGGGGCCCATGGGCCGCGCAAGCACCACAATCATATCTTCACCTGGGAGGCTGGTGACAAAGAGCCCACAGAAGAGGTGATCTCAAACGCCGCAGTGGTGGCCGAAGAGTTTATGTATTACCACCGCACCCATCCCTGTCCATTGGAAACCTGTGGCTGTGTAGCCTCAATGGACAAGGTTAATGGCAAATTGACCCTTTGGGGTACCTTCCAAGCGCCCCATGCGATCCGGACGGTTGTGTCCCTGATTTCAGGCATTGAAGAGCACAATATTCGAGTGATTTCACCCGACATTGGGGGTGGCTTTGGCAACAAAGTAGGTGCCTATCCAGGTTATGTCTGTTCCGTCGTTGCATCTATCGTAACAGGCAAGCCTGTGAAGTGGATCGAAGACAGGATGGACAATCTGATGACCACCGCCTTTGCGCGTGATTATTGGATGAAAGGGCGGATTTCTGCCACCAAAGACGGTAAAATCACGGGGCTTCACTGTCATGTAACGGCTGATCATGGTGGCTTTGACGCCTGTGCAGACCCCACGAAATTCCCAGCGGGCTTCATGAATATCTGCACCGGGTCCTATGACATCCCTACCGCCTATCTTGAGGTGGACGGTGTTTACACCAACAAGGCCCCTGGCGGCGTCAGCTATCGCTGTTCCTTCCGGGTAACCGAGGCGGTGTACTTCATCGAAAGGATGATCGAGGTTCTGGCCATCGAACTGAACATGGATGCCGCCAAACTGCGTGAGATAAACTTCATCAAGAAAGAGCAGTTCCCTTACAAGGCGGCACTTGGTTGGGAATATGACAGTGGTGACTATCACACGGCTTGGGCCAAAGCGATGGAAGCGGTCGATTATGACGGGTTGCGGGCCGAACAAGCGCAACGTGTTGAGGACTTCAAAGCTGGCAAGACGCGTAAACTTTTAGGTGTTGGCCTGACGCATTTCACCGAGATCGTCGGTGCCGGCCCGGTCAAGAATTGTGACATCTTAGGTCTAGGTATGTTCGACAGCTGCGAAATTCGAATTCATCCCACTGGGTCTGCGATTGCACGGTTGGGCACGATCTCTCAGGGTCAGGGGCATGCGACAACGTTTGCGCAAATCCTTGCCTCTGAAATTGGCTTGCCTGCGGACAGCATCACCATCGAGGAAGGGGATACGGATACCGCACCTTATGGTCTTGGCACCTATGGATCGCGCTCGACCCCTGTGGCAGGCGCGGCAACGGCCATGGCCGGACGTAAAATTCGGGCCAAAGCACAAATGATCGCGGCTTATCTGCTGGAGGTTCACGACGATGACGTGGAATTCGATGTAGATCGTTTTGCTGTTAAAGGTGCGCCTGAGAAGTTCAAGACGATGAAGGAAATTGCCTTTGCTGCCTATAATCAGGCCATCCCAGGTATCGAGCCAGGTCTCGAAGCAGTGAGCTATTACGATCCGCCTAACATGACTTATCCATTTGGTGCTTACGTCTGCGTAATGGAGATTGACGTGGATACCGGTGTTCAAGAAATTCGCCAGTTCTACGCGCTGGACGATTGTGGCACACGGATCAATCCGATGATCATCGAAGGCCAGATCCATGGTGGTCTTACTGAGGCTTTGGCAGTGGCTCTGGGACAAGAAATTGCCTATGACGAGCAAGGCAACGTCAAAACTGCGACTTTGATGGACTTCTTCCTGCCCACTGCTTGGGAAGTGCCAAACTATCAGACCGATCACACCGTGACCCCATCGCCCCACCACCCGATCGGGGCCAAGGGAGTGGGAGAAAGCCCTCATGTGGGCGGTGTGCCGTGCTTCTCAAACGCGGTCCATGACGCCTTCCGGCCCTTCGGTCTGCGCCAGTCCCATATGCCACATGACCATTGGCGCATTTGGAAAATTGCAAACGACCTAGGCCTGCACGATTAATCCCCAATGGCCTGTCCCGAGCGGATCGGGGCAGGCCGCATTTGGCATGCATTATGATCTATACTGACCTTAAAATAGCGATGGCCCAGCAGAGCTATGTGGCTTCTGACGACCTTGCTGTGGCTTTGCACTTGGCCATACAGCTGGGTCGACCTTTGCTGTTAGAAGGGGCGGCAGGAGTGGGCAAGACCGAAGTGGCTCGGGCCCTGGCCGAACTGCGCAACACCGAACTGGTGCGTTTGCAGTGTTATGAAGGCCTCGACGCCGCTCAGGCGATTTATGAATGGAATTACCAAAAACAATTGCTGTCCATCAGAGCCGCTGCCGAAGATGGCGAAACAGGCAAAGCCGTTCAGACGCGTATATTCTCACGCGAATACTTGTTGGAACGGCCCCTTTTGGCCGCGATCACTAAAGACACCCCGCCAGTTTTGCTGATTGACGAGGTGGACCGTGCCGATGAGGAATTCGAAGCATACCTTCTAGAAATCCTGTCTGAGTTCCAAATCACCGTGCCCGAGTTGGGCACCATCAAAGCCACTGCGCCACCCATCGTGATCTTGACTTGCAACGGCACTCGGGACCTGAGCGATGCGCTGCGGCGCCGTTGCCTTTATACCTATATAGATTATCCAGATGCTGCCACCGAACTGGCTATTTTAAACGTCCGAAATCCAGGTCTGGATCAAAAGCTGGGCCAGCAAATTATCCGTTTTGTGCAAAAACTGCGTGCAGAAGAGCTAGAAAAGGTGCCGGGCATTGCCGAAACCTTAGACTTTGCCGCGGCTCTTGTGGGCCTTGGCGTGGCCGATCTGACCGATGATCCAAAAGCTTTGCAACGGGCTATGGTCGCACTTTTGAAAACCCAAAGCGATCAGGCCAATGTCACCAAAGAAGTGACCCAGCGGATTGCCGGGAAAGCCGCATGAGCCCAGTGACCAAATTTGCCGCCCGTGATGCCGGTCCAAATGCGCGGGTTACAGGCTTTGTGGGCCATTTGCGGGCCAATGGCTTGCGATTGGGGGTGGCAGAAACGGCGGCAGGGTTGCAGGCCTTGGCACTTTTGAATGAGTATGAGCCCAAGGTCTGCAGGCGGGCGCTACGGGTCATGTTCACAGGCTGCAAGGAAGAGTTTGATCAATTTGACGACCTTTTTGATGCCTATTGGATGGATTTGGGTCGGGTGCGGACCCGGGCCGTGCCCAAAGCGCAAAAGAACGGCAGCAATGATGTACAGTCCTCGCGCGACGCTAAAGGCGAGGCTGCAGGCAGCGCAGGAAGCGCCATGGCCCCTGATGGGGGCGATGGCGAGGCCGAATGCGATGGGGAGGGCAAGTTGATTGCCACCGAGGTCAGAAATCTGTCGCGCCGTGACCTGCGCGAACTGGTGCGCCCCGAAGAGGTCGCCGAGGCCGAAAAAGTCGCGAGCCAGCTTGGCGCGGTCTTGCGAGACCGTCGGTCCCGCCGCCGCATTGCCGCACGAAAAGGCGACCATTTGCATTTTCGTAACACCATCCGCCGCAGTCTGGCAACAGGCGGTGAGCCTATTCGCCTTTTGCGCAAAAAGCGCCCTGACCGGACCCGCAAAATCACGGTTTTATGTGATGTGTCGGGGTCAATGAGCCTCTATGCAAAGATCTTCCTTTCCTTTATCGCAGGTCTCATGCGGGCCGATCCTTTGGCGGATGCCTATCTGTTTCACACCCGACTTGTACGTATCACAGAAACCTTGAGGGACAAAGACGCCATGCGAGCAATTGGGCGTATGTCTTTGATGGCAGACGGTTTTGGGGGCGGCTCAAAAATTGGGAAATGTCTTGGCCGTTTCGCCAACACTTACGCCAAACGTTTTATTGATGGCCGAAATGTCGTGATCATACTCTCTGATGGCTATGACACTGGCGCGCCAGAGCTTTTGGCCGCCGCGCTTGAGAAAATTCACAAGCGCGGCTGCCGCATCATTTGGCTCAACCCAATGAAAGGCTGGCGCGATTATACGCCGATCACTGCGGCTATGGCTGCGGCGATGGCGCATATTGATCTGTTTGCAGCAGCAAATACGCTGGACGATCTGGCCGCGCTAGAACGGGAGCTTATCCGTCTATGACCCCTGCTGAAATTCTAACACCTGAACTGTCAGATGCTGCTCAAACCCTGCGCGATCAAGAACAGCCCTTTGCTTTTGCCACCATTGTACGCACTGTGGGCTTTACGGCGGCAAAACCAGGTGCCAAGGCTTTGTTGGCTGCAGATGGCACAATCTTGGAAGGTTGGCTGGGCGGCGGCTGCGCCCGCGGTGCAGTGAAACGGGCCACGGTAGAGGCGATGAAAAGCGGAAATCCGCAGCTAATCTCAGTGGCGCCCGAAGAATTCCTTGCCGAACACGGCGTCGAAGCTGGCATGGTGCAAGACGGGATTAGCTATGCGCGCAGTGGCTGCCCCTCAAAAGGCACTGTCGATATCTTTATCGAACCCTATTTACCCATGCCCGAGATGGTTATCATTGGCGGCTCTTCTGTGGCGCAAGCGCTTTTAAGAGTCGCGCCGCAATTTCACTGGATGGTCACAGCTAGCGCAGATGGGAAAGAACTTGCCCGTGCAAATAGACGTAGGTTTATCGTGGTGGCCACCCAAGGACAGAGCGATTTGTCAGCGCTGGAGACGGCGCTAGAGGCGGGTGCGGAACATATCTCTTTTGTTGGAAGTGTGCGCAAGTTCGGCTCACTGTCTGCAAAGCTAGTTGCCAAGGGTGCGGATGCGAGCAAAGTCGCTGCGATCCAAGCGCCGGCTGGGCTAGACATCGCCGCCGTCACACCAGACGAAATCGCACTCTCAATTCTGGCTGACTTGGTTCGTTTGCGCCGTTCGCAGGCAAAGGAGGCGCAGCATGGCGCGCTTTGATGCAGTCATTCTTGCAGCTGGTCTGTCATCTCGCATGGGGGCACGCAATAAGCTCCTGCTTAAGATACGCGGCACACCGATGCTCGTGCGGGTGGTGCGCAACTATCTCGATGCGATAGACGGGAGCGTCACACTTGTGACGGGTCAAGAGGCTGAAGCAGTGGAAAAAGCAGTCGCACATCTCCCCATCAAAATTCAGCGCAACCTTGCATTTGAAAAAGGGCAGCAATCTTCTGTCGTTGCCGGGCTTAGCGTACCAAGCGGCGGGGCTGCGACACTGCTGGGGCTGGGGGATCAGCCCATGCTGAGTGCAGATGATCTAAGATGGCTGATGGACGCGCACGCAGCAGCACCAAGCAAAATCACAATCCCCCAGCATGAGGGCCAGCGGGGCAATCCCATCGTTATTCCTGCCTCCATGCGACCGCGCATGCTTGCAGATCCCAAATCAGCGGGCTGCCGTGCCTTCACCCGTGAGAACCCCGATCTGGTGCGTTTTGCTGCGTCACCATCTGTTGGATTCGTGGTCGATATCGACACGCCTGAAGAATACAGCACCTATCTTGCAATGAAAGGAGACACCTATGGCATCGCTCTTTGAACGGATTGCAAAAATATGGCGTATATTTGAAATTACGCCGGAACAGGCCGAGCAGCTTGCAAAAATCAAGACACCATATTGTTAATAAAGGACAATTTTAATGGAACTGGCAGATGAAATAATAATCAATGCGCCTAAAGAGCGAGTATATGCAGCCCTTAATGATCCTGAAATTTTGCAACAATGCATACCGGGCTGCGAAGAATTGATCAAACATTCTGACACCGAGCTTGAGGCAAAAGTGGTGCTCAAAGTGGGGCCAGTGAAGGCGAGGTTTAGCGGCGACGTTACGCTTGATAGAGATGGCGCGCCAGATGCATTCTCGCTGTCTGGCCAAGGCAGCGGTGGTGCAGCAGGCCATGCGAAAGGCGGAGCGGATGTGACATTGACATCGGTTGGTGATAAAACTGTACTTAAATATGGGGCCAGGGTGGAAATCGGTGGAAAGATTGCACAATTGGGGGGTCGGTTGATCCAAAGCACGGCCAAAAAACTAGCAGCGAAGTTTTTCAAATCCTTTGCCGATGTAGTGGACGAGACCGCCGATGAATGAACCCATACACTATCTTGAACACGCAGCCGACGTGATTTCCTGCGCAATCAGAATGATTGCGCAAACACGTCGTTTTGTTTTGGTCACCGTGATCGATATCAAAGGCGGATCATCGCGTGAGCTTGGCACGCTAGCTTTAATCGCGGATGACGGACAAATGTACGGCTACCTTTCTAACGGCTGCATCGACCGCGATATTCAAATTCAAGGAGCGAAGGCCTTAAGCCGGAAAGCACCTCAGGTGTTGAAATATGGCGTAGGGTCGCCCTTTATGGATTTAACCCTACCATGCGGTGGCAGCTTGACTTTGCTGCTCGATCCCGTCCCAGATCACGAGCAACTGCGTGCGGCCCATCAGGTCCTGAGCGGCAGATACAACGCGCAACTGCGCTTTCATCCTCCAGGGCTTGACTCGATATCGTTTTCCTACTCACCTCCTGGGCTCTTGGTGCTCGCAGGACGGGGTAGCGTGTTTCGCGCCGTCGCCGCCTGTGGCCAAGCCGCAGGTTTTGATCTTTATCTGCTGTCTCCTGAAGAACAGGATTTGCAAGCCACAGCGCATTTTGATCGCGTGAAGCAAGAGAAACTCGCCTCGCCCGACGCAGTGCAGAAGATTCCACTGGATAACCATTCTGCCTTTTTGACCTTGTTTCATGACCATTCCTGGGAGCCCCATCTATTGGCCGAAGCGCTAAAAACGCCTGTGCGCTTTATTGGCGCTTTGGGCAGTCGGCGTACCCATGAAGACCGCCGCCAAACATTGATGGGGATGGGGGTCCCAGAGAGGCAGGTTGATCGGATTTGTGGTCCCATCGGATTGGTGTCCTCTTTGCGTCAAGCGCCGCTTATAGGCGTGTCCGCCGTGGCGCATGTGACGGAAGCTTTCACCCGTTCTATTGTGGCAACTTAAGTTTTTGCCAAGTCCATAAATCTGACGCAAGTGGTTCTTCACTGCGTCCCTTGTCGGGCATCACTCTGCACGTTCAGCCAAAAAGCTTAGGGGCGCTGTCAGACAATACTTCCCCAGTGGCTCTGACTGTTGGGAACTGACCCAATCAAAGAGACACCATAATATGGCTTGATTGTCATAATTCTCATTAAAGTTAATTTTTTCGCTCTATCCGATAGCACTCTTTGGAGATTTTAATTTCCACTGAGGGGATATTTTGCTTTTGTTATGCTGGAAAAATGATATCAGAAATAGCAAACATTTTCCATGCACCGCTCACTTTTTTGTAAGCATAGAAACCCGTGGCTTCTTCAATCAATTCACCATCTTTGCGAAGCCTCCGTGTATTTCGCATTAAAAGATGAGCTTTATTCTCACCGACAGCCACAACGTCAATCTCAAATGAATCGCTTCTATCCCAGCCCTTAGAAGCCTTCATATCTGCTGGGTTAATTGGAAACTGATCCAACAGAGTTACACTATCGCCACCTATGTAAGCTAATGGATAGCTGACACAGTCGTTGATGGCATTTAAGTCGTTAGCGTTAAATGCTACTAAGTATCTTTGGTAAGCACTAAGTAGGCTAGCACGTTCCTCTTTATCCATTATCAAAACTCTTTTCTGTTGATAACATTTAAGCGTTACGTATATGGCTACGTCAACTGATTATCATGCCAAATCAGGCTCTATTCTATTTTAACGGTAACACCCTAGTACAGATAATATTATTATTAATAATCATAGAGATAGTTGAACTAATCAATACTAGCTCTAATTTGTCAAGGGTCGCTTTTTGACTTTCAACTTACGTAGCGTTTTTCTTGCAGTCCATGGTTGAAGACCTCACCGTCTACTTATGAGACTGTTAATTCGAGATCTTTCAAAAATTTTTCGGCATCAAGAAGCCGTAATTTTAGCAATAACAATATCTATTTTTGGGTTCTTCAGCGTTTTTTTAGACGGGTTTTTCGTTGTTGGTAACTTGCTAACTCTACTCCGAAGCGTGTCAGTGTTGGGTATCTTGAGTGTTGCGATGGCGATCGTTGTCATCAGCCGCGGTATAGATCTGTCCCTTATCGGTACCCTAGTTGTTGCAACTGCTTTAGCTGTAATATTAAAATCTCCAAACGCTCTTTTTTCTGCTGGCTTGTCTTTTAACTGGGCATTTCTAGTTGGAGTTGTTTTTGTAATTATTACTAGCTCACTAACGGGTGCTTTGATTACTTTTGGCAATTTACCTGCGGTTTTTGTTTCGCTTGCGATGGGTAGTGTTATTTATGGACTTGGTTTAACGTTTTTCATCAACACCGATGCTAACTATCTGCCTGACGATGCTAATTGGGTTGTTTTCTTGGGTTCTGGGCGTCTGTTTGGGATTCCTATGCCTATACTTTGTTTTATCGTTTTGTTGATTTCCTTCTCATTTGTTTTGAACAGAACTGCGTTTGGACAGTTTTTATATGCAATCGGTGACAACCCTGAAGCCGCGAGGACCGCTGGCATACCAGTAAGGCCAGTCACTGTTCTAATATATATTTTAGCGGGATTAATAGCTTACATGGCTGGGCTATTAACAGCCGGCGCGGTTACAAACATTAATACAAAGCTTTTTCAGTCTACTTTGATTTATGACGTTTTACTTGTCGTCGTTGTTGGTGGCATTGGTCTCTCGGGAGGCAAGGGAGGAATGCGAAATGTCTTATTAGGTACTGTCTTAATTGGCACTCTACTAAATGGGATGGTAATTTTGAACATGTCTTTCATTGAGCAAAACTTAGTTAAAGGCGTGATACTTTTATTTGCGATAATGATAGACACTCTTTTGAACCCGAGAGATGAGCAGACGTCTCAGCAGGGAGATATTTGATGTGCATTCTCAACAGACAAAAAATAAACAACCAATGGGAGACAATAATACTGGGTCAGCTCAATAGCAGATAAAAATTATGTTTAAAAAAACATTTGTGTCATGAAAAATTTCGCAGACGTTTTTAAACTTAAAAGTACCAATGAAACTAACGGAGGAATAAATGAATAGGTTTTTAATTAAAGTTCTGATGGTCTGCGGCCTCGTGTCCAGCCCCGCGCTAGCTGATGACATGGGTATAGATGACCCCTCACGCAACGCTTATTATGAAGCCTTACAGGGAAAAAATGTGGTTTTTGTTCCCGTTGCTCTTGGCTTTGATCTGACCGACGGTTGGTATGCTGGAATGAAAGCCGAGTTAGAGCCACTGGGTGTTAATATGCAAGTAAGGGACCCAAATTGGAGTGCAGACGCTGGAGCGCGCGCCATATCTTCTTTAATCGGCGAGAAGCCTGATTTGATAGTAGTCCATAATCCAGACGTACAGACCTATGCCAAGCTTCTTAAGAAGGCAGAAAAGCGAGACATTCATGTCGTACAGATAAATATGAAATCCGCATATTCCACTGATGCTTTTGTGGGTGCTGATTACATAGAAATTGGTGAGTTGGCTGGTCAGGCTATCGTTGATAATTGCGGTGATGGAACTTCTGGAGAAGTTGCAATTGTGCAAGGTGTATTGACAGCTGCCGCAAGCGCTTATCAATTACGAGGAGTATCCAACATCTTGTCAAAACACCCAAATATCAAGATTGTTTCAAATCAAGCTGCGGATTGGGACTCTTCAAAAGCAAGAACGATTACGGAAACTACCTTGCAACAAAACCCTAACCTTTGCGGAGTCATTGGCTTCTGGGATGGCATGGACGTTGGTGTAGGTGCAGCTGTACAAGAAGCTGGCAAAGCCGATGACGTGTTTGTCGTGACTTCTGGCGGTGGCGGAAAAGCTGGCTGTGATAACTTAGAAAATGGATTTTTTGATCTTAACATAAGCTATGATGTTCCTGGGCAAGCCCGTGATTTATCTGATGCAATCAAAGCTCTTCTTCAGACAGACTATGAGCCCGGATCAAATAACTTTCTTTGGTACACAAAGCTCAAACTTTTAACAAAAGAAAACTTGGACACTTATCGTGGTTCTGGAGCTTGCTGGACAGTGGATAGTATTGCTTCAAATTAACTTTAAAATTTTTGGGCCAAGCTTAAGGCTTGGCTCATTTATCCAGGGAGTTCTTTTTTGTCACTGCGCGTGAATTTAACAAAAATAAGATATAATTATTTCCCAGATCACGTATTGGGAGAGATCTTGTCGAAAAGGTGGGTGGATAACGCCATTCCCTTTTTTACGCTAATTGCACTGTCAGTTGGTTTGTTCTTCTCCCTTGAAGGCTTTTTTAGCATTTACAGCATGACCGACTATAGCCGTCAGTTTGCTGAGCTTGGTTTGATTGTCTTAGCCATGACGATCGTAATGATTTCTGGCGGTATTGATTTATCGGTTGGCTCCATTTTTGCCGTTTCAAATTTAGTTGCTTTGTATTGCGTTCATGTTTTGGATCTCCATCCCTTTATCACGCTCCTGGTAACCTGTTCTGCAGGAATTTCGTGTGGTGCCTTTAACGGTTTTTTTATTGGGTATCTCAGGATGAGAGCCTTTCTTACGACGTTAGTTTCATTAATAATATACCGTTCTATAGTTGATCTACTACTTCTCGAATATGCGGTGGATATTACGTCGGTTTTCCCGGACTCTGATCTCTGGTACGAGATTGGTGATGGGACTCTTTTTGAAGTGCCATACGTGATGATGGTTACAGCGTTGATCTTCTTTGGTGGTCACCTAATTATCAGCCGCATGAAGCCAGGTTGGCATCTTACTGCCGTCGGTGGAGCTCGGCGTTCTGCTTTTAACGCAGGTATAAATGTAAAAAGAACTGTATTTTTTTCTTATGTTACCAGCGGCTTGTTGTGTTCTATTGCGGGTTACATGTACGCATCCCGACTTGCGAGTACTGGCGCTGAGACCGGTATGGGGCTGGAACTTGTCGCACTGACTGCTGCGGTTTTAGGAGGTACTAGTCTAGGTGGTGGACGTGGATCCGTGCCCAAAGCGTTATTTGGTGGATTGATTGTTCTGCTTTTATCAAATGGCCTGATGCGATTTGGCATTCAAGGCGGCACTAATTCGATGATCTTCGGGATGATCTTACTTTTCTCAATTTGGGTTGATGTAAGGTGGTTAAAAAATCGCTCTAAGCTTTTATCAAAAGTTTATGTCGCACCAGTTTATGTGAAACTTCCTACTGCTGCGAGTACTACGGCGAATAGCGAGTCTCCTTATGCTCAAAATGATAAGTTGAGGGAAGTTCAGGTGATTGGTCTCGGCAAAGTTGAGGGCCCCGAAGATGTAATTCTTGATGAGCAGGACAATCTGTACACTGGCACTAGGCACGGTGATATAGTAAAGTTTCACGGTCCAGATCATAAAACCATGGAAGTCTTTGCCCATATTGGAGGACATCCTCTTGGGATGGCTTTTGACAAAGACAAAAACCTTATAAGCTGCATCCCCGGTATGGGTGTTTACTCAGTGTCGCCTGATAGAGAAATAAAGAAGCTTACGGACAAAACTAATAGAAGTTTGACCTCTGTAATTGATGATGACAGACTCAGTCTGGCTGACGATCTGGATATAGCACCAGATGGCCGAATATTTTTCTCAGAAGCAACCATCAGATATGGGTTAGAGGAGTGGCCAGTTGATTGTCTTGAAAGCCGAGGAAATGGACGAATAGTCGTTTATGATCCAAGAAATGAATCTACCAAGACTATCATTAAAGATTTAAGTTTTGCTAATGGAGTTTGTCTATCAAATGATAGGGTATCTATTTTATATGCAGAAACATTTGGTTGCCGCGTTTCACGTTATTGGTTTGATGGTCCCAAAAAAGGCCAACGAGAAATCTTAATCGATAATCTTCCTGGCTATCCGGACAATATAAATAGATCGTCTGATGGTAACTACTGGCTTGCGCTCGTCGGTATGCGAGGTCCTGCATTAGACTTAGCGTTGACCATGCCAGGATTTAGGAAAAGGATGGCCAAGCGAGTGGCCAATTCGGAATGGCTATATCCAAATATCAATACTGGATGTGTGATTAAATTCTCTGAAGATGGATCAGTTTCAGACTCTTTGTGGGATTTAGGTGGTGTGAACCATCCGATGGTTACTTCAATGCGAGAGCACAAGGGTTACCTTTATTTGGGGGGTATATCCAATAATCGGATCGGTAAGTATCGAATACCTGGTGCTGATAAAAACTGGGAAGGATTTACGAATTATTGGGGGAAAGACGGTGCTTAACTCCATCAAAACCAAAATCAACCAATTTTTAGGTCGAGGGACCTCCAGTATTTTTGTTCCACCCATGGATGGTCGCCTAAAAGCTAATGATTTTTTAGATAAAACAGAAGTGTTATGCAAAATTGAAAAAGTAGACAATTTGACAGCTTTTGGCGAGCATATTTATGCTTCAAGTCATAATAAACTTCTGAAAATAAATAATAATATTCCTGAGATAATCCAAACGTTTGATAATGAAATTACTGCCCTTGCTCTGGGAGACAAGGGTATGATCGCTGTTGGACTCTCAAATAATACCCTAATGTGTTATGATCTCGATCGCAAAAGCGTTACTGTGGAGGTAGAGTTTGAATGCGTTACAGCACTTTTGTTTTGGGATTCTGGAACTCTAATAGTAGCGTCAGGATCAAAGAAATTCTCAGCACCTGATTGGAGATCAGATCTGATGAATTTGGGCTCCACTGGAAGTGTTTGGGTGTTCCATGTGGGATCTGGTAGCAAACAATTCCTACTTGGCGACCTTCAATGGCCCGCTGGCCTCTGTAAATTGAACGATAAACTTTTATTTTCAGAGGCTTGGAAACATGGGGTAAATTTAATTGAATTTGCTGATGGCAGCGATTTTGAACTTCACTCTAATCAGGAGATATTGTCGAGGCTTCCGGCTTATCCTAGCCGGATCGTAACCACTCAAGATAATCATATTTGGTTGTGCCTATTTGCCCCAAGAAATCAGCTCATCGAGTTTGTTTTAACAGAAAGAAATTACAGAGTTAAAATGTTAAGCCAGGTAGATGAACGCTTTTGGATAGCTCCATCGTTCCGCAGTGGTTTAGATTTCAGAGAACCATTGCAAGGTGGAGGAGTGAAAATGATGGGAGTTCTAAAGCCATGGGCACCCGCATTTTCATATGGGTTGGTTGTCAAGCTTGACAGCAACTTCCAACCTGAAAAAAGTTTGCACAGTCGAGCTGATGGTCATGTCCATGGCATTAATAGTGCGGCATGTCTGACTGGAGGTCAATTAATCCTCTCATCAAGAGGTGACAACAAAGTTATAAGGTATATGGAACAGTGACTAGCTTGCCTCTTGATGACACGATAATTGAAATTCGTGGGGGTTCGAAAGAATTCCATGGTGTTACAGCAAATAAAAATATTAACTTTGCGTTGCGAAGAGGTGAAGTTCACGCCCTTATCGGCGAAAATGGTGCAGGTAAATCAACACTCACAAAAATCATGTGTGGCGTTTATCAGTTGTCACAAGGCACGCTTCACGTAGACGGTAAAATTACACAATTCGCTACCCCAGCTGATGCTTTGAAAAGTGGTATCGCTATGGTGTTTCAAGAAAATAGCCTAGTTCCAGGAATGACGGTTTCTCAAAATATATATTTGGGAACTGAAAAGACGTTTAATCGCTTGAGAGAGCTCAATATTCGAGCAGGCCGCTTTTTGCATTCCTTAAATTTTCAAGTCGAACCAAATCTGCTTGTTTCAGCTCTTGGAGCCGCACAAAAACAAATGGTAGAAATTGCTAGAGCGGTTCACCACAATGCGCGCGTAATAATTTTTGATGAACCTACTGCAACTTTAACACCAGAAGAAAAACACCATTTTTTTGGATTAGTTGAACGGTTGAAACTTGACGGCGTTACAATTGTTTTCATATCGCATGCATTGGAAGAAGCGTTGATGATCTCGGACAAAATTACTGTGCTCAGAGATGGAGAAATAATAGATAGTGATACTTCGAATAAATTTGACCGTGAAAGAATAGTGCGAGCTATGATAGGCCGTGACCTGTCTGAATCAGCGTATGCTGAAAATAATAAACAAAAGAGAGTTATTCGACCGGCTGGCAAAAAGACACTGGAAGTGCAGAATATCTCCATGGGCTCAATGGTCCGAAACTCAACTTTTTCAGTATTCTCTGGGCAAATAACTGGAGTTTTTGGGCTGGTAGGATCTGGTCGTACCGAGATGATGAAAATCATTTCGGGAGTAATTAAGCGAGATTTTTTCCATGGTGGTAATATTTTGCTAGACGGAAAGTATGTGAGATACAGGGTTCCGCGCTCGGCGGTTGAAGATGGGATAATCTATGTGACTGAAGATCGAAAAAGCGAAGGCTTTTTTGAAAATATGACCATTCAAGAAAATATTAATGTTGGAGATATGGTAGCAAATGCAAATTTGGCAAAAGTTATCAATTTCTCTAATGCTAAAAAACTTGCTGAACGTTGGATAGAAAAATTAAACATAAAAACATCAGGGAATGACTCTCCAGTTGTAGAATTGTCGGGAGGCAACCAGCAAAAAGTAGTGATTGCCAAAGCTCTCACTCAAAAACCAAAAGTTGTAATATTTGATGAACCAACTCGAGGCGTTGACGTAGGGGCGATTAGCGAAATTCATGACTTTATTGAGAGCTTAGCAGACGAAGGTATAACTGTTATCGTCATATCTTCTTATCTCCCTGAAATATTGACGCTATCTGACAGAATTTTAGTATCTCGTATCGGGCAAATTGTAGAAGAGTTTGAGGCAGAGGATGCAACTGATGAAAAGATTATTTTTGCTGCTGTGCATTAGACCCTTTATTAATTTATGGATATCTTAAAATTTAAAGGTGAATTGTATGAGTATTGGCAAAGGTACTAAGTCTCACTTAAAGGATTGGAATGTTGTCAGTCTGTTACGAAAGCAGGCCCAAAAATACGGCGATCGAACTTTCATCTCATTTGAAAGCGGTTTTTCTCTTACTTTTCAGGACTTAGACAGAAAGTCCGATGAGTTCGCGCTGGCCTTAAAAGATTTTGGAATTATCGCCGGCGACCGCATCTTTTGCCTTTTAAAGAATTCTCCTGAGTTTTTGATTTCCATGTTTGGTATCATGAAGGCTGAGGCGATTTTTGTTCCAATTAACACAGAATTAAAAGGAGTTTTTTTACAGCACCAATTTACCAATTGCGAACCCAAGATGGTGATTGTGGAGAGATCACTTGTTAAAGCTTTTGTGGGCTTAAACCCTTTAGTTTCTGGCTTGAGTGGGGTTGTTATTTCAGGAAATAACGAAGCTGTCGATCTGCCGCTGGCTTTGCAGGCTGAGGAAATGCATTACTTTGCAGATTTTGTTGTAGAAAGGGTTGATTGCCTGGAGAGTAATTTTACTCCTTCAATCCACGAAATATGCGCCATAATGTATACTTCTGGCACATCGGGACCCTCAAAGGGTGTTTTACTACCCCATGGCCATTTTTACTCTTACGCAGTTGGTCAAGTGGACGGTATGAAACAGACCGAAGAAGATATTTATTATATCTGTATGCCACTGTTTCACGTTAATGCTCTAAATATGCAATTGTTGGGGTCTCTGATGGCAGGCTCGTCCATCTTTTGCGTTGAACGGTTTAGTACATCGAATTGGTTGACGCATTGCATTGAGTCAGGTGCAACACTGACCAATACGCTTGGTGTGATGACTGAGTTTGTGTTTAATACGCCCGAAACTGAGTCAGACCAAAAGCATACTCTTAGATTAATTTGTGCTGTGCCGATTGCTAAAGAATGGGGGGAGAAGTTTCAGACAAGGTTTGGTGTTAAATTATATCAAGCTTTTGGTATGACAGAGAGTGGCATCGTTTTTTGGGGAGATCCGGATGAGGAAGAATTAATACCAGGATGCGCTGGTTATTTGAAATCTGACCTCTACGAAGCAGTAATTGCAGATCCTGAAAATGATGAAGTATTGCAAACAGGTGACATAGGCGAGCTGCTCATTAGGCCACGTCATGCAGGTGTATTCTCTTCTGGTTATTTTCAAATGCCAGAAAAAACCCTGGAAGCATGGAGAAATCTTTGGTTCCACACTGGGGATGCGTGCTATTTTGATGACAAAGGGCGCATGCATTATTTTGACCGCATAAAAGATTGTATCAGGCGTCGCGGCGAAAATATTTCGGCATATGAGGTGGAACAAGCGCTCAATAGTTACGAAGCAGTTTTGGAAAGCGCTGTTATTGGCGTAAGGACAAATGAATCCGGTGGTGAGGAAGAAGTTCTTGCTTTCATTATTGTTGAAAGTAAAAAAAGTTTTGATTTTGATAAGTTGGTCGAATACTGCCTACAAATAATGCCAAAGTTTGCGGTTCCAAGATTTATACAGATAACTGATGCTTTGCCAAAAACCAGTTCGGGAAAATTGAGTAAGGCAATTTTTCGCAATGAAGGTCTCAGTGCAGAGGCTTTTGACAGCAAAAAGGTATAGTGCTCTTAGTTGGTCTCACAACTTTGCATACGAGCGATGCGATGGCTTGGCATAACTTACCGGCACAGAGACGCGCGCGCACGTGTTGGATTAGAGGCATAAAATT
>TARA_B110000003_G_scaffold114988_1_pt1 | contig 17395 bp, 13 predicted proteins | sample TARA_B110000003 | Tara Oceans TARA_B110000003 (sample SAMEA4396424) | marine metagenome | biome: Westerlies Biome; feature: [SRF] surface water layer (ENVO:00010504); material: water (ENVO:00002006), including particulate matter (ENVO:01000060) such as... | depth 5 m
TTTAGCATTTTTCTAAACCCTTCATTCTTCATCTTATTCATAAAAATACTGACCATTGGTTCAGTTTCACCTACTTGTTCAGAATCTAACAAAAAAACTGCTCCTTTTCCTTCTTTTTGGGATGGAATGCCTGCTGGCTCAATGTTTGTTTTTGAATTAATTAATATAGGTAAGCTTAAATAACTATTTAATGGATCTAAACCAGAGCTTTTCCCATGAAAAAAAGATTCCATGAATGAAAAAATTTCTTTTAATTTCAATAATTTATCTCTAGTTAAATTTTCAAGTATTGTAATTTTATCATGAGCGTATTGATCATAAATTGAGGCTACTAAAGCCCCAGAACTCCCTACACCATAACCTTGAGGTATGGAAGAATCAAAATACATACCTGAGTCAATATCGTTTTTGAAAGAGGTGAAATCAAAACTTACAAGTTCTGTAGCATTAGCTTTTAAATAATTGTAGAGATTTATTAAATTTTGATTTGATTTTTGGGCTTCCCCAGAAAGTTTAGTGGAAGATTTTAATGCCCCTTTGTAAGAACTGAAGGGTATTGCTAGACCTTTTGAATCTTTTATGATGCCATATTCTCCAAAGAGCAAAATTTTAGCATAAAACAAAGGACCTTTCATAGGGTGTAATTTTTTAACAAATATACAATAAAATTAATTTTGATTAGGATAGTACACATCACGGTAAAAAGTTGTCCATTCTCCAACTTTCTTGTCATTCCTATACTTCCCTTTTGTTTTGATTTTTCCTGTCTTATAATATATTTTCCAGGCTCTTTGTTTAAACCCCTCTCCATAAACACCTTCAACTTTTACTTCACCAGTTGGGTAATATTCTTTATATGGGCCATCTAAGAGGCCATCCTTATATTTTTCTTTTTTTAAAATAGAGCCTTCTGGATAAAAATAAGTCACAAACCCTTTAAAAACTTCTTTATTAGCAACATGAGACTCCGCTTTACCTTCTCTGTACTTTGTTCCATTTTTATAAAAATCAACAATCAAATAAACGTTTCTCTTTTTCTCAGGAAACGGTCTGTAGAATTTACCATTCTCTTGAGTTACTTGATTGTGGTTTTCATCTAACCAAACATAACTTTGAGTGAAGGATGCTGTTAGTAAGAATATGAATGCAACGGAAATAAAAAAAGAAAATTTAGAAAGTGCTATTTTCATTTGTAAGCTATAATTTTGAGGCTCCTAAACCAGTAATATCACAAATATAATGATTTTTTTGACAGAACTTAGAGAGCTCATTGTCAATAAATTGAGCTATATTTTTAGATTCATTGGCTGGATACAAAACATGAACATTTGCACCAGCATCTAAAGTAAAACACACCTTACTCCCTGTTTTATTTCTATACCTCCAAATAGTATTGATTATTTCTAAGGTATTTGGTTTCATTAAAATAAAATATGGATTGCTTGTTAGCATCATAGCGTGCAAACTCAGAGCTTCACTTTCTACCAAATTTATAAAAGAATCTAACTCACCGTTTTGTAAAATTTTAGAAATTATAGCCAAATTTTCGTTGGCTTGATCAAATCTTTGTGATGCAAATGGATGATTGTACATTAAATCGTGGCCTACTGTGCTACTCACTTGCTTTTCTCCTTTGTCTACCAATAAAATTGCATCCTGATAGTTTTTAAAAACTTCATGAACTTCATAAGGAAATGGCACCCCAAATAAATCTGAACTCCCTTTAATATCTGGATGCTGTCCCCAAACCACCAATGGACCTTCTATACTTCTACTTGCGCTTCCAGATCCTAGACGCGCCAGAAAAGAAGCTTTTTTGTTTATAAATTCATCTGTTAATTCAATAGGACTTAACGATTTTTCTAAACTCATTAAACACATAGCAATAGCACTCATACCGCTTGCTGAAGAAGCAATACCACTACTATGAGGGAAAGAATTCTCTGAATGTATTACCATATTGTAAGCTATTAAGTATGGGCAATATTCTAGAATTCTTTCAAAGAACTTCGCAATTTTAGGTTTAAAATCTTCTTTCTTTTTCCCTTCAAAAAACAACTCAAAGTTAATTTCATTATTATTGGCTTCAAAATTACTTTTTAAGGTAAAGTCTATTGTTGTGATGGTATGACTGTTACTCAGTGTAAAACTAATAGAAGCATTTTTTGGTATTTGTGGTTCTGTTTTTCCCCAATACTTTACCAAAGCAATATTACTTGGTGTTTTCCAAGTAAATGTGAGTTTTGTTGAATTATTTACAAAAGATTTTGGAATAAATTGATGTGTATCCAAGTGTTAGATTTTACTACAAATATAGCAGTTTTTGACTTATTTATAAGGTAACTTTTTAAAGGACATTTTCATAATTAATTCAATACCTGTATCTAAATAGAAAAGGGTATTTTTGTTATTAAATTGTATTCTGTTGGAAAGAAAAATAAAACTATTATGGGATTTTAGAGGCCCTGACGCCCTTGAAACTGCAAAACACCACACCATTCATTTAAAAGAATTTGCTGGAATCGAAAATCTTCCATTTCATGAGATAGATATTAAAGAACAGAATCCGATGCTGTGTGCTGCTTATATTGTAGTTAGTGAATCTGACATGAAAGTATACAGAGATGCTTTGAAACCTCAACGAGGAGAATTGGCGTAAACAGGTGTAGGTACTTGTTCTTTTTTTGAAGCTATTGAATTGCTTGACTTTAAAAATTTACAGGACTAGTTGTAACTAATGCACTATCGCTATTGATAAATTTCTGATAATATTAAAAAATTTAAATAAAATTAGTTTTACTTTACAATTAATAATTGTTATTTTTAAACAGTGGATTTTAAATCTAAAAAAAATAAAATAATATGAAAAAAATAATTTTAACCCTATTTTGTATTTTACTCAGTAATTTTTCATTTTCTCAAAACTATAATGAATTAATATTAAAATTTAAAACAAATAAGAAACCCAAAAGCAATGAAGTTTTGAAACTTCAAAAGTTTAACAATCCAGACATTAATTTATTGAATAAAAGCAATATAATTCAATCAATAAAATTAACAGGTAACAAGAAAGATAGAGATACATATGTCCTTAAACTCAATTCAAGTAAATCATTAGACGAACTTATCGAGTTGTATCAAAAAACAGGTTTATTCGAATATGTTGAGCCAAACTTTGTAGGTAGTGGCCATGGTTTTCAAACCATACCAAATGACAACTATTTTAGTCGTCAATGGTCACATTATAATGACGGAACCTTCTCCTTATCGAATTCAACCGTTGATGCAGATATCGATACAGATTTAGCTTGGGATATAACACAAGGAGACCCCAATTTAGTAGTAGCTATACTGGATTCTGGAGCTAAATTAGATCATCCTGAATTTTCAGGAAGAATTTGGCTGAACACTAACGAAAATCAGAATGGTTCTGACTCAGATTCAAATAATTACATAGATGATATTAATGGCTGGGATTTTGCGAATAATGACAATGACCCAACAGATGACCATGGACATGGTACAAATGTTACTGGTATTGCTCTTGCATCTGGTAATAACACTACAGGTTATGCAGGTGTAAATTGGAATTCAAAAATTATGATTTGTAAAATATTAGATAACAATAATAGTGGATATTATAGTTGGTGGGCAGAAGCAATTTATTATGCTGTTGATAACGGAGCCTCTGTTATTAATATGTCTGTTGGCGGAAATGGATCATCAACACTTTTGGAAAATGCAATTAATTATGCATATAACAATAATGTTCCCGTAGTTGTGTCAACTGGAAATCAAAATTCAGTAATACAATATCCCGCTAAGTATACAAATGCATTTGCTGTTGGTTCAACAAATTCCGACGACACCAGAACTGTTCCTTTTTTTTGGAGCTCAACAAGTGGAAGTAATTATGGTCCTGAATTAGATTTTGTTGCACCGGGAAACTATATGTTCGGTTTAAGTTATTCATCAAACATTAATTACGATTCATACTGGGGTGGAACATCACAAGCAGCTCCACATGTAGCTGGTTTAATTTCCCTGTTATTATCCCTAAATTCAAATTTAACAGTTGATGAGGTAAGAACAATTTTAGAGGAGACCTCTGAGGATGAAGTTGGTGATTGGTTTGACATATCAGGTTGGGATCAATATTATGGTCATGGAAGAATTAATGCATTTCAGGCTTTAACTCATGAAACTCTGAGTGTTAATACTTTTGAAATCAAGGATAAAGAACTGTTAGTATATCCAAATCCAACAACATCAGGCAGCAATTTGACAATTTTGAACTTAATTAAAGGAAATAATGTTATAAATATTTATAATATCATTGGACAAAACGTATATAATAAGAGAAATTCCACTTCAAGTAATTCAACAACAATATCTCTTCCTGAACTTAACCCTGGTACTTATTTGTTAAAAATAAATAACCGTTCTGAAAATATTTCTAAAATTAAAAAATTGATAATTAAATAATTATTTCCAACAATGCAATAAGCAATTGCTTATTCTCGACTACTTTTGAAAATCCTAATGGATTTTGAGTTTGGTATGTATTTATAAATTTAACCTTCAAACCATGAGAATAACTTTAGCCAAACCGATAACGAAACCTATATTATAACGATAAAGATTTTGCACACAACCAGCCCCCGGTCCAAGCATTCTGAAAATTAAAGCCACCAGTAACTGCGTCAATATTTAACACTTCACCTACAAAAAATAAGTTATTTTGTAATTTACTTTCAAAGTTTTTAAAGTTAATCTCTCTTAAATCTACCCCCCCTGCTGTTACAAACTCTTCTTTAAACGTGCTTTTCCCTTTAGCAATAAAAACACTTTTTGTCAGTTGATTTGCCAAAGCATCTATTTGTACATGGCTTAGATCTGCCCAATTAAACGTAACTGGTATTTTAGCAGCAATTACAAAACGTTCCCATAATCTTTTTGGAATCTCTTCAAAAGGAGATCTAACAATTACTTGTTTTTTGGATTGTTTCTTTTTTAAATTTAACAATACATTTACAATTTTATGAGTAGGTCTAGAGAGCCAATCTACCTGCACTTTATACTCATAATTTTTTTCTGCCAAAACTCGCGCTCCAAATGCAGATAGTTTTAAAATTGCAGGACCACTCATCCCCCAATGTGTAATTAATAATGGTCCTGAAGCTTCCAAATTAGTATCTACTAATTGAACAGTAGCATTAGGAACCGATATTCCTAACAAGTCTTTAATTCTGGGATCTTTAATATTAAATGTAAACAATGAGGGAACAGGAGAAATAATGGAATGTCCCAATGCTTTTGACAACTCCCATACCTTTTTACTACTTCCTGCTGCCATTACAACAGCATCACAAACAAATTGTTGTTCTTTGGTAATAAGCAACCAAGAATTCCCTAGCTTTTGTATGCTGGAGACTCCATGATTTTTCAGCACAGAAATTCCTAAACTCTTTGTTTTGTTAAGAAAACAATCTATGATAGTTTGCGATGAATTGGATTCAGGAAAAACACGATTGTCTTTTTCAATTTTTAGAGGAATTCCATTATTCTCAAACCATTCAAAAGTATCGCCTGTCATAAATTGATGAAACGGACCTAGCAATTCTTTTTCACCTCTTGGATAAAATTGCACCAATTCTTTGGGCTCAAAACAAGCATGGGTTACATTGCAACGTCCACCGCCAGAAATTTTTACTTTTTGAAGTACTTCTTTGCCTTTTTCCAGGATGGTAATGTCTAATTTAGGATTCATTTCCTTCGCATTAATTGCGGTGAAAAATCCTGCGGCACCTCCACCTATAATTATTACTTTTTTCATAAAACCATATCTGAATACCTAAGAATTGTCGTATATCCTTTAGTTTTAAAATATTGAGGAGTCTTGTTGTTTCCAGTAGCTAAAATAAAATCTCCACCCCAAGCACCAAGGCTTTTTAGAGTTCCAAAATAGTCAGGAAACAAGCGTTCTTTCACTGTAGGTAACTCAATAATCGAAGAAATTATTTTTTCATGTTCATGTATCAGTTTTTCAAATTCTGAAAGCTTTTGTTCTTGAATGAGTTGTCTAGAAATTTCTGAAACAAGTTGTATTTCGTTATTTATTTTCTCTCGCTTTTCTTTAAACCTTGCAATTCCGTCTTTGCTATCCTGTTTTTTATTCAAATGAATAAAAAATAGCTGATCACTAAAACTAGGCATAAATTCTACTTTTTTTACAACTGATTTTTGATTCTTAACCTCATACAGAATTGGGGTATTGTGTTGTGCGTTGGCAATATCGTATCCACTTCCTGAAAATGAATTCCACAATAGCTGGTAGGCATCAACACTTGCCCATTGTGCTATATTATTTACTAAAGTAGAGGATGTTCCAAGACCCCAATTTCTTGGAAATGTTAAATTTGTATTAACCATAAAACCAGTAACTGAATTTAAAAAATCGGGATTTAATATTCTAGCTTCCTTTAAAATATCTTGTAGGGTTTCGGCAATCAATTCTTCATTTCCTTCAATCTCAGAATCAAAAGTTGTGCTAACAAGACGAAGTTTGGGCAAGTCAAAAACTACCTCAAACCAACAATCTTTAGTATGAGTAAAACTTTTCCAAATAAGTTGAGGTTCTTTTATTTTATTAACTAATAAATCTTGTCCAAATTTAGTAGGAACTGCTAAAGCAGTTGCGCTATCTAGTACTAGGTATTCACCTGTAAGTAATAATTTTCCGTTTGAATAAAATCGACTCAAATTAGTTCTTGTTTCTAAGTTCGTTGTATTTATCTTCGACAGCTCTGTGAGTTACTGTTTTCCCATTAAAGTAAGTGACTATTGTGTTTTTATCTACTTCGTTTGCACCTAACTGATTTAAAATATTCATCAAATGCATTTTCATATGACCCTTCTGAATACCATTTGTTGTCAAGGCTCTTAGTGCGGCGAAATTCTGAGCTAATCCTGCTGTTGCTGTGATCATCATTAATTCTCTTGCAGATGGTTTTTGTAAAATTTCTAATGATAATTTTGCCAAAGGGTGTAAAGATGTTAGTCCTCCTACAGTTCCTAAGGCCATAGGTACTTCTATCCAAAAACGAAACATTTCGTTTTTGATTTCACAGTGCGTTAAGCTAGTATAATGACCCAATCTTGATGCATAAGCATGAATCCCTGATTCAATTGCTCGAAAATCATTTCCTGTAGCTAAAACTACTGCATCTATCCCATTCATGATTCCCTTATTATGAGTAACAGCTCTGTAAGGTTCGATTGATGCAATTTGAACTGCTTGATGGAACTTCTTTGCAAATTTATAAGGGTCTTTACCTCCCAAATCTTCAATCTTACAACATACTTCAGCCCTTACTAAACATTCTGGAACATAATTCGAAAGTATACTCATTACTATTTCTATATCATCATTTCTAAATTCTTCAGCAATTGCTTCTAGGCAAGAATTGATGAAATTTGCACCCATAGAATCTACTGTCTCAAAAGTGACATGTAGTTGATAATAATTTTCTAATTTCTCTGTTTTATTAATAAGTTGAATATCTAGAATTCCTCCACCACGTTTTTCCATATTTTTAGTAATGGATTTAGTGGCCAATTGTAAAGATTCTTTTTTAGTTTTAAAATAGTTTTTCAAGACGGTAATATCACCATTATACATAAAATGAACATGACCAATTTTAGTGGTTGCTATTACCTCTGCCTTAAATCCACCTCTAGAACTCCAAAATTTAGCGACTAAAGAAGCAGCAGCAACAACAGAACTTTCTTCTATAGCCATTGGAATTACATAGGTATTATTATTGATGATAAAATTAGGTGCTACTCCATAAGGCAGATAAAAATTAGAGATAGTATTTTCTATAAAATCGTCATGTAATCGCTGTAAAATATCATTGGAGTGCCAATATTGTTTTAGGATTGGAATGATTTCAGTTTGCTCAGCAAAATAATGAGTTGCCAACCAATTAATTTTTTCTTCTTTAGTTAGTTTAGAAAAACCGGAAATAATTTTTGACATGAACATCATTTTATGATACAATGCAAAGATAATTGAATCAATTAAAACAGTTGAATGAAATAAATATTTATCCTTTTTAAAAGGTGTTTTTTGCTGATTTTTCCGTAAACTTGGCAATCAATTCTTAAATGTAAAATTATAGAATGAAGAAATTATTCATTTTAACAATCATCGTTCTTCTGATATGTTGTCAACCTAACAAAAGTTCTAAAAATTCAAATCATACTTATGGAACAACAAAAATAACTCTAGAAGATATTTGGGGAAATACGTTTATCACTAATAGAATGAATGCACTTAATTCTATGAACGGTAATTATTACTCTCTTTTAAATACAGATGAAAATGGAAATTCTACAGTAGATCAATACAGCTTCATAAATCTGCAAAAGGTAGCTACTATTGTTGATGGAAAAATTTTGAATAATCTTCATCAATTTGAGTCATATCTTTTTAATAATGATGAAACAAAAGTTATTTTAGGAACAGACATCCAAAAAGTATATAGACGTTCTACTAAAGGAACTTACTATACATTTTCTGTGGGTTCTAAAAAGGTTCGATTAATTGGAGAAAACATTCAAGAACCCACCTTTTCTCCTGATAGTAAAAAAATAGCTTATGCAAAAGACAACAACCTATTTATTTTAGATTTAAAAACAAATACAACAATTCAAATTACTAAAGACGGAGAATACAACAACATTATTAATGGAACTACTGATTGGGTCTATGAAGAAGAGTTTGGTTTTGTAAGAGCTTTTGAATGGAGTAATAATAGTGAATTCATAGCTTTTTTACGTTTTGACGAATCTAAAGTAAGAGAATTTTCCATGGGCATAACTGGTAATGAATTGTATCCTAGCCAACATGTTTTTAAATATCCAAAAGCTGGCGAGGAAAATGCGAAAGTTTCGCTGCATTTGTATCAACTAAGTAAAAAAAACACTACTAAAATAGATTTGGGTGGGTATGAGTATATTCCCAGAATTAAATGGACAAATGATGATAAAGTTCTAATAGTCACTACCTTAAATCGTCGTCAAAACGATTTAAAACTTCACAGAATAAATTCGCTAACGACCAATTCCATAGTGCTTTTAAATGAAAGAGATGCTGCCTATGTAAGTGTTAATGATGATTTAACATTTTTAGATGACAATAGCTTTATCTGGAGTAGTGAAAAAAATGGCTATAACCACATTTATCACTATGACTTTAATGGAAAACTAATCAATCAAATTACGAAAGGAAATTGGGAAGTAACAAAATATTATGGATACAATAAAAATAAAAAAACTATTTATTATCAATCCGTAGAGAATGGTTCTATCAACAGAGGCATATATAGTATTGGCTTAGACGGAAAAAATAAAAAATTATTAAGTAATGAAGCTGGTAGCAACACTGCTTCTTTTAGTAAAAATTTAAACTACTTCATTAATACATACTCCTCTTCAAAAATACCACCAATATATTCTCTCTTTACTGCCGAAGGTGAGCAGCTAAAAGTTATTATGGATAATGCTGAACTAAAACAGAGACTAAGTGATTATAAGATCAGTCAGAAAGAGTTTTCAACAATTAATATTAATGGAAATGATTTGAATATGTGGATGATAAAACCTGTTGATTTTGATAAACAAAAAAAATATCCATTACTCATGTTTCAATATTCAGGACCTGGCTCTCAGCAAGTGACTAACAGATGGAATAACACTAATGATTATTGGCACCAATTATTGGCACAAGAGGGAATGATTATTGTTTGTATAGATGGGAGAGGTACTGGTTTAAAAGGACGAGATTTTAAAAAAATAACTCAAAAAGAATTAGGAAAGTTTGAAGTTGAAGATCAAATTACTGCAGCTAAAAAATTAGCTAAACTTAGTTATATAGATCAAAATAACATTGGTATTTGGGGATGGAGTTATGGGGGCTTTATGAGTACTAATTGTCTTTTAAAAGGAAATGATATCTTTACAACTGCGATTGCAGTTGCTCCTGTTACTTCTTGGCGATTTTATGACACTATTTATACAGAGCGTTACATGCAAACACCACAAGAAAATGCTAGTGGTTATGATGATAACTCTCCTATTAATTATGTTGAAAAACTAAAAGGAAACTACTTACTAGTTCATGGAACAGGAGACGACAATGTACATTTACAAAATTCTATGCAAATGATTAATGCATTAGTAGCAGCTAATAAGCCTTTTGAAATAGCCATGTATCCAGACAGAGCACACGGAATTATAAAAGGAAAAAATACACGCTTACATTTGTATAATAAAATGACTGAATTTATTAAAGAAAAATTGATACCAAATTAAAATATAGAACACAATAATAAAAAGTAAAAAAGTGAACTTATGAGCACAACAATGAAACAACCACATGAAAAAGAGTTATTTGGACACCCTATTGGATTGTACATATTATTTTTTACCGAAATGTGGGAACGTTTTTCCTATTACGGAATGAGAGCTATTCTTGTATTATACTTGGTAGCAGAAACAACAGAAGGTAATGCGGGATTAGGATGGACCAATGGAGAGGCACTATCATTATATGGATGGTATACTATGCTAGTTTATGTAGCTTCAATACCTGGTGGATGGATAGCAGATAAGTTTTTAGGTCAAAAAAAATCTGTACTATATGGAGGTATATTATTAGTTGGAGGTCACAGTATTCTTGCTATTGAAGAACTTTGGGCTTTTTATACAGGGCTTGGATTAATTATTTTAGGAGTTGGATTATTAAAACCAAATATTTCTTCAATGGTTGGTGGTTTATACCAACAAGGTGATATTAGAAGAGATAAAGGTTTTACAATTTTTTATATTGGTATTAATTTAGGTGCTTTTTTGTCTAGTTTAATAGTAGGATATGTCGGAGAAGTTCATGGATGGCATTATGGTTTTGGCTTGGCTGGAATTGGTATGACTTTAGGACTTATACAATATTTAATAGGTCAAAAATATCTTGAAAATGTTGGTAATTTTATTGGAGACTCTAATGATTTGAAAGAAATCGAAGCTATGAAAAAACCTCTAACTAAAATTGAAAAAGATAGAGTTATTGTTCTTTTTATATCATTCTTATTAGTAATAGTATTTTGGGGAGCTTTTGAACAGGCAGGAGGACTAATGAATATCTACGCAAAAGAAAATACAAATAGAATACTAATGGGATGGGTAGTTCCTGCATCATGGTTTCAATCACTTAACGCAATGTTTATTATATTTTTAGGAACTAGTGTTGCTTTTTATTGGGCGAATAGAAAACTAAAAGGAAAAGTATCCACATCATTGTTTAAAATGATCATAGGGCTTATAATTATGGGAACTGGTTTCTTTTTTATGTCTGCAGCTGCATCAGAGTTTAATAATACAGGTGCATCGGCAATGTATTGGTTAGTATTAGCCTATCTATTTCATACTATTGGTGAGTTATGTATATCTCCTGTAGCATTGTCATATATTACCAAGCTAGCACCAGTAAAATATGCCTCACTAATGATGGGGGTTTATTTTGCCATGACTGGCTTTGGAAACAAACTAGCTGGTTTATTGGGAGAATCTGCTGAAGGATTAGGAGAATTAACTGTATTTACTGGTATCGCTATATTTTGTGTTTTATTTGGTTTTTTAGTTATGGTTTTTAGAAAAAAATTAGAACTATTAACACATAATGCTGAAGACAACGAAAGAATATTAGAATAAATTTTAAATTATTAATGAGACACTAAACTAACTAATTATGACAACTAATATTGAAAATATGTTTAAAGATAAAGTTCTAGGGCATCCTGCGGGACTTTTTGTGTTATTTTTTACAGAAATGTGGGAACGTTTTTCTTACTATGGAATGCGTGCAATTCTTGTAATATTTTTAACGGGGGCAGTTACAGGAAATAATCCAGGTTGGGGATGGGATACCTCAACTGCATTATCTTTATTAGGAACCTATGCCCTTTTTGTATATTTAACTCCAATAGTTGGAGGATGGCTTGCAGATAATAAAATAGGATATCGAATGGCAGTTGTTATAGGCGCCCTTTTGATGACATTAGGCCATGCTGCTATGGCTGTTGAAACACCTACATTTTTATATATAGGTATTGCATTACTTATTATTGGAAATGGTTTCTTTAAACCAAATATGACCTCTATCATTTCAAAAATGTATACCGGTAAAGATGATAAAAAAGATGGTGCATATAATATATTCTACATGGGTGTAAATGCTGGAGCTTTTATTGGAATTATGCTTTGTGGATGGGTAGGAGAAAAAATTGGATGGAGTTATGGTTTTGGTTTGGCTGGAATTTTTATGCTTTTGGGAATGTTGCAGTTTTATTATTCTCAAACTATTTTTGGGGATTTAGGTGATAAACCAAAAAATATAGATGAAATAAACCTTGATAAATCAGTTGATAATAATAATAATAACGGAGAAAAATTAAATAAATTCTCTTTTCTTGACTATTCATTGATAGCTATTTTTATTGTTTCCGCATTAATTTTTATTGTAAATGACCCTTTAAGTAAGATAGGTAATATTCAAGCCCTCAACTTTTCAATAGCAGGAATGAACGATTCGTTATTTTTTGCGCTTGTAGCTGCAGTAACCTTTATACTTTTGTTAATCGTAAGAATTCCTAGGTATACAAAAATTGAACGTGATAGAATGATTGCTTTCACAATTTTTTGTTTGTTTACAATTTTCTTTTGGGCAGCTTTTGAACAAGCTGCAGGTTCATTACCAATTTATACACGGGATTTTACAGACAGAATTTTAGTCGGAACAGCAGGAACTGTATTTAAAATTATTGATTTAATTGTAACTGTAGTTCCAATGCTAGTGATAACATTTGTTTTGATAGAATTATTTAAGAAAACATTTAATAAAATTAGCCTATCAAATATTATTTTAGGAATCAGTTTTTTAATCGTTTGGTTTATTATAATCTATAAATTATATATAGAATTTCAATCTACTGAAACAGAAGTTCCAATTACTTGGTTTGCTATTTTAAATTCTTTATTCATTATTGTTTTTGCTCCATTGTTTACAAAATTGTGGGATAGTAAATATAATCCTCCAGCATCTGTTAAATACGGTTTAGGTTTAATCATTATGGCTATTGGATTTGGTTTATTGGCATATGCAACCAAGGATATTCCATTAGGATCAAAAACAGCTAAGTTAAGTATGATATGGTTGGTATTAGCTTATTTATTTCATACGCTAGGAGAATTATGTCTATCACCTATGGGATTATCGTACCTAAGCAAATTAGTTCCAGCAAGAATGGTAGCATTTATGTTTGGAGTATATTATTTAGCCATTGCAATAGGGAATAAACTAGCACATTATATTGGAGGCGATATTGAAAAAATATCACAGGAGAGTGGTTTATCATATTTCTTCTTAATATTCACAATAGTACCAATTGTTTTAGGTTTGATATCCTTTGCTTTACACCCATTACTCAAAAAGCTAATGCATGGAGTTCGTTAATCTTAAAAAAAAATATCAAGAAGGCATCATTCATTGATGCCTTTCTTTTTTTGTAAATTTGCAAAATGAATGTCATTTTAAATAAAATGAAAAAAATAATAGTATTTCTTTTTATATCTTTTTTGACTACTCAAATAAATGCTCAAAAAGTAGATTGGATTTCTTTTGAAAAAGCTATTGAACTTTCAAAAGAAAATCCAAAACCAATGCTTATTGATGTTTATACAGACTGGTGCGGTTATTGTAAAAAAATGGATAGAACTACCTATAGTAATAAGGTTATATCTTCATTCATTAATAAGAATTTTTATCCCGTAAAGTTAGATGGTGAACAAAAAGAGGATCTCGTCTTTAATGACTACACATTTAAGTTTAAAGCATCAGGAAGAAATGGATATAATGAGTTTGCTGCAGCTTTACTTAATGGAAAATTAAGTTATCCAACAACCGTTTTTATGAATAAAAAACTAGAATTATTAGATAGGGTTCCAGGATACTTAACCCCTAGAATAATGGAACAAGTTGTTACTTACTTTGCTGCAGAAAAGTATAAAACAACAACATGGGAGGATTTTATAAAAGGATTTAAGAGTAATCTTTAAAAAAAAAATCAACCTCCTAAATATTATGCTTTTTTTTAGTTTTTTTCTCTTCTAAAGATAAATGCTCCTTTTTCTTTTGTTGACCAAAATGGTATTTCGGTTCGTAAACATGTTTTTTTCCATTGACGAACAGTACCCGTGTAATTTGAGCCATCTGCAATAATAATTAAAGGTTGTAGTTTACCAATAAGTCGTTCTAGATTAATCTTAGGTGATTGTTTTAAAATAATAATTGGCCGTTGTAAAGTTTTAATTTTATAAATACCTTCATTATCAACAATTAGAATGGGTTGATTATTTAGAGAGAAAAGTCTTGGTAGGTTATTGTGAATTCTTAACTGAATTTTCTCTCCTATTTTATAATTATTTAAAAAAAATTGTTTCGTGATAATTAAAGAATCCATATCGTGGAATACTTTTAATTTATTTGATATTCTCTGAGCCACAACTGTATTTCTAGTCTTATGAAATATTATAAATTCATATTTATTTTCAATTATATATTTCTCATATATTAGAACACATTGAAAAATTAGTATTGTAATTAAAAATAACATCAACCATCTTACGTTTCTTTTTATTAAAAATTGAAATCCTAGTATAAGAAGGAAATAAGAGCTAATTAAAAGTAAACTAGAAAAAGAAATCGCAGAAAATAAAAATGCTTCTTGCTTAGCAATAAAACCAACAATATAATTTAAACTTGAAATTATTTCTCCATAAACTTCTGCTAGGCTTTCAGGTAATATGGTCAAAGATGAAAGAATTAAAACAATAATTCCAGTGATTAAAATAATTCCTAGAAAGGGAATAATAAATAGATTAGAAATAAAAAACAATCCCGGGAATTGATGAAAATAAAATAAACTAATTGGTAAAACAGCAAGCTGTGCTGCCGAAGAAACTGTAATAATCTGCCAAACCTTCTTAAGAATATAGAACCTTGGCTTCCATAATTTATTCAATATAGGATGAACCCAAATAATTCCAAATACAGCTAAATAACTTAACTGAAAACCAACATCAAATAAAAACAATGGCTTCCATAACAATATGATAAACATTGAAAAAATTAAGGACTGTTCTATGGCATTTCTTTTGTTAAAAAATTGCCCTATCGCTATTGCCGAAAACATTGTTACAGCTCTTAAAATAGATCCAGACATACCTGCTAACAAAGCAAAAAGCCAGAGAAAAAAAATGATAAAGACTAATTTTATGATTTTTCCTTTCCTAAATATTTCAACAGGTTTAAATACAAAGGACAGTATCCATAAAATAACACCTACATGTAGGCCCGATATGGCCAAAATATGAATAGCTCCTGCCTTAGAATAATTGTCAGCTAATTCTTTAGAGATTTCTTGTCTCTGTCCTAATAGCATTGCATTCATTATTGCTAATTCGTCCTGTGAAAAGCTATATTGATTTAATGATTTCTGAATTTTCAATCGAATTTTATGAATGAGCCCTAATAAAGAAGAAGAGTTTGATTCTAGAAGTAAAACTTCCATTTTATTTGAATATACTTGTTTGTAGATCCCTTTTTTTTCTAAATACTCGTTGTAGTTAAATTGGTGTGGATTTTGTGGTTCATTAATTAATACAAATTTATTTTTTAGCAGAACTCTATCATCCACCTCAAAGTTAACTGAAATACTGTCTTTTTCAAGATTTAATAAAACGATACCTGTGGTCTTATTATGATCGACCTGAATAACCTCAGCAATATATTTCTGATGATAATTTCCAGGTTTTAGAATATTTTTTATTTGTAATATCACCGAAGATTGAATGGTTAGATGTTTATCGAAGTAATGCTCATCATTTCTTAAATCTCCACTATATACAAGTACTATTCCTCCCAAGAAAAAAAGTAGCCATATAAAAAAAATAAAAAAACTAGTATTGCTAAGGCAATAGCCAATAAAAAATAAAAAAATAAGTATACAGAAAGAAATTACTATCCCAAAATTCCAATAATCAGTGTAAAACTGAAAACAAATACCTAAAACAAGAAATAGTAAAAAGTGAAAGGGTTTATAACCTAACAACTTTTCCATAGCATGCTAAAGTTACTAAAAAAAAATTATTTTATATTTGATATGATAGATATTGCAGTATTTTCTGAGGCGCCCTTTCCACCTAATATTTGTTCTAACTTATAATAAGCTTCAAAAAGTGTTTTTCTATGATTTGTATCTAGAATAATTTTTAATTCTGTAACAAGGTTTTTCTTTGTAAAATCATGTTGAATTAATTCTTTTACAACTTCCTTATCCATAATTAGATTGACCAAAGAAATATAGCGGAGTGTGATAATTCTTTTAGCAATTTGATAAGATATTATACTAGCTTTGTAACAAACTACCTGTGGTACTTTAAATAAAGCTGTTTCTAATGTAGCTGTTCCAGAAGTTACTATGGCAGCAAATGAAATGCTTAACAAATCATATGTTTTGTTATCAATAAAACAGATATTCTTAGAACCAATAATTGTTTTGTAAAAAGAAAAATTCTGATTGGGAGCACCTGCAATTACAAATTGGTAATTAGAAAAATCATCAACCAATGATAGCATGACTGAGAGCATTTTTGTGATTTCTTGTTTTCTACTTCCTGGAAGAAGAGCCACTATTGGTTTATCTCCTATCTGATGTTCTGCTCTAAATTTAATTTCGTCAACTTGTTTTCTATCAGCAATAGCATCAATTAAAGGATGACCAACAAAAGTAACATCGAAATTACACTTCTTGTAGAATTCCTTCTCAAAAGGTAGAATTACATACATCTCATCGATGTATTTTTTAATTTTTTCTACTCTGTTGGCTCTTGAGGCCCAAACTTGGGGAGAAATATAATAGGTAGTTCTAAACCCTAGAAGTTTTGCCCATTTTGCTATACGTAAATTAAATCCTGAATTATCAATAAAAATAAGTACATCTGGCTGAAATCTTAGGATGTCTTTTTTACAAAAAGAAATCATTCTAAGAATCTTATTAAGATTCATAAAAACTTCAACAAACCCCATGAATGCTCTTTCTTTATAGTGTTTCACAAGAGTTCCACCAACACTATTCATAAGGTCACCACCCCAAAATCTTATAGCTGCTTTGTGGTCTTGTTTATACAAAGCTTTCATTAAGTTTGAACCGTGAAGATCTCCGGAAGCCTCTCCTGCTATGATATAATATTTCATATGAATGAAATTGTTAGGTCA
>TARA_B110000003_G_scaffold273491_1_pt1 | contig 17329 bp, 18 predicted proteins | sample TARA_B110000003 | Tara Oceans TARA_B110000003 (sample SAMEA4396424) | marine metagenome | biome: Westerlies Biome; feature: [SRF] surface water layer (ENVO:00010504); material: water (ENVO:00002006), including particulate matter (ENVO:01000060) such as... | depth 5 m
TATCTAAAATTAAGAATTTTTTTATTTGAGTTAACATAATTAATTAATTCTTTTAATCTTTTTTTATATGAATATTGTTTAGATAATTTATATCCTCTTTGTCTAACTTTTAAAGCTTGTTTGGGATTTTTAATAATATAATCTAATTTCTTATTAAGCTCATCAATACTTTCAAACATATAAGCTGCTTTGTTTTCTGGAAAATATTTATTTTGTTCTAAGCTTCTTGTAGTTATCATTAACCCTCCCATAGCAGGAATTTCAAAAGTTCTCATATTATGTGAATTAAGATTTTGTTTTTTTAAAATATTTAATGAAGCTTCAGATTGAGCAATTATTTTGGAAAGATTTTTTCCTTCTATAAATTTATAGATTTTATGTTTTGATTTATTTGGCCAATCATTACCATAAATACTAATTCTACGTTTTATTTTATTTAATTTTTTTAATCTATATCTGTCAAAAGAAGCTACAAATGATAAATTATTTTTTTTAATTTTAGCATTTAATTTTATATGTTTTTTTTCAGAAAACCCAAATGGTAAATAGTAAAAATTATTTTTCTTAAATTTGCTTTCTAATCTTTTTTTTAATTTTTGAGACCAAATACAAAATAAATCAAAATTTTTTATGTTTTGAGTTACATTAAATGATGTGGTTGCACTTGAGCTAAAATTAAATGGATCGTCTGTGTATATATTTATTAAGTTTATTTTTTTTTTTTTAAAAATATTAAAAATACTTGGATCTAACTCTATACCTTTAAAAATTATAAATGTATCAATTTTGTTATACTCCAAAAATTTTTTAATTTTTTTTTTTTGAAAGAAATTAAATATATTTAATAAAAAAAATAATTTATAATTATTCAAAATACAAAATAATTTAAATAAAAAATTGTTACTCAAAAATTTTATATTCTTAAATTTTAATTCTTTAAATGCATCTATATAAAATTGTTCTAAACTATTATCTGATTTTAAACCAAAAATACCTATTCGATTATTTTTATTCATTTCTACGAAATAAAAGATTATTCTAAGCCACCTTCAACACAATTTCTACATTGTGGTATTGACCTGTAATCACCATCTAAATGCTTCTTTCTTAAATTTTTCATTTTAGGATCATTCCAAGCTTGTAACAAATCTTCAGCTTTTGTTATTTTTCTAATTGGCATTTCTTCACCCCAAAAGGTGCAACAAGGTAGGACTTGCTTTTCATTATTAATCACAAGTTGTTTAAATGGAAATGAACATTTAAAATCTTTTCTCTTGATTGTTTTTTTACTTTTTATTGACGATGTAACTTTTGTAGGTTTTATGAATTCTTGAACACCGATCATATCAACCTTATCTTTCCAAAAATTAATAAAATCCTCTAGTTCAAATTCATTTAATTCAGTTTTCACAAAATTTACTCTAATTAAAGGGATTTTAGCATTCAATTCATTTTTTAATGCTATAAAATTATTTACATTTTCAACTATTTTTTTTAAATCTCCTCCTGGTCTAACTTTGTCATATGTTTCTTTTTTAAAAGCGTCAATTGAAATTTGGATTCTCGTTAAGCCTGAATTTATTAATTTTTTACTGATAGACTCATTTAATAATATTCCATTAGTACTAAAATAAACATCTATGATGCCCTTGCTTTTAGCATACTCAATAAATTTAATTAGATCGTTTCTAATTAAAGGTTCGTTAATATAATTTAATTTAATAGCTCTGGTTCCCTTTTTTGTAGAATAATCAATTATTTCTTTGAAAAAATCAAAATCAAACCAAGTTTTTTTTCCTTTACCCTTTGGTGACTCTGCTGATATAGGGCACATTGGGCACTTTAAATTACATGATGCATTCAACTCAAAATCTAATTGAATAGGATAATCTAAGATTTCTAAATTTGATGCTAGATCATAGTTTTTTCTATATTTTATCCACTCATCTTTCTCAACAACAACTGAAAGTTTTTCTATTTCACTTTTCCCCAAAATTCCGGTTAATTCAGTTGAGTTTAAAATTAATTTATTTTCCATATAGTTTTTTTCTCTTTATAAATTTTTTCTAATTGATTTTTTTCATTTAAGTTATCCATGCACATCCAATATCCATTATGTTTAAAAGCATTTAATTGTTTTTTATATATTAATTTTTTTAGAGGTTCTTGCTCAAACATAATATTAGTTTTTAGTATATAATTAAATATTTTTTTGTTTAGAAGAAAAAAACCTCCATTAATCCAGCCTTTGCTAATTTGAGGTTTCTCTAAAAAAGACTTAACTAAAAAATTTTTTTCAATTGATAATTCACCAAATTTAACTGGAGGCCTGACTGCTGTTACAGTGGCTATTTTTTTATTTTTTAAATGAAAACTTAATAATTTTTTTAAATTTATATTTGATACACCATCTCCATATGTTAAAAAAAAAGATTCATCATTTTTAAGATATTTTTTTAACTTCAAAATTCTTCCCCCAGTTAATTCATTTTTTCCTGTAAAAACTATTTTTAAATTTTTAAATTCTTTTGAATTTAGATAATACTTTTTTATAACATCAATCTTATAGCCGCCAGCAATAATAAAGTTATTAAATCCATAAAATTTAAATAACCTCATTATATGAGTTAACATTGGTATATTTCCCACTTTTATCATGGGCTTAGGTATTTTTTGAGTATATTGAGAAATTCTAGTTCCCTTTCCACCCGCCAAAATAACAACTTTTATTTTATTATTCTCCATCATTTTCTAAAGTTTCAATAGATCCTTTATCAATTTTAATAATTTTATCAAAGTTTTTTGATAATTCTGGCTTGTGAGTAATAACAATTATTGTTTTATCATTTAATTTTTCATTAATATTTGCATGAATTTTTTCTTCTGTTTCTATATCGAGTGCATTTGTGGATTCATCTAATATCAAAACTTCAAATTTTTTATAAAAAGCTCTTGCCAATCCAAGTCTTTGGACCTGACCACCTGATAATTGAATTCCTCGCTCACCTATTTTTGTATAAATTTTTTCAGGCAATTCATCTATAAAGTCTTTTAATCCAGCTATTTCTAAAGATTGTTCTATTTTCAACAAGTCTATTTCATTTTTATCAATTCCAAATGCAATATTTTCAATAATTGTAGAATCTAATAAGAAAGTGTTTTGTGGAACATATGAAATTTGATCATGCCAAGATTGCAAAACATCTTCAATGTTATTATTATCAATATAAACTTCTCCCTTTTCTGGTTTTAACAATCCAACAATTAAATCAACAAAAGTACTTTTTCCACTTCCGGTCTTTCCCAAAATACATACTTTTGAATTTTTTTTTATTTCTAGGTTAATGTTTGTAAAAAGATTTTTTTCTTTCTTACCTTTATAAGTGAATGAAACATTTTTAAAATATATAATATTCTCTAACTTAATTTTTTGTGCTCCAATTGTTGCTTTCACCTCATCATCCTCTAGTCCTTCACTTAATAAAAATTCCACCCCATCATATGCAGCATCTTTTCCTGCAATCATTAAGGCAGAAGAAAAATAAATTCTTTGAATCAAGGGTAATAATCTTTGTACCGAAAAACCAATAACTCCAAGTGACAAAATTATTATTTCCTGTTCATAAATTTTAAATTTTATTAAAAAAAAAGCAAGAAATGCTATAAATAATATGGCAACACCTTCAACAAAAAATCTTGGAAAATTTCCTAAAAAATTCATAATTTCAAGTGAGCTTCTTATTTTATAATCAAGATTTAAAAAACGATTTCTAAAAAATATTTTGCTTTTTAATTGGTCAAGCTTTAATAGTCTGAAAGAACCAAAAATTTCTTGAATATTTTTCATTCTACCAGTAAGGCCTAATGAGTAATCCTCACCAACTGCTTGCATCTTTTTTTTATATTTTCTATATAATAAATAGTAACAAGCTATAAAAAAAGCAAAAACAAAAATTGTTATTTCGGTATTAAGTATTAGTAAAGCAATCAAAATAAATGATAAAATTATTAATGAAGAAATAATTTCTAAACTCATGTGAACCAAATCAACAATATTATCTACTTTTTGTTCTAAAATTGATAGGTATCTACTTGAACTTTCTTTAGTAAAATTTAAATATTTTAAGTTTGTTATTTTAGTAAATATTTTCGATGCAAAAAAATATCCTAATTCTTTTATAAAACTATACATGAATTTAAGAAGAAACAATCTTACAATTAAAGATAAGAGTATAAAAGTTAGAAAAAAGGAGGTTATTAAAAAAAATCTATATTTTTGATAAATATAAAAATCACCTAATAAATTATCAAAAAATAATATTTCCTTACTTGTATCTAAAAACAAAATTTTCTGTAAAAATGGAATAAGAGAAGCAATCGATCCTACCTCCATTAATGCTGCAAGCAACATCATAAATAATAAAATAAATAATTTATTTTTTATTTTTTTTTCTAAATTAAAATAAAGATATTTGTATGTTTTAGTAATTTTACTCATGTTTAAAAATTCCAAGGCATAAATGTAAAATAGGATTAGAATTCACTTTTAATCAATATATTAATTAATAATTAATTAAAATTATATTTTCTCCTGAAATAACAATATCTTTGTATTTTTTTGATTTAAACATAGTTTTTTGAAAATTGAGCGATTTGTTGCTAAATGGTTCCATCCAATCATGAAGTTCAATAATTATTATTTTAAATTTATCTAGCCACTCAGTATTATTTTTAAACAATTCTTCCTCAAAACCCTCAATATCTATTTTAATTATAAAATAATTATATTTTTTACTCGGAAAATCTTCAATAATTTTATTTACGGTTATAGTTTTTGATTTTAAATTTTTATTTTTTGATTTTACAATAGTATGTGCTCTACTATCTAAAGACTCACGCACATTATATTTAAACGGAATACTTGATACCGCTGTGTTGATAACTTGTTTTTTTTTTATATTATCTGTATTAATTTTTAATAATTGAAAATTTTTTTTTTCAGGTTCAATCGCAACTATATGACTGTTTGGATGATTTTTGCTAAAAAATAACGTTGAACACCCTATATTTGCACCACAATCAATAATTAAAGGGATCTTATCTTTTTTTATTTTGGGGGAAATTTTTAACCAAAATTTAAATTTTTTTACATCATAACTGTTATCATAAAAAATCTCAAAAACAGTTATTAAGTCTCCATATCTTTCAATTTTTTGTGTAAATAATTTATTTATTTTTTTATCATAAATAAGTATTTTTTTAATAAATAAAAAAGAAAGATTTGGATTCAATATTATGTATCTTTTTCTTCTATCAAAAATAGAAACCATTAAGCAAATTAAAAATTTTATAATCATTATCTAAGTATAAATTTTTTTAGTTTTATAAAAAATATCCAAGGATTTTGGATTAGTAAATTTAAACCCTTAATAATTATCCATGGCCACAAATAATATTTTCCCTTAAAATGACTTTTAAAAACATACTCATCATTTTCTTTAAATGGAACTAAAGGAATTGTAAAATTAAATTTTTTTTTAAATTTTAAATTCGAGGCTTTTTTATATAATCTTTTTTTATCAATTGTATTTGTCGCATCCATATCAAAACCTATATTTTCAATTAAGTTTTTTTTAGGTATTATAGTTAAACCTTCTTTTTTCCATACACTACAAGTCCAAACATATGCCCAACTATCTATCTTTTTTTTTAATACTTTGTCAAAAATTTTTTCCCAAAATTTTTTCTCAATTATATTATCATGAAAATACTTCCATTGATCTGAGTATTTCCATTTAGACCAAAAACTTAAATTTTTATCATAGTATTTCCAAGCCCTTCTCCAAGAAGCCCACCCCCAACAATGGTTATACTTTGAAAAAAAATATTCATTATCAATTTTTTTATTAAAAAAATTTGAACCTGAGATTGAAAATATTTTTTTATTAGTGCCAAATTTTTCGTCAATTTTTTTACAAAATATAAAAAAAGATTTTTTTGGAATACAGTCATCTTCTAGAATAATACCAAACCTATTTTCGCCAAAAAACCAATTAATTCCATTAGAAACGGAATTTCTACATCCTAAATTTTTTCTATTATATCTTTTTTTTACTACACAACTCCAATCAATTTTATCTATTTCTTTTTTTACAGTCTCACTTTTTTTTAAATCAATTAAATTGTTTTTAGGACCATCTAAAGAGATATAAATATTTTTTGGTTTAATTTTTTTTAAAGATGAAATTAATTTTTTAATATGGTTGGGTCGATTATATCCAAGAACTAAAATAGGTATATTTTGATGCTTCATGATTTTATTAAATTTGTGTTATTAATATATATATACTAAGATAAATTTCTTAATATTTAAATTATCAGAGTAATGTATAAAAAATTTCTTGTAACTGGAGGATTGGGCTTTATTGGTGGTAATTTCCTAAAAAAATTTACAAACAAGTATCCAAAAGTAAAGTTTTTAAATGTAGACAGTTTTACATATGCAGCATCAAAAGAAATTTATAAAGAGCTTAATAAAAAAAAAAATTATACTTTTAAAAAAATTGACATATCAAATTTTAAAAAATTAAAAAAAATATTTAATAATTTTAATCCAGATATTGTTGTTCATTTTGCAGCTGAAAGTCATGTAGATAATTCAATAAAAAAACCAGATAATTTTATTAAAACAAATATTACAGGCACTTTTAATATTTTAAAATTATTGCGTAGAAATACTAAGCTAATTCACATTTCGACTGATGAGGTATTTGGTGAAGCTAAAAATAAAAGATTTAACGAAAACTCTAAATATGATCCAAGGTCTCCATACTCAGCAACAAAAGCTTCTTCAGATCATTTGGTTAGATCGTGGTCAAATACTTATAATACTGATTACATAATTGTTAATTGTTCAAATAACTATGGCCCATATCAAAACAAAGAAAAATTTATACCTGTAGTTGTTAAATCTATATTAAAAAATAGAAAAATTCCATTATATGGAAAAGGTACTAATGTTAGAGAATGGATATACGTAGATGATTTTATAAATGCTTTAGAGTTTTTAATAAATAAAAAAACCTTTAATGAAACTTTTTTAATTGGTAGCGGTGTTGTTTTAAAAAATATTGATTTAATTAAAAAAATTTTAAAAATCTTTAAAGAAGAATTTAACTTAAATATTAAAAAAAATATAATTAAATATGTGAATGATAGACCAGGTCATGACCAAATTTATAAGATAAATAGTAATAAAATAAGAAAATTAGGATGGAAAAATAAAATTGAAATTAATGAAGGAATTTATAAAACAATTGAATATTACATAAATCAAAATAAATAATTTTTATGAAAGCAATACTATTAAGCGGTGGAACAGGTTCTAGAATGAAACCAACAACTTCAGCAATAAATAAACACCTTTTACCTGTTTATAATAAACCAATGATATTTTATTCACTAAGTGTTTTACTTTTATGTAAATTTAAGGAAATAATAATAGTCTGTGATCAAAAAAGTATAAACTTATATAAAAAATTACTTTCTAACGGATCAGATTTTGGGATCAAAATTAAATATGTGGTACAAAAAAAAGCCAATGGTATTCCTGAGGCTTTCATTGTCTCACAAAAATATATAAAAAATCAAAATGTATGCTTAATGCTAGGTGATAATTTTATTTTTGGGAGCGATCTTTATAAGTTTTTAATTAAAGGTTTAAATAATAAAAATGGAGCTTATTTTTACGCCTATGATGTTCAAAACCCTGAAAAATATGCTGTGCTAAATAATGTAAAAAATAAGATTATCGATATTGTTGAAAAACCTAAAAATCCAAAAACAAATTTAGCTATTCCAGGTTTATATTTTTTTGATAAAAATGTTGTCAAGCATTGTAAAAGTTTAAGAAAATCAAAAAGAGGAGAACTAGAAATAGTTGATTTAATAAAAATTTATATTAAAGAGAAGAAAGCTAAATTTTCAAAAATAGGACGAGGAATTTCATGGTTAGATATGGGATCTTTTGACGATTTAAATGATTGCTCTAATTTTATAAGAGCCATTGAAAAAAGACAAAATTTTATTATCGGTTCTCCAGAAGAAATTGTCTGGCGAAACAATTGGATATCATCAAAAAAACTTAAAAAACTTGCCAGTAAATACAAAAATGACTATGGGAAGTACCTAAACAATCTATGTGATTAAAAATATGAAATACTGTAAATGCAACATAACAGGAAAAAAAATACCTATCATACTCAATTATGGGGATATGCCAATCTCTAATGATTTCGCAAAAAAAGTTAATAATAAAAAATGTTATAAAATGCAAATAGCATTTAATAAAAAGGATGGAATTTTTCAGCTAGTTAGCGCACCTAAACCAAAAAAATTATTCAATAAAAATTATGCTTTTTTATCATCTACTTCAAAAAATATGCAAAAACATTTTAAAAATGTAGCGAATATGATTATAAAAAAATTTAAGAATGATAATTTTAAGATTATGGAAATAGGTTGCAATGATGGTATTTTCTTACAAAATTTCAAAAAATTTAAACATTTAGGTATAGAGCCATCAAAAAATGTTTGTCAAATTTCTAAATCTAAAAAATTAAATGTCATTAATTCATTTTTTGATAGAAAACTAATTAAAAAAAAAAAATTAAAAAATAATTTTGATGTAATATTTGCTGCAAATGTAATTTGCCATATACCAGATATAATTGCCCTTTTTAAAAATATTGAACTTTCTTTAAAAGATAAAGGTGTGTTTATTTTTGAAGAACCTTACCTTGGGGATGTGATCGAAAAAACGTCGTACGATCAAATTTATGATGAACATTTTTATCTTTTTTCAATTAATGCCATAAAATCAATCATAAAAGATCTTAATTTAGAAGTATTTCATGCTGAAAGAATACCTACACATGGTGGCTCTGTAAGGTATTATATACAAAAGAAAGATGTTAGAAAAAAAAGTAAAAAATTAATTGAAATATTAGATTATGAAAAAAAAATTAAAATTACACAAATTAATACTATAAAAAATTTTGCAAAAAAATGTATTCAATCAAAAAAAAAAATTTCTCAAACAATAAAAAAATTAAGTCAAAAAAAGATAAAAGTATATGGTTACGGTGCTACCTCAAAAAGTACGACGATAATTAACTTTTGTAATTTAAATTCAAATTCTATACGTGGTATATTTGATACCAGTCCTACTAAAATTGGAGGCTACGCACCTGGTACATCTATACCAATTGTAGATTATAAAAAATTTGATAAAATTAAACCCAAATATTGTATTTTATTTGCATGGAATCATTATTTAGAAATTTTTAAAAAAGAAAAAAATAAAAATATTATTTGGTTAACTCACATTAATAAAAAATTTTTCAATAAAAGCAGTAGAAAAAATATTATCGCACCTAGTTTATGATAAACTTTGCTAATCCTAAAAGTGAATATCTAGAAAATAAAAAAAAAATAGATCTAGCAATAAAAAAAACCCTCGCGAGTAATGACTACATTCTTGGAAAATCTGTTAAAAAATTTGAGCAGAGATTTGCCAAGTATAATAAATGTAAATATTCTTTAGGAGTTTCAAGTGGTACAGAGGCTTTAATTATAGCTCTTAAATCTTTAGGTGTTAATCCTGGAGATGAAATAATCACCACATCTCATACCGCTTTCGCAACAGTTGCAGCAATTACTGAAATTGGAGCAAAGCCAGTATTAATTGATATAGAAAATGATAACTTTAATATGAAGTATGATGAAATTAATAGAAATTTAACCAAAAAAACTAAAGGGTTAATCTTAGTTCATTTATACGGACTGGTAGCAAATGTAAAAAAAATACAAGAAATATGTAAAAAAAATAAAATATTTTTAATAGAAGATTGCGCGCAAGCACATGGAGCAGAGTACAGCGGTAGAAAAGTAGGTACTTTTGGTGATTTTGGAACTTTTAGTTTTTACCCTACAAAAAACTTATCGACATTTGGTGATGCAGGTTCAATGATCACAAATAATTTAAAACTCTACAAAAAGGCAAAACTTTATCGAGAATATGGCTGGGTAAAAAAAAATGTAGGTGTTTTGAGATCAATCAATAGAAGAATGGATGAAATTCATGCTGCTATACTAAATGTTAAGTTAAATTACCTTGATAAGAATAATAAAAAAAGAATAAGAATAGCAAAATTATATTCTGATAAAATTAAAAATGAAAATATAATACTACCCAAAACTATACCTACTTCGAAAAATGTATTTCACTTATATGTAATAATCTTAAAAAAAAACTTACGAAAAAAATTAATCTTACTCTTAAAAAAAAATCATATTAATCCAGGAATTCATTATGTGCTTGCCAACCATCAACAAATACCCTTTAAGAATTTTAAAAAAACTAAGCTAGTAAATACAAAAAAAATTATTCCAAATATTTTGTCTCTACCAATTTATCCTGCTTTAAGTCTGCTTAATGTAAAAAAAATTATTAAACTAATTAATAATTTTAATTAGTTGAATAATTTTTTTCTTTTATCATTCTCACCATAAACATTTGATAGATAAAGACAAATTAGATTAGTTTTTTTTGAACTAGTTTTTTTTAAAAAAATACTATATTTTTTTTTTGATAGTATATAGGGATAAACTTTTTTATTATCACTTATACTTTCATAATTGGTACCCGTATAAATAAATTTATTTACTAAATTATCTACTGTTGCTTGATAAAGTATTTTTGAGAAAAAGTAGTTAACTTTGATACATTCTTTAAGCGTTTTCTTATCTTTTTTTTTAGAAAAATAAGTTGCAAGATGAATTACAGCATGAGGTTTATGTTTTTTGATATATTTATCTAGGTATATTTCTTTTTTACTATTTTTTATTTTACTGAATCTTTTGAATGATAGTTTTTGGATTATAAACTTTTTTTCAAGCAAATTTATAACATTTTTACCTAAAAAGCTGTTAGCTCCTGTTATAACTATTTTTTTTTATACACTTATAATTTATTATTATATAATACTTCAAATTAATCTAATGAATAAAAAAATAATTACTAAACTACAATTTGTTAAAAATGCTAAAAAAAATTCATATGCTTTAGCTAGCAATGCAAAGATAAATAAATTAAAATTCAAATTATTTGCAGAAAGTGACAAGTATAATTGGTGCTATCAACACTATTGGCTTGGTGAACCAATTCTACAAACACCAGAAGATATTATTAAGATTCAAGATATTATTTTCAAAGAAAAACCAGAAATAATAATTGAAATAGGTGTAGCTTGGGGTGGATTGCTATTATTCTATGATTCTTTAGCTAAATCTCTTCCTGTAAAAAAAATAGTTGGCATTGATATATTTATGCCAAAAGATTTAAAACTAAGACTGAAAAAAAAAGCTTCCAATAAAGTCAAAATGATTGAAGGTAGTTCTCTAGATAAAAGAATTTTTTCCATGATAACAAAAATGAAAAAAAAATATAAAAAATGTTTAATTCATTTAGATTCTAATCATACTGAACAGCATGTTCTCAAGGAATTAATTTTATATGATAAAATAGTTAATAAAGATGATATTATTATTGTTGGGGATACTATAATTAATTATGTACCTGAATATAGACCAAGAGAATGGAACAGAACACATAATCCAAAAACTGCCTTAGATATTTTTCTGAAAAAAAATAAGAAATACAAATTGTTAAAACAATGGTCTAATAATTTATTGTTATCTAATAATATTAATTCTCATATAAAAAAAATAAAAAGATAAACCTATGTCTAAAATTAATGGTGTATTTTTTAAGAAAATTAAATCTAATATTGATGATAGGGGTTTTTTTAGGGAAATATTTAAAGAAAATGCTTTTAATAAAAAAAAATTTAAACAAATTAGTCACTCATTTATAAAAAAAAATATTATAAAAGGATGGCATCTTCATTATAAACAAAGTCAGTGGAATTATCTACTCAAAGGTAAAATTAGAGTATTTCTTTTCGACACAAGACCAAAGTCAAAAACATTTAAGAATTATGATATTCTAAATATTAATACTAAAAAAGATAGTTTGGTTTATTTTTTTCCTCCTGGTGTAGCTCATGGATATATAACATTATCAAGTGAAAATCATATGATTTATGCGACATCTGGGGTATACAGTTCCAATGAAGAATATAAATTAAGTTTAAAAAATAAATTAATACCAAACCTATTTAAAAAAGTAAAAAATAAGAATTAATATGAATATTTTGATAACAGGGGGGTTTGGTCATTTAGGATCTATACTTATAGAAAAATTTACTAAGAACAAAAAGATAAAAAAAATATTTATTATTGATAATTTTTTAACTCAAAGATTTTATTCTTTTATTAAAGTTAAAAAAAAAAAAATAGTTTTGTTTGATGAAGACCTTAATCAATTTCCATTTTCAAAAATTAATACAAAAATTGATTATGCAATTCATCTGGCAGCAATAACCAATGCTGAAAAAAGTATTGACCAAGAAAATGAAGTATTAAAAAATAATTTAAACGGAACAAAAAAAATTGTTAATTTTTGTAAAAATAAAAAAATTCATCTAATCTTTGCTTCTTCTACAAGTGTATATGGGGATCAATCTAAAGTGATTAATTCAATAAATAATCAAAAACTGAGCATGATCAATCCTCAAAGTCCTTATGCACAATGCAAAATTTTTGAAGAAAATTATATTAAAAAAAAGTTAAAAAAATTTACTATTTTAAGACTTGGTACAATTTGCGGAATATCTACTGGTATAAGATTTCATACAGCCATTAATAAATTTTCCTATCAAGCAGCTCTATCAAAACCTATAACTGTATGGAGAAAATTATACACAAAAAAAAGACCATATTTAGTTTTAAATGATTTTGTAAGACTAATTGAATTTGTATTAATTAAAAAAAATTTATTAGGAATATTTGATGCTGTAAGTGAAAATCACTCAGTTGTAGATATTGTCAAAATGATTAAACTATACAAAAAGAATTTAAAGATTAAGTTTGTAAATACTAAAATTCTTAACCAAAAATCATACGTAGTCATACCGGATGCAATCAAGGATAGTGGTTTTAAGTTTATGGGAAAAGTTAAAAATGAAATAAAAAAAACAATACTAATTTTAAGCTAATCATATGAAAATTCAAACAATAAAAGATCAATCTTGTAAGCTTCACATTTTAGAAAATTTAAAGATAAAATATTTTAAGAGTCAAAGAATTTTTTTTTTGCATTCAAATAAAAGTTGTTTGAGAGGTAATCATGCACATAAAAAATGTACTCAAATTTTTTTAAGTTTAAAGGGAAGTATTGAAATGACTATAGAGAATAAAAAAGGTCTTAAAAAATTAAGACTTAAAGAATTTAATGATCCTGTAAAAGTGCCACCGTTGAATTGGGTAAAAATTAAAATGAAAAAAAATCAATTGTTAATGGTTATCTGTAACAAAAAATTTTCAGAAAAAGATTACATCAGAGATTATCAAGCATTTTTAAATAAATTAAAAAATAATTGATTTATAGTTAATTTAAATCTTTGGTAAAAAGTGATTTTTCATAGAATCTACTTGATAGTAAGGGTAATAGTAATTCGTTAAAGCATATCTAAACCCTTTGTTTAATGGCTTACCTCTATGTATTAAAGATGTATCAACTAATATTAAAGTTCCAGCTTTGCCAGTTATAGTTTTAACTCTTTTTTGATCTAGCAAAGCAATGTTACGATTTTCTATCCTTGTATTTAGTATATTAAACTTTGATTTAATTGAATCTCTAATAATGTTTAAAAAATTATTTGATTTTTCTAAAAGTTGGAATGGGCCGTTATTCTCGTCAACATCACTTAAATAAATGATTGCCTTAAATTGAAAATTTATATCATCTCTATGCCAACCTCCTCCAGAACCTAAATTATTTTTTTTTGCTTCAATCCTGTTGGCCATAGTCATTAAATTTAAAATTTTTCTTCCCAAACACTTGGAGCCAAGGTTAATAAAGGTTTTATTTGAAAAAAAATTCATAATTTCTTTGTTAATTTTTTCTGCACCAAATAGTCTGAATTCACTGTTTGTAACATCTTGCCAGACTAAATTTTCATTGGATTCTTTAAATGAATCAATTTCATTAATTATTTTCTTACAATTATTTTTATCTATAAAGTTCTCAAGTATGAGAAATCCATTTTTTTTTATATCTTTAAAATATTTATTTATTTCATTTTCATTTTGTTTAATTTTATTTTTTTTTAAATAAAAAATTTTTTTTAAATAAAAAATAATTTTTCTATATAAAAACTTAATTATTTCTTTGTTAATAAGATTTCTTATGAAAAAAATAAATTTTCTAGTAGAGACGAATGTAAATATGTTAAATATTTTTCTTATCATCAAAGTGTGTTTTAATTTCAGAAAATAGTCTCTTATATTTATTTTTATTAAATAAAAAAAATATATAAAATAAATAAAAGTTAATTATTCTTATATTACTTTTTATAGAATGATAAATTGGAAACCATTTTTTTTTAAAATGAAGCTTTTTTCCACTTAAGCTTGATGGGTCAATAATATCAAGACTGGTATTTTTTACTTTTATAAGTTTTTCAATTATTGATTTTGATGTTAAGATGTTTTGATCTTTTAAAAAAGTTAAAAAATTTAAATACCTCTCTCTTTTTGCTCCCAAATGTAACATTTCTGTTAGACCCAATCCTTCATGGGTATTACATTGACGCAAAGTACTAGTCATATTGATAAAATGTTTTTTTCCTCTAATCAAAGGTATTATGCTCATAAACCAATTTAGCTCAAAACTATCTGTAATTTTAAATTTATATGCACTTTTCCAAATTTCAAGATAAGTGGATTTTTTAATCAAACATTCATAAGTTAAAGATGAGAGAAAATTTCCAACTCTGTTTATTTTGCTTTCAGATTTAATACTCTTATAAACATTTTTATAATGTGAATATTGAATAGCTTCCATCAAATAAAAAAAACCAAAATCATTAACATTTTTAAATGGCTGAATAACTCTAAAATTTCTAACTTTACCACCAACAAAAGTATAGGTCTTATTTTTATTCAAAAATAGTTCTGATTGTTTTAAAAAACTAGGGTTAAAAAAATCATCATTTGCAATTTGATAAACATACTCAGATTTTATTGACTCCACAACTTTAAGCATTTTTTTATTAAATAGTCTAAAATTTTTATCATATGGAAAACTTTTATAAATAATTTTAATATTTGGAAATTTTTTTTTCAGAAATTTTTGATTAAAAATTTTTTTTTTAGATCCATCTGCAATATAAAAAGGATATTCAACTTTATTTAGTTCATAATAACTTAAAATTCTCTCAGTAAAATCGTGGCGGTCAAATAATGGAATAATTATTGAAATTTTTGACATTTATTTAAAAATTTCAGATAGCTTTTCTTTTTCTTTATACCAATTTATAGTTTTTGTTAAACCCTCTTCAAAACTGATTAATTTCTGCTTGTTTTGAAGTAGACTTTTCATTTTTCCTACAGAAGCTTTCATTTTGTGAATCTCTGTTGGTCTCTCGGAAATGCCGCCAACTATTAATTTGGATTTTGAATTTGTTAATTCTTGAATTTTTTTAGCTAAAGTTCTTATTGATACTTCATTTCCATCTGAAATATTTACAATATTATTAAAGAAAGAATTTTTATTTAACGCTTGATACAAAAAATTTATTGTATTTCCCACATAATTAAATTCTCTAGTTTGAAGTCCTTTGGTAATTTTTACCATTTCATTTTTAATAAATTTTTCAATAAGCTCGGGTATTACTGCTTTATTACTTTGTGTTTCTCCAAAAACATTAAATGGTCTCAATATCTTTATTGGTTTATGCATGTGTAACATATGCATTTGTGCATATAGTTCACCCGTATATTTTCCTATGGAGTATGGTGAAATTGGATGTGGCAGAAGCTTTTCATGAAACAACACACCTTTCTTTTGATGACCATAAACTTCAGATGTGGAGATATATACAAATTGCTCATAGCTTTTTAAATTTTCTAATAGATTTGCAGTGCCAATTGTATTGCTCTCTAATGCTTCATTGTAATTTAAAAAACTACCCTTTACATCATTGTAAGCAGCAAAGTGTAATATAATTTTTGGATTAAAATCATTAATTTTACTTATAGAATTTGAGTGTCTTAAATCACATTCAATAACTTTAACTTTTTTCCATAAATTATATAATCTAATATTCTCATAAACACTGTCATATTTCGTTGTTATGGCTACTTCATAATTTTTCTTAACTAACTCTCTTACCATGTGTGACCCAATAAACCCCGAGCCACCTGTTATTAAAATTTTTTTTTTCATATGTGTGAATTATTTAAACTTTATCTTAATCTATTATTCTGTTTATCTCAAATGTTTCTGCGAATTCTAAGTTAACTAAATTACCTCTATATCTTATTTTGTTTTTAATAGACTTTAACGACATTGAATTTGGATATGAACGTAATTCTTTTTTATAAAATTTATTCAATATTTCTATTTTTTTTTTATATGTTTTTTTAATATCAATAAAATAATTAGGATTAAAAAAATTTTTCTTAGAAAAAAGTTTGTCTGAAGCAGACGGAATTTCCATTGAATATATTTTTTTTAAATAACTTATTTTAGAAGATGGCCTGGTTGCAATAAATACTGCCTCAGCTGTAACTCTATGATCATGATGATTATCGTCTATACAATGAGAAAAAATAATTTCTGGTTTAAATTTTAAAATTTCCTCATAGATTGACTTAGCCATTTTTGTAGTATCGTTTCTATTCATTTTTAAGCCAGGATAATTTAAAAAAGAAGGTTGTTTGATTTTAAGGTATCTTGCCACCTTTTTGGCAATAATTTGTCGTTTTTCATTATCATCTGAATTTTTAATATTATTTCTAGTGTCGTGAGTCTTGCAGGTGAATACCGTTTTAATCATTGAGTTTTTAGAAAACTTTATAATTGATCCTCCACATCCTAAAATTTCATCATCTGGATGAGCAACAATTATTAAAATTTTTTTTTTTTTCATTTTTTAGTTATCCTTTTTTTTTGCAACGAAATAAAGAGAATTCTTTTCTTTTTTAATTCTGTTCAAATTTGGATTTTCCTCAATATCAATTTTCCACTTTCCCATAATTATTTTTTTAAGCCAATTTGAAAAAAAACCATAAGATGAGTATATAATTTCTAAATTGTTTTTTTTATAATAATCTATAAAAAAGCTGATGTTAAATTGAAAAT
>TARA_B110000003_G_scaffold43508_1_pt1 | contig 17291 bp, 15 predicted proteins | sample TARA_B110000003 | Tara Oceans TARA_B110000003 (sample SAMEA4396424) | marine metagenome | biome: Westerlies Biome; feature: [SRF] surface water layer (ENVO:00010504); material: water (ENVO:00002006), including particulate matter (ENVO:01000060) such as... | depth 5 m
TTTGTAACCAGAAAAATTACCCGTGCGGTATCAAAAATAGCATTAGGCCTACAAGATAAATTTTATTTAGGAAATTTGGAAGCTAAACGTGACTGGGGCCACGCCAAAGATTATGTTAGAATGATGTGGATGATATTGCAAACAGACAAGGCAGAAGATTGGGTAATATCAACAGGAGTTACTACCACAGTGAGGGATTTTGTTATTTTGGCTTTTGGAGAAGTTGGAATTGAATTAGAATTTAAAGGAGAAGAAAAATATGAGAAAGCTTATGTTAAATCATGTAATCATAATGATTTTCAAATCAAAATAGGTAAAGAAGTTTTATCTGTAGACCCCTCCTATTTCCGACCAACAGAAGTTGATTTATTAATTGGAGACTCTACAAAAGCAAAGGACAAGCTAGGTTGGGTGCCAGAATATGATTTACTTTTGTTAGTAAAGGATATGATGAAATCGGATGTAAAATTAATGCAGAAACAGCAGTATTTAGAAAAAGGTGGATATAAAAATTTATATAATTTAGATTGATCATTTTTTAACTTTAAATTATTATGAAGAAAAAGATAATACTAGTTACCGGCGCAGCAGGCTTTATTGGTTATCATTTATGTGAGTATTTGATTAAAATGGGTCACACTGTCATAGGTCTTGATAATATTAATGACTATTATGATATCAACTTAAAATATGCTCGTTTAGCTCAATTAGGTATTGAAAAGGATGCTGCAGTAGTTTTTGCTAAAATGTCAGAAAGTAAAGTACACTTCAGCCAAATGCAGTTTATTCGGATGAATCTTGAAGACAAAACTCTATTACCAGAGCTTTTCAATACATTTAAATTTGACATAGTTTGTAACTTAGCGGCACAAGCAGGAGTTCGTTACTCCATAGAAAACCCAGAAGCATATATTGATTCTAATATTAATGGGTTTTTAAATATATTAGAATGTTGTCGCCATCATAAAGTGAGCCGCTTTGTGTATGCATCTAGTTCTAGTATTTATGGAAATAGCGACAAGACCCCTTTTGAAGAAATAGCAAATGTAGACCGTCCTATAAGTTTGTATGCTGCTACTAAAAAGTCAAATGAATTAATGGCGCATACCTATAGTCATTTATATAAAATTGAAACCATAGGCTTGCGTTTTTTTACAGTCTATGGCCCTTGGGGTAGGCCAGATATGGCTATGTTTTTATTTACTGATGCTATTATTAATAATAAGCCAATAAAGGTTTTTAATAATGGAAATCTCTCTAGAGACTTTACCTATATTGATGATATTGTTAAAGGAGTTTTTAATACCCTTGTAAAAAATTCAAAAGATTCTAGTTTATACAAACTGTATAATATTGGTAATGGCAAACCAGTACAGTTACTTGATTTTATAGAATCATTAGAAAAAATACTGGACGTTATATCTATAAAAAATATGCTACCAATGCAGGCCGGAGATGTAAATCAAACCTTTGCAAACATATCTAACATAAAAAGAGATTATAATTACAAACCACAGATTGACGTACATAAAGGTATCCAAGAATTTGTTTGGTGGTACAGGAGTTTTTATAAGAAATAATATTTTATAAGTGAATTTAAAAAGAAAATCTATATACACGGCTTTAACCAAGATTTTTAATTTAGTTTTAAGTTTTTTAGTTCAATTCTTTATTACACCTTTTATTCTAGGCTCTTTAGGTAAAGAATTGTTTGGTGTGTATACAATTATAAATAAGATGCAAGGTTATGTTTCAGTTGTTGATTTAAGACCTACTGCGATATTAAGGTTTAAGCTATCAGCAACCCAAACTAGAAACAATATTCAATCTAGTAAGGAATATATAGGATCTTCTTTAATTATTTCAGCCATACTTTTACCCTTTATAGTACTCATTGGATATTTATTGAGTTTAGGGTTTGGACATTATTTCAAAATTGATGAACAATATATGGCTATTGGAAAAACCGCTATTATTATTCTATCAATATTTATTGGAATTAAAGGTTTTTTAGGTGTGCCTGAAGCAATAATTAGAGGTAATAATGCAGAATATAAACTCTTTTTTATCGAGCCCTTAAGGTTAATAGTGTACTCTCTCTTTGTGTATGTATTAATTAATAAAGGCTTTGGAATACTAGGCGTAATTACAGCAATTATTATTGCAGGTTTTTTTGATTTTATTTTAAAATTAGTTTTACAAAGAAAATTATATCCTTTATTAAAACCAGTACTTCCAGATAAGACCAAGATAAAAGAGTTTACAGGTAAAGGTTCTTGGTACCTATTGTCTTCATTAGGTTCTCAAGTACTCAATACCTTTGATATAATGATAATTGGTGTAACAATTGGGGCAAAAGCTGTAACTATATATGCTTTATCAAAAATGATGATTTTTAGGGTTTCAGAATCATTTGCATCAGTTTTAGGTGCTATTACTGCCAGTATTGGTCATTTGATTAGTAATCAAAACACTAAAAAACTTATAGAAATAAGATATAAATTGTTAAGATATAACATTTTATTTGGAAGCTTAATTATCTCTTATTTTGCTTGGTTTAATAGTGCATTTGTTAGTTTGTGGGTAGACTCTTCAAATTATATTGGAGAATCTGGAAATGTTTTATTGTGCTTTGTTGGTATGTTTACATTACTTTGTTTGAGCAATGAAATTTTCATTAACTCATTACAACTTTTTAAACAGAAATCAAGAATATTATTAATTACGGTTTTTATCTTTTTAATTACGGCATATTTCTTTTCCAAACAATATGGTATACCAGGTGTTGCTATTAGTCTTTTAATTTCCAAAGCGTTTCAATGGATTTGTTATGAAATATTATTACAAAAATCTATTTTTATTAAAGGATCAAATGTTATAAAAAGCAATTATGAGACAATTATATTACTTCTGTTTATTTTAATTTTAAGGTTATTTGTTTTCAAACTTGATATTTATACATGGTTTGAATTTATAATACAATCCTTAATGTTTTTTGCTTTATATACTCTACTTGTCTTTTTATTGATTTTAAATCAAACAGAGAAAAAATTAATCTATCATTTTTTTAAAACCAAATTTAATGCATAACAAAATTTTAATAGTTGGAAATTTTAATTGGTATTTTTATGAAGATGCCTTAATAGATGGCTTAAAAGCACTTAATACTGAGGTTTTAAAATTTTATTTAAAATCTTTTGATTTTAAATCCAAGATTTTTAATTATAAAGAACTAAAAAATTGTAACAAAAATTTATTAAATTTTGTAAAAGAAAACCAACCTGATGCCATTTTCTTTTATAGAACTAATGAGGTTATACCTGCTACATTAAAAAAGATAAAAAAGGTATCGCCTGAAACTAAAATCTTGTTCTATAATAATGATAACCCATTCTTTGGTTTCAAGAATAAAATAAAGTATTTCTTATATTTAAGCTGCTTGAAACATACTGACATTACATATGTTTACAGGCCATCTAACATAGAAGACGCTAGAAAATGGAAAGCCAAAAAAACACTTTTATTGTACCCACATTATTGTACAAAACTTCATATAGGGAACAAAATAGAATATAATGATAAAATTAATGATATTGTTTTTGTCGGACATTATGAAAAAGATAGAGGAGATTATGTTGATGCTTTAATTACAGCAAATATTAATATTAAAGTTTTTGGACCCGGTTGGGATTCGATTTCAAAAACATTAAATTGGCCTGATACGATTGTAAATGAGCCCGTTTTTGGCAATGATTATCGAAAAACAATTTCAGAATCTAAAATGGCACTTTGTTTTCTTTCAAAGATTAATAACGATGTATACACTAGAAGAAATTTCGAAATACCCGCAATAGGGACAATTGTCGTAAGTGAATTCACTAACGAACTATCGGAATTATTTATACCCAATGAAGAGATTATATTGTTTAATGATGTAAAAGATTTAGTTACTCAAGTTAAATCACTTTTAGTGGATGGTAGTTATCTTAAAAGATTAGCTTTAGCGGCACAGGATAAAGTTAAAAATGGAGCTCACTCAGAATTGGATAGAGCAATACAGATACATAATGATATCTTAGAGTTAAATTGATGAATAATAAAATTCTTTATTTTTATATTTTTTGCATTATATTTTTTGCGGATACATATATTTTACTCCCATGGATAAGACCCGTAACATTTTTACATTACGTGTTAATATTTTGGAACTTATATTCAAATAAGACGGTATTAAATAAAAACATTAAAGACCTTCAGCTTACATTTTCTCTTTTTATAATTTACATTTTTACAATTGATTTATATCAGAACGATTTACAAAAAGCTTTCTCTTCCCTGATAACACTCATCCCATTTCCAATAATTTTAGGCATATTTGCCAAACAAAAACAAAACTTTAGATTAGTTTTTTTTTATGCCAAATGGTATATAATTTACAATGGTTTTTTCGCAGTGTTACAATTTTCTGGTATTCATGTAACAGCTGGAGAACTACTTGCTAATTTACCTTTTTTAGATGTTGATAAAGGATTTGTTACCGATTTTGCTAAACAAGGTATTAGAACCAGTGGTGCTTCCTATAGCAGTATTGGTTTTGCTTGTAATTTAGGTGTTATATTTATTTATTTTTATTATTTTAAGATTCAAAGTATAATAAGTAAAAAGAAAAGAATTTTTTATTTGTTTATGATTATATTTTTTATAATTACATCACAGACAAGATCTCTTATTTTTACGCTATTACCAGTAATATATTTAACAACTATATATATATCTAGAAATATTCCTTATTTGAAATATTCATTTGTAATTTTATTAATGTCACTAGGTTTTTTTATCTTAAAACCTACAATAAAACAATCCTATCCTAGGTTATTTCTAACCATTGAAGAAGACGGTTCCCTTGTTCACAGGTTGCAAGCTAACGTATATGGATCAGTGGGTACTTTTTATCTTTCTCCATACATTGGTATGCCATTTAGCGAGTCTTTAACTGCTATGGACTTTGGTTTTAGTAAATTAGGGGTCATTATAGGAGATTATTACTATGATCGTGTTACACAACATAATCAGCCAGCATATTTTTTTAGATATTATGGGTTTATTGGTTTAATTTTTTTTGTATTAATTTATAAAAAAATGTTTCAAATTGGTTTCTCAAGAAAGTTAGATTTTAATAAAAAAATAATTTTTGCTATTCTACTTTTCCATCTCTTGTACTCTTTATCACATAACAATAAAATAACTACAGATTATTTTTTGTTGATATTTATTGCATTACAATGCGAGAGTTTAATTAAACAAAAAACTGTATGATAAAAAATAAACACAAAATAGGTTTTGCTTTTAATTTTGCCAACGCAGGTCCCTCAAATTTTCTAAAACAATTGAAAACCGCAATAAGTAAAAATAAAATAAGTAAAACCTCTTTTTTTATTAATCCATTTACTGATATAAATTTGTACTCGAATACCGTCAGAAACCCTTGGAATAGACCATATGTATACAGAGTTGATGGAATAGGGCATGATAACAGTAAATCTGAAGATTACTTAACAACTGTAAATGATGAAATTGTTGAAGGAATCAATAATGCTGTGGGTGTTGTCTTTCAATCAGAGTTTTCTAAAAAATTAGTTGAAAATATTTTAGATGTAATTCCAAAAAAAAGTAAAGTAATTATTAACGGCACAGACTTGAATAAATTTAATCCTAATGGTGCTAATTTAAGATCACATTTTGATATACCTGACAATGCTTTAGTATTTATAACTAGTGCAAAATGGAGACCACGAAAACGGTTAAATGATATGATTAATGTTTTTTTAAAATTTCAAGAATCATATGCTGACGAAATATATTTTATTGTAGTAGGATCTTCAATGGTAGGCGATAAAAATATAATTCATATTCCAAAAGTTGAAAACGAATTACTTCCTCAATATCTGCGAACCGCTAATATATATCTTTTTTTTGGGTGGCTAGACCCATGTCCAAATTCTGTTGTAGAAGCTATAGCTTGCGGTCTTCCTGTTGTAGGTACAAATACTGGTGGTACTAAAGAAATAATTAATGCAACAAATGGTGGTATTGTAGTTGATGCTGATAAAAACTATGATTTCAAATTCATAAATTTACAAAATCCACCCAAACCTGATTATGAAAAAATAATTAACGCGATGGCACAAATGTCTGCAGATGTTGATTTTTACAAAAACCAAATAGATACTACAAAAATTGATATTAACTATGTAGCTCTAGAATATTATGGTTTTATAAAAGACTGTTATGAAAAGTAAAGGAAGATTTCTAGAATTAGATGCACTTAGAGGTATTGCAGCAATTATTGTTGTGATTTATCATTACACGTTTAGATATATAAAGGTTTATCCTCAAGAATTTGATACATATTACAAGTTTCCTTACGGAAATCTAGGAGTAGAACTTTTTTTATTTTGAGTGGTTTTGTAATCTTTATGTCTTTACAAAAAGTAAATGGTCCATTTGAATTTTTAACAAAACGTTTTATAAGACTTTATCCAACATATTGGATTGCAATGATATTCACATTTTTAGTAGTATCTATATTTGGTCTAGCTGGGAGAGAAGTGACGATGAACGAATTTTTAATTAATACGACCATGTTACAATATGGCCTTCAAATACCCTCTGTAGATGGTGTCTACTGGTCACTCTTTCATGAATTGATGTTTTACTTTCTAATGGCTGCTGCGTTTCGATTCGTAAGATCTAAATATTTGATAGTTTTCTCTTTGATCTGGCTGTCCATATCACTTGTTAAAAGTAATTGTTCTCGAATTGTTTGTCAATGAAGGTGAATTTTCTGAAAACAGAACTTTGGAGACTTTTCTGAATAGTAATGAATATTTTAAAATTTTTTCAACTCCAACTAATGCTTTTTTATTGAAAAAGAATATTGTAATATTAGATTTGGAATCAACGTATATTGATATTTATCAATAAATTTATTTATGCATAGATTTATATTATGAAAAAAAAGAAACGCATATTAGTATTACATCCAGCATTAGCACCTTATAGAGTGGATTTTTTTAATTCTCTAAATGAAAATTTCGATGCAGATTTTTACTTTTTTAATGAAAATTTATTAAATCAAAAATTTAATCAAGATAAATTAAAAAAAGAGATAGATTTTACGTGTAATTATCTAAAAAAAGGATTCAATACTCATGGACGTTCTTTTAGATTTGGAATCGCTAAAATAGTTCGGAAATTGCAACCAGACATAGTAATATGCCCAGAATATAATCTTGTGAATTTATCGGTTTTATTATACCGACTAAGATCCTCAAAGAAATTTAAAATAATAACAATCTGTGACGATAACATTCAAGTAGCAAAACAAGTTTCTTTTTTAAAAAAAATATTGCGATCTTTTTTCTTACGGAATCTGGATGCTGTGATTTTGACACATCAGGAAATAACTCACTGGTATAAATCAAATTTGAAACCCAAAGCAAAATTACTGGAGTTTCCAATAATCAGAAAAGAAAAACCTTACTTAAAGCAACTGGAGCGAAGCAATTTAATTACTAAAGATTATATATCAACATATAATCTTCAAAATAAAAAGGTGCTACTTTATGTAGGGAGGTTAGTTAAAGTTAAGAACTTGGAAACTCTTTTGGATGCTTTTGCATTGGTTAACAAAAAGAACAAGTCATCTCTTTTGGTATTAATTGGTTCTGGTGATTTACAGAGTGTTCTTGAAGAGAAAATTAAAAATTTGGGACTAGAAAAAGTTGTTTTAATGCTAGGAAGATTAGAAGGTAACGAATTATTGGCTTGGTATCAGAATGCTGGCATATTTATATTACCAAGTACTAGCGAACCATTTGGTGCTGTGATTAATGAGGCACTTTTGGCAGGATGCTATGTGCTTTCATCAAATCTAGCAGGCGGTGCTAGTTTAATAAAGGAAGATTTAAATGGTAATACGTTTGATCCTAATAACAAAAAAGAAATTGTTAAAACAATTATGCTAAATTTAAACAGAAAAGAATTATTTATCAATCAAGGAGAGTTTAGAGAAAATCGTATGACAGACACATATAAAGTTTATTTCGACAACTTAATTAAAGAGATAATTTAAGTATGAATTTTCTCACACAATTTTTCAAGGCACTAGATTTTCAAAGTATTCAATATTGCGTTTTAAGAAATTATGAGCAGTTGCCAATTACAACTGGAAATAGCGATTTAGATATTTTAATTAATAAAAAGGATGCTAAAAAGTTTATAAATTTAATTTCTGAATTTAGTGCCAAACAAAATGGTCAAATCATATCTATAATAGCCTCAGACATTTGTCCCAGAATATGTGTCTTGGGTAGTAAAGGGAGTGGTTGGGGTGTTATGATTGACCTTCATTATGATGAGATTAGCTATCGTGGTTATACTATTTTGTCTAATGAAAATGTTTGGAGCAACACTTTTAAGTACAATGGTCAAATAGCAGCACTTAATAAAAAAGCAGATGGTTTAGTTGGGTTATTTAAGGAACTATTAAACAATGGAACTTGTGATGAGAAATACTTTAATGATTTTAAAAATTCTTCCATTGATAAATTTTTTTTAAATGAAGTATTTCAGGATATTCAAAAACCTGAACTCACACCAATTTTACTCGATATTAAAAATCAAAGTTATTCTAAAAATGAAATAAAAAGGTTAGTGAAAGTTTTAAATAGATATTTCCCAAGAAAGAGGAAAGAATCTTTAAAAAAATATTCAAAATTTTCTCGTTTATTTAAGCAACCTGGTTTTGCTATTGTTTTTTTGGGTACAGATGGTTCGGGTAAAAGTACCATTATAGAAAAAATTAAACCAGCCTTAAACGATGCCTTTCATAATGCGGTCTATTACGAACACATGCGCCCAAATAAACTACCAAGCATTGCAAGGTTAATGGGTAATAAAGAAGAATTCAATGGACCTGTTAGTAACCCACATGGCGCTTCTTCTTCAGGTTTTTTTGGTTCTTTACTGCGGTGGTTCTATTATATGTTAGACTATACGTTCGGGTTTTATTTTAAAATATGGCCTAAAAAAGCCATACGTTCTTGTATTTGGATATTTGATCGTTATTATTACGATTACCTAATAGACCCAAAAAGAGGTAGGATTAAATTGCCTAAATGGATATTAAAGTTGGGACAATTTATTATCCCAGAACCAGACCTGATTTTATGCCTTGGAGCAGATGCCTCATCTATTCATAAACGAAAGCCAGAACTTACCCTAAAAGAAGTGGAACGTCAAGTTTTAGAGTTAAGAGCATTTTGTGATTCTCACAAAAAAGCAGTTTGGATTGATACAGGTAAAAACATTGAAACATCTTCTAATGATGCACTAGAAATAATAATTGAAATGATGTCAAAACGTTTTGAAAAAAAATATTAACTTATGATTTATTACTATATACATCCTTTTAAACCTCAATATTTCTTTCCAAAAGGGTTTAAAAAATATAGTCTTTTTTTAAGTTTTTTTTCACCGTATTCAAAAGCGGGGTGGGTGTCGTGGTGCTTATTTACAAGAGTTGCTTTTTACAGACTTTTATTTGTTAAAAAAAATATTGAGGACTTTATTCCTGAATATTCTATTAGAAAAATTATAGGAGATGATGCTGTTATGGCATTTAATAGAGGGTCAATTGGTCCAGAACAAAAAATTACAGGATTAGGCGTTTCTAATCAAAAAGAGTTTTTTATAAAATTTGGCCAAACTAAAATAGCAAAAGCCAACGTTACTAATGAATATAACATATTAAAACAAATTACTCATCTCGATATAGTACCTAAAGTTCTAGATTTTCACTCAGATGATACTCAGGTTTTATTAAAAACTAATGTTTTAAAAGGAGAACGGCTAATAATGAAAACTTTAGAAAAAAGAATACTAAATAAGTTATTTGTTATAGCAAACCAAAAAGTTGAATGTATTAAAACTACACAAAGTAGTTTAAAAACTTCTTTTGCTCATGGAGATTTTTGCCCTTGGAATATGATGATTAAAGATTACAATATTTTAATATATGATTGGGAAATGGCGGGAAATTATACGCTAGGGTATGATTTATTTACATTTATTTTTCAAACAAATTTTTTATTAGAATCTAAAAAAACTATTGCAGATATTTTAAAAGAAAATAAAAAACTAATAGAGCATTACTTTTCGAATTTTAAAATTATAAATTGGTATGATTACCTTATTGCTTTTACGGAAGATAAAATTACTCTAGAAACTTCAAAGGGGACTAAAGGCATGATTGCTCAGTATTCAAAATTATTAGCGTATGCCAAAAAAGCTTAAAATATTAGTATCATGCTATGCTTGTAGCCCTTACAAAGGTTCAGAGCCTGGTATGGGGTGGAATTTTATAAAAGGGTTAAGCGAATTTCATGAGCTACATGTTATTGTGGAGGAATTAAAATGGAAATCTGATATAATTAAGTATTTAGAAGAAAACTCTATCGATAAAAATAATTTAAAATTTTATTTCATTAAAAAGAAACGGAATAAAATTTTAAGAAAATTTTGGCCACCATCATATTATTGGTATTATAAAATGTGGCAGAAGGAAACTTTTAATTTAGGTAAGAAGTTAAATATTATTGAAAAATTTGATATTATACATCAATTAAATATGGTGGGATTTCGCGAGCCGGGATACTTATGGGAAATAAAAAAACCATTTGTTTGGGGGCCCATTGGTGGTATGGAAAATACTAATTGGAAATTATTATTAAATCTTAATTTAAAAGATTCTATTTTTTATGGCGCAAGAAATATTTATAATTTTTTACAGAAAAGTTATCTAATAAGATCTAGAAAAGCAGGAAAAAAAGAGAATTCCAGATTAATCTCAGCAACTACAAAAAATAAAACTGATATTAAAAAGTATTGGGGAAGAGATAGTGTTATTATCCCAGAAGTGGGGAATGATTATCTTAACTATAATTTGATTAATATTAGATTAAGTACAGAACCTCTAAAGATTATATGGAGTGGACAACATACATCAGGAAAAGCACTAAATATACTTTTAAGAAGCTTAGCTATAATTCCAAATAGCATTAATTGGGAGTTAAATATTTTGGGAGCAGGTAAAATGACTAAATCATGGAAAAAATTATCTAAAGAATTTGATATTTATGAGAAATGTGTTTGGCATGGATGGGTAGAAAGAAGTATTTCAATTGATATAATGAAAAAGGGGCATGTTCTTTGTATTACAAGTATAAAAGATTTGACCTCTACTGTACTTTTAGAAGGCTTATCAATTGGACTTCCAATAATAGCATTAGATCATTGTGGTTTTTCAAATGTAGTTAACGCTAATTGTGGTATTAAAATCCCAATCAATTATCCAGCAATTCTGCATAAATCATATAGTGATGCAATATGTAATTTGTATCTTGATGAAGATTATAGAAAGAGTCTCAGCTATGGCGCATTTGAAAGATCAAAAGACTTTTCATGGGACAAAAAAATAAAAAAAATAAATAATATTTATTCATCTTTACTAAAACGATAATTGAAATTGAAAAATAAAATTTTATTCATTTTACACCTTCCACCTCCAGTTCATGGCTCATCCATGGTTGGCAAATACATTCATGATTCACAAATTATAAATAAAACCTTTAGTACTCGTTTTATTAATCTAGGCACCTCCCGATCTGTTAATGAGATTGGTAAAAATCCTCTTTTAAAAATAACTAGATATTTAAAAATATTAGTTTCATTCATACACAAAACTGTTAAGTTTAAGCCAGATTTAGTGTACTTGGCTATCACTGCTACAGGAATTGGATTTTATAAGGACTTACCAATAGCAATCATAGCGAAATTGTTTAGAAAAAGATTAGTATTGCACTATCACAACAAAGGAGTTAAGACACATCAAAATAAATTTCTTGATAATAAACTTTATAAGTTATTGTTTAAGGATACAAAAGTAATTTTGCTTTCAGAATTACTTTATGATGATGTTAAAAAATATGTTTCTGAAGAAAACGTTTACTATTGTCCGAATGGAATTCCTATTGTTAAGTATGAAAAAACAGAGATAAAAGCAGATCAAATACCTCAATTATTATTTCTTTCAAATTTAATGCAATCCAAGGGCGTTTTTGATTTGCTTGACGCGTTGAAAATTTTAAAGGAGAGAAAAATTAATTTTCATTGTAATTTTGTTGGAGGAGAAGCTGATATCTCATCACAACAATTTGCACAAAAAATCAATGAGTTAAATTTACAAGATTGTGTAACCTATCATGGGAAGCAATTTGGTGATGATAAATATAAATTATTTAATCGTTCAGATGTTTTTGTTTTTCCAACCTTTTATCATAATGAATGTTTTCCATTGGTTATTCTTGAAGCTATGATGCATGGCTTATCCGTTATTTCTAGTTATGAAGGTGCTATTGCTGAGATTATAGATGATAATGAGACCGGTTATTTAATTGAAAAACAAGATAGTGTTGATTTGGGGAATAGATTACAACAACTTATTGAAAATCCTTCATTAAGAATAAGTATGGGAGAAAAAGGAAAAGAAAAATTTGAAAAAAAATATACCTTGTTTCATTTTGAACAAAATATGACTAAAATATTAACTAAAATTAGCTAAAAACTAGTATCAATGATTAATTATAAACTATTTTTTGAATTTAAGTCAAATAATTATTTTTACTAAACAAATTTTATTATCTCTATGATGCTAATAAAGCAAGTAACCACGAAAAGTTTAAATCAGATTAATTTTAATAATCACAGGGTAATTAATACTATTAATCCTCATAGTTATTTAATTTCTCAATCAGATAAAGTATTTTTTGAAGCACTTACAGATTCAGATGTTTTATTACCAGATGGGATTGGGATTGTTTGGGCAAAAAAAATATTAACTAAAGTTAAAATAAAGAAAATTGCAGGATATGACTTATTTCTGCACCTAATGAATGATTTAAATAATAAGAAGGGATCATGTTTTTTTCTTGGTGCATCAGATAATACTCTAAAAATGATTACAAAACGTGTAGCCAGAGAATATCCTAATGTTACTGTACATTCTTATTCCCCTCCTTATAAAAATAATTTCACAAATGAAGACAATGTGAAAATGTTCACATTAATTAATAAAGTAGAGCCTGATATTGTATTTGTAGGCATGACTGCTCCCAAACAAGAGAAATGGGTTTATAATAATAATATAAATATAAATACAAAATTAATTTGTTCAATAGGAGCTGTATTTGATTTTTATTCTGGGACTGTCAGCCGTTCTTCTAAATTTTGGATAAAAGCTGGTTTAGAATGGCTACCACGTTTTCTTCATGAACCTATAAGATTGGCTAAGAGAAATTTAATATCTACACCAAAGTTTGTTTTTCAAGTTTTATTTATGAAAATTTCTAAAAAAAATAAATTATGATTACAGTATCTTTAATTTCTGGCAGTGATTTTTTATTTTGATTCATAAGATTAAAAATAGAAAAATACTCGATAATTTAATACTATTAATAATATAATTTTAATATATGTTATTTAACTCTTTAGACTTTGCAATATTTCTTCCAATAGTATTTTTACTATATTGGTTTGTTGCGCAAAAGAACCTAAAGCTCCAAAATGCACTAATAGTTTTAGCAAGTTATGTATTCTACGGTTGGTGGGATTGGAGATTCTTATCATTAATCATATTTAGCACCGTAGTCGATTATTTAGTTGGACAGAAACTCAGAACTGAAGACAAGCAATCAAAAAGAAAAGTTTTATTATGGACAAGTATAATAGTAAACCTTGGTTTTTTAGGTTTCTTTAAATATTACAACTTCTTCTTAGAAAACTTTGTTGATGCTTTTAGTCTGTTTGGAATGCATATTAATGCTAACAGTCTAAACATTATTCTTCCTGTTGGTATAAGCTTTTATACTTTCCAGACCTTAAGCTATACAATTGACGTGTATAACAGGAAGTTAGAGCCTACAAAAGACTTTATAGCGTTCTCTGCCTTTGTATGTTTTTTTCCTCAGCTTGTAGCAGGACCTATTGAAAGAGCCACCAACTTACTTCCTCAGTTTTATAAGAAAAGAACTTTTGAATACCACAAAGCTGTTGATGGTATGCGTCAGATCTTATGGGGCTTATTCAAAAAAATAGTTATTGCAGATAATTGTGCTGAATTTGCCAATCAAATATTTAATAACTCCGCTGAAATGAATGGGAGTACTTTAGTGCTTGGTGCTATTTTCTTTACCTTTCAAATATATGGTGACTTCTCAGGCTATTCTGATATTGCTATTGGAACATCAAGGCTCTTTGGTTTTGACTTAAAACAAAACTTTGCTACTCCTTACTTCTCAAGAGATATTGGTGAATTCTGGAGGCGATGGCACATATCATTAAGTACTTGGTTCAGAGATTACCTATATATTCCTCTTGGTGGGAGTAGAGGTGGAACTTGGATGAAAGTAAGAAACACCTTTGCAATATTTTTAGTGAGTGGATTTTGGCACGGAGCTAATTGGACTTTTATTGTTTGGGGAGCATTAAATGCGCTTTACTTCTTACCTTTACTATTAACAAATAATAACAGGAAAAACTTAGCAACTGTTGCTGAGGGGAAATTATTACCCTCCTTTAGAGAATTGTTTGCAATGCTAACAACTTTTATGTTAACTGTTTTCGCTTGGATTTTCTTTAGAGCTGAAAATTTAAATCACGCATTTAGTTATATAAAAGGGATCTTTTCTAAAACTATTATTAGTACTCCTAAATTTATAGACTTATCTGATAGTGTAAATGTTTTATGTTTTTTAGTGTTTTTCGTCTTTATAGAATGGTTAGGTAGAAGAGATAAATTTGCATTAGAAAGGATATCTGATAGTATTAATAAAAAAGTTAGAATAATATTATACTTAGTACTAACTATTGTAATAATTAAATACTACTTTGATAATGGGAAAGCCTCAGAATTTATATATTTTCAATTTTAGATATGATTAAGTTTTTAAAAAAAACAGCACTTTATTTGATTTTGTTGATTATAGTTTTAGAGGTGATTATAAGAGCCTTTAGATTAACGCCTGGAATTCCTCAAAGCACTATTGATTCTAATGGTATTCAGAAATATAAAACGAATCAAAGTGGGTATTTTAATTCTAAATCTAAAGAAAAATGGCTCATTAATGAATTTGGATGGGCTGGAGTAGCACAAACACAGAATGATACTATTTTTTCAATTATAGGAGATTCATATATTGAGAATTTTATGAACCCCTTAAGTTGTCATCAAGGTAGTTATCTAAAAAAACTTCTACCTCAATACAGTTTTTTTGAAGCCGGTAGATCTGGAATGAGTTTTATTGAAAACCTCGAAATTACAAAGTATTTAGATTCTTTAATTGCACCAAAAAAACATTTTATTTACTTAAATCATAATGATTTTACAGAGTCTATCTTAGAAATAGAACAAAGGACAGATAAAGTGCAATTTTCATTTAAATCTAATAAAATAATAAAAGGAAAACTTAAAAATCCTGTTTTAAAGAAAATCTTATACAATATAAAAGTACTCCATTATCTTTATATAAATCACTTAAATAATATTCCATCAACAGAAAATACAAAGGATAATGTTGATCTGTCTAAACTAGAGAAGACTTCAAACAAATTTTACTATAATAAATTTTTCGAGTTTTGCGTTAATAATTATGAAATTGATAACATAATTTTAGTTTTTTATCCAGAAACAGATAACTTATTTATTGAGCTTTCAAAAAAATACAAATTTCAATCCATAGAATTAATTTCATTGGATTATAAATCTTGGCAATTTGACAATGACGCTCATTGGAATTGTTTTGGACACAAAAGCGCTTCACTCCAGGTTAGGAATTGGATAGAATCTAATTAAAGATTAAAAAACATAGGCATATCCTCCTCTTTTAGTTCAGCTACTTCTAATCCTCTTAAGTAGGTTAATGATAAATTTATAGACGAATGCCCCATAGCTTTCTGTAGCTTGGTTATAGAACCTATACGCTTGAATATTTCTATAACTCCTGTATACCTAAAAGAGTAGAGGGCTCGCCCTTATTCATGTAGCTTAGATCTCTGCTTAAAACGACTCCATAGTGTCTTAAAGTAATACTCATTTAAAGGTTTAGCATTGCCTGAGAATATATTATGATTAGACTCTCCTTGAATAAGAAGATCCTTAATAAGAAGGTACAGGTAAAATTCTATTTTTACCTGACTTATTGACAAAGTTAAATTACTTATTTATAATAAGTTAAGTCGATTTATTTTTAAAGACTACGGACTGTAGTCTTTAACAAATAGATTAACGTTAAAAAATTAGATAATTAAAATTATATAATTGAATTTTTTTTTAGATATATTGAGATAAATGCTTAATCTTGCAAAATGAACTACAAACTATGTGTCTTCTCCATTCTTACGGCGTTTATTTTAGTTTCTTGTTCTTCAAAAAGTCAATTGCTTTACATAGGAGATCATAATAAGTATTCGCAAAAAAATATTGAACATTCATCTGTTTTAGTTTCAAAAAATTTATCGCACATCCAATCTGGAGACATACTTAAAATAGATGTAAGTAGCTTGGTTACTGAAGCGGCAACGATATTCAATAAAAACTCAAATAATGTACAGAATAATTCTAATTTAGAAACATTGTTATTGGACGGGTATTTAGTTAGCGATAACTTTGAAATTAATTTCCCTGTTTTAGGCGTAATTGATGTACAAAATTTATCTCAGCATGATCTAGAAAAAAAAATAACCAACCTGCTAGTTGATCAAGGACACCTACAAAATCCAACTATTAACATTACCAGATTGAATTTTAAATTTACTGTAATAGGAGAAGTAGCTAATCCTGGAACATTTTCAGTTTTAGACGAAAATATTAACCTTTTTCAAGCAATAGGTCATGCGGGTGATTTAACTATAAACGGTAAAAGAAAAAATATTATTTTGTTAAGACAAGATAAAGGCTTGCAAAAAATTTACAATATTGATCTTACAAAGTCAGACATTATTAGAAGGCCATTCTTTTATATTCATAATAATGATGTTATTATTGTTGAACCAAATTTCAGTAAAGTTAAAAGCGCTGGTTTTATTGGAAGCCCAGCTTCTATTGCATCGATTTCTTCCTTGCTATTAAGTATAACCTTATTATTAATAAATAATTAAATGGATTCTAGTAATTT
>TARA_B110000003_G_scaffold50324_1_pt1 | contig 17273 bp, 10 predicted proteins | sample TARA_B110000003 | Tara Oceans TARA_B110000003 (sample SAMEA4396424) | marine metagenome | biome: Westerlies Biome; feature: [SRF] surface water layer (ENVO:00010504); material: water (ENVO:00002006), including particulate matter (ENVO:01000060) such as... | depth 5 m
GACAGTTACACGGTAGGTGAAGACAGCTTATTAGTAGTTCTCTCTACAACTGGTGTGTTGGCTAATGATACTGATGAAGACTCTGACGAACTTACAGCGACCCTGGTACAGTCAACTTCTAAAGGAGAGTTATTATTCTCTTCCGATGGTAGCTTTGAGTACAATCCTGAGAGCGACTACTTCGGATCAGATTCATTCACATATACTACTTCTGACGGAGTATTAGTTTCTGATACCTCAACTGTATCAATATCTATTACTGCAGGAAATGATAATCCTACTGGAGTAATTGATGAGTACTCTGTAGATGAGGGAGGAACATTATCTGTGGACAGTATTAATGGTCTTCTTACTAATGATACTGACATAGACTCTGACTCACTTACTGCTAGCCAAGGTTTAGACCCTAACTACGGAACTGTTACGATTTCATCTGATGGATCTTTTGAGTATGTCCACGACGGAAGTAATTCTTCTTTAGACAACTTCAAATACGTTGTGTCTGATGATTTAGGTGGAGTTGATACTGTGGGTGTATCTATATTGGTTAACCCAGTAAATGATGAGCCGGTAATATCAACTGGTCAGTTACTTAGTGTCCCTGAGAACTCTCCTGAAGGAACTCTTGTCGGAAGGGTTAACGTCCTCGATGAAAATATTCAGTCTGACCTTAGTGGTACGTTTGATATCACAACAGACAACCTATGGTGTCTTTCTTCTGATACTACAACTAATAAGTCTTTCACAGGAAAGATAGAATTTGAAAAAGTTTCAGGAGATAGTGAGTACACGATTAACATCATAACTTCAAGCGGTAAGAGACTAGAGAATGACTTTAGTATGGGTGGATACTTCACATGCTTCGATGGATTCGATGGCACACCATCAGGATCGCTAAGACTAGTAATTGAAGGTGACAGCATTAAGATTGCCGGTACAAGTCAGTGGGGTGAGACATATGAGATTTCATCATTGACTATGGATAATCAGACTCTAGTAATTGAGTGGAATAACTCAGTGGGAGAGTACGGAAGAAGTACAATAACAAGAGATGATGGTATCAGATGGTCTGACTTGACAACTAATTCTGGTTCAAATGTTGGTTTCGAGTGGGTCATAAGTTCAGGAAATGATGACGGCTTATTTGAGATAGATAATATTGGTAATATCTACGTTAGTAAATCAGAACTTGATTATGAAACTGAGAATTCTAGGACACTAACGTTAACTGCTAATGACGGAGTGTTTGTATCTGGTGAGCAGAGTGTAGACATAGAAATAACAAACGTATGGGATCTACAAATTTCATCTATAATTCAGGAAGACCAGTACTGTGAAGGATTTGGTGGATCTATAACGATTGAGGTTAAAGATAATGAGGGTGACGTCACTGCGGTCTGGAGTAATGGAATAGAGGGTCTTTCAGTTCAAGACTTAGCTTCTGGAACTTACTCTGTAGACATATCAGATTCTGTTGGTACTATATCTAGAACATTTGATATTGTTTCAGCTCCAATATATGACGGACTCGACATATGTTATGTGACTGCAGACAGTGCAGATATCACTAAGAATAGAATATTTATTAACGAAGGTCAGAACCCTTACAACATCGCCAAGTTTATAATATACAGAGAGGGAATTGCTGCAGATGTTTACGAGGAAGTTGGTGAGATTGATGTAGCTTCTGGAGAGGGATCATTCCTAGACGATGTCGATAACAGGGTGAAATCTTACAGATATAAAGTTGGTATATTAGACAATTGCGGTAATTTCTCTACTCAGAGTAGCATCCAGCACGTGACTAATCACTTGCAAGCTAACCAGGGAATTGGTGGTGAGATAAATCTATCGTGGAGTGGTTACGAGAGTTCTCTGTCTGTACCTACCTACCAAATCTATAAGCAGACTAACGGTGGTGAGTATGAGTTACTTGAGCAAGTATCTTCAAACACATTCAGTTACTCTGACTTTAATGTAGACCCTGCAAATTCGTACCAGTACTTCATAGGATTTGAGGCTGATGTGAGTTGTGTGGCTGAAGAAGGAGGAGGAATAGCACTTGAATACCATGACTTCGATGATATTGATAACGTGTACATACCTAACTCAATGCTAGAAGAAGGTGCGTCATATATCAGCCCTACATATGGTAGTAGTTATATTACTAACACAACTGGATTAAAAGGTAAGAAGGTAATTAGGTCTAGTCCATTCTTCTTAGAGGCAGAACCTCAGCCGTTAACTATAGAGCCTATTATCATCCAGTCTGTGGATAGGATATATCCTAACCCTGCGTCACAAGTCTTATACGTAGACTTGTCTGATAATGCGGGAGAGATTGAGAAACTATACTTCGTTGACTTCTCAGGTAAGGTATTAGATAATGTAAGGTTCAAGCAGACGGGTGATAAAGCAGTGGTTGACACTGAGTCTCTACAGTCTGGCATCTACTTGCTTGATGTTACTACTAAGCTAGGTCATAGCAGAGTAAAGGTTATTATCCAAAAATAAATTATTTTAGTTAGCTTTATTGTCAATAATAGGGAGATGAGATATATAATTCTATGCTTTATTGTGTACGTGAGTACAACCTTCTCTGGCCTTGCACTAGACCAAAAGGATACTGTTGATTACTCCAGGACCGGGGACTATTTTCCTTATGTGGTACTAACTGAAGAAGACTCTATATTCTATCCTATAACTTATGAAGTAGAACTGTTCGTCAACGACTTATATGATTTAGATATAAAAAATAATTTTTTCACAGCCGAGATAACTGCTGGAATATATTCTGACTACGATAGTATATTCACTACTGTAAATGAAGATGTATTCCCTCTTTATCCATATGACTATATTTCTTTAGAGACTAAGGACGCACTTTCTGATTATATCGACGGATGGTACTACTGGGGATATGACGAGGACCCTAAGTATGAGAATTACGCCTATGAACTAAATTATAAGAACGTATTCAACCACAAATGGAATTTGAGAGAATACCCTTTCGATAAGCAGCTGCTTAAGATAGAATTTATAACCCCTAGAGATACTTCATTTGTGACAATTAAGGAGGCAGATGGTTTCCCTCCCTCTTTTAATAAGAATATGGATAATTTCAGGGATGGGTATAAGATACTAGATATATCATCAGAAATTTCATATTTTGAGACACCGTACGAGGCGGAATTTGCTCCAGGTGAAATTAGGAAAGAAGTCGGGACTAAGGTTACTTTTAATATACTGGTTGACAGGTCAGGCTCTTATCTATTCACAAAATTATTTGGTGGTTCATTCTGTGCATTCATAATATCATGGCTAACATTTTTTATTCCAAGAAAAGAATTTGATTCCAGGATATCTCTAAACCTTGGAGCTATATTTGGGGCAATAGGTAACAGGTACTTTGTTGACTCCTCTCTCGCAAATATTCAGGTCATGACAAAGTCAGATGTGATAAATTATATATGTATCGTCCTTCTGGTGTTTAATATTGTTTTAATTATAGTACAGAGAAACAATAAAGTTACGTGGCCATTTTTTGAGAAGAGTAAGAATGCGCTAGTATTTTCTGCGATGTTATTCGTTACACTAATTTTATTAGTCGTTTACTGGTAAAATTCTCAAAAATTAAATTTTATAGTCTGCCTAATATCTGGGTTTAAGCTCTTTGCCACAGGACAATTCTCAGCGACTTGAGTAAGTTTCCTTTTCTGTGAATCTGTTAACTCATTATCTTCAAATGATAATTCAACTATAATCTCAGATATTTTCCTTGGCTCTTCAGACATAACCTTTGTCACCTTCGCCGATGAGTTAGGCATCTGAAAATTTCCTTTTGCTGCGCATATACCCATTACCGTTGTCATGCAACTACATAGCGCAGAACTTACAAGGTCTGTCGGAGAGAATGCCTCACCTTTCCCGTTATTGTCCGTTGGCGCGTCAGTAATTATAGTATCGCCTGACTGTAGGTGTGTGGAGGATGTTCTTAAATTCCCGACATAATTATTTTTAATTGAATGACTCATTTGCTTAAAATTTTATCTATTAATGGTTTTAAATTTTTTGTCCATACCTCGTACCCGCTGCTGTTCATGTGGAGCATATCTTTCCAAAAGTACTTGGCCGGAATTTCTCCCTTTTCATCTAGCATTATCGACCACGAATCAAAGTAGTATGTGTCTTCATTCTGATCACAGAATTTTTTTATTCTCTGATTTATAATAGAGTATTGTCCTTTAAGGTTCCACCTCGAGGGACTGGGTTTAGGAGCTATGTATATTATTGGGATATCTTCTGAAGAAGACCTTACCTTAACGAATGATGTCTTGAAGTCAGTGAAGATGTCTTCAAGAGGAATCTCTGTTGCCACATCATTATCTCCCTCATATATTACTACCATGTCTGGATTATGCTTGAGGACTAATTCTTCCATATAAAAATTAAGGTCAGAGAAGATGGAACCTCCGAAACCTCTGTTCAGCACGTCATACTCATTAAAATCTTCAGTTAAACTTCCCCAGAACCGTATACTTGAACTCCCTGTAAATACTATCAGATCCTTATCTGATTTAATAAACGGGTTCTCAGACAGTTTTGAAGATATCTCAGAATAAAACCTCTTCGGGTCTGGGTAGGAGTCGTACCTCTTGTGAGAAGGTTCTTGTGCAAACGCATTTGATGCCACAAAAAATGATATAAAAAGTATAATCTGGTTCATTAATTAAACTTAAATTAATTTTTTTTAAAAATTTCTAAATCAAAATCTAATTTTTTCGTTATATGAATATTGTTAATTTTATATTATGAAAATAAAATCTTTTCTGTTCCTTGTAATTATACTTTCTTCAGAGGTCTGCTTGTCTCAGAACTCAGGGTATTTTGATACTGAGAGAGAGGTGTACTGGGGTATTAACAAAAACTCTTGGGGAGGACTCATAGGAGGAGGAGTATTAAAATTTTCCAATAAGGTATCAGATAATATGTACCAAACAGTAGGTGTTGAGATTGTTAACATCAAGCACCCAAAAGAAAATAAATACTCTTCTGCACTCGGATATGGTAGGACATTTGTGTGGGGTAAAAAAAATTATCTTTTCTCTCTTAGGGGACAGTACGGAAGGGAGATGATACTAGTAAATAAGAAAGACCCACAGGGTATCAGGATAAATGCACAATTTGCAGTGGGTCCCTCGATTGGGCTACTAGTTCCTTACTACATAAAATACAGTAGAAATAACAGGATGGAAATTGAAAATTTTGACTCTTCAATACACACGTTTAATAATGTCATCGGCTCTGCAAGTTTTTTTGAGGGTCTAGACGAGATGAAGATTAAACCTGGAATAAATTTGAAGGCAGCTCTAAATTTTGAGTTTGGAGGTCCAAGGTCAGCTACAGCAATAGAAGTTGGCTTCTTAGCTGATATCTTTACCAAGGAGGTGTTGATGATGCCGACAGCAGAAAATTATAGTATTTACCCTACAGCTTTTATTACTTTATTCTATGGTAGAAAATATTAAATTATCATATTCTTTGACTAAAATTGCAATCAGATGGGAGAGATAAAATCGAAATTACCAAGATTCAAGAAGCCTAAATGGTTAAGGGTAAAATTACCCGTTGGAGAGGAGTACAAGAAGGTAAGAAATATCGTAGATAAATATAAACTGCACACCATATGCGAGAGTGGAAACTGCCCAAACATGGGAGAGTGCTGGGGAGCAGGCACAGCGACCTTTATGATACTAGGAAATGTGTGTACCAGGAGTTGCACCTTCTGCGCTGTAGCAACCGGTAGGCCTCCAGAGTACGACGAGTTAGAGCCGGCAAGAGTTGCAAAGGCAATCAAGAAGATGGGAGTGAAGCATGCCGTGATAACGTCTGTTAATAGAGACGAGTTAAAAGACAGGGGCGCTGAGATATGGTACCAGACAGTATCTCAGACTAAGAAGCTATCACCTGAGACTACTATTGAGACTTTAATTCCAGATGTGAGAGGAAACTGGGAGGCTCTGTATAGGATGATTGACGCGGGGCAAGAGGTAGTGTCTCATAATATAGAGACAGTCGAGAGGTTGTACAAGAGGGTGAGACCACAGGCTAAGTATGAGAGGAGCCTAGAACAAATTAAGATAACTAATGAAAAGGGAATGAGAACCAAGTCAGGCATAATGGTTGGGCTCGGAGAGAAAAAAGAGGAGGTGTTTAAGACTATGGATGACATGGTGGAGCACGGACTACATATACTAACTATCGGACAGTACCTACAACCGACGAAGATGCACTTGCAGGTAGATGATTTTATAAGCCCAGAAGTATTTGATATGTACAGAGAAGAGGGCCTGAAGAGGGGCCTGAAGTATGTAGAGTCTGGACCTCTAGTGAGGTCTTCTTACCATGCTGAAAGACACGTAAATGTCCCAATTTAAAATCTTATTATTATTTATTTTTTCTAGCTTGACATTAAGTGCTCAGGTTAATACTTCCAATATTGAAATTGTCAGAGACAAGTGGGGAGTGCCACATATTTACGCTAAGACTGATAGAGAGGTAGCGTATGGTCTCGCGTGGTCACACGCTGAAGATGACTTCTCAACAATCCAGAAAACATTTCTTCCTGCAAAGGGAATGCTCGGAAGCTTAGACGGGGTAAGAGGAGCAGTACTTGATTTTGCAGTCGAGCTGCTTAAGTCAAGAGAGGTTGCTGAGAGAGAATTAAAGAATCTCCCCCCAGAAGGTTTGGCTGTGATACACGGTTATCTTGAAGGTCTCAATGACTACGCAGAGAAATTTCCTGAAAAAGTACTGGTAAAAAATTCTTTTCCTCTTAGTATTTACGACTACCTGACTGGTCTTAACCTCATGCTCCATCTCTTCTCAGACACAGGAGATATTATTGGACAGTTACTAAGTAACTCAATTGAACCAATTGATGAGATGTCAGGAGTAGATGATAATATTGGCTCAAGCATAGGGTCTAATGGTTACGCGTTTAATAGTAAAAAGACTGAGGACGGCAAGGCTTATCTTAATGTTAATACTCACCAGCCGCTTGAGGGTCCTTTCTCCTGGTACGAGGCGCATCTGGTTAGTGAAGAAGGTTGGAATATGTTAGGAGGATTATTTCCAGGTCTACCCTTACCTGTGATAGGTACCAACGAAAATTTAGGATGGACCCATACCTATAATTACCCTGATATGAATGATGTTTTTCAGCTGGTAATAAACCCTGATGATAAGAGACAGTACATGCTAGACGGGAAATGGAAAAACTTTGAGATAAAGGAAATTAAGCTAAAAGTAAAATCATTACTTGGGATTAAGATAAATGTGAAGAGAGAAGTTATATGGTCTGTATTTGGTCCCGTGATTAAAAATAAGAGGGGACACTTTGCATTCTTTTCTCAGTCACTAAATAATATTAGTGCGATTGAGCAATGGCTCAAGATGAATAAGGCATCTAACTTTAGTGAGTTTGAAGAGGCACTAAAATTACTAGGAATACCTCGGTTTAATATAGTATATGCTGACCGTGACGATAATATCTTCTACATGAGTAACGCAAGGTTATCTGTTAGAGACACAACTAAAAACTGGAGAAAATTAATTGTGGGAAATACCTCTTCACTAATACTAGATAAATACCATCCATATGAGGACCTGCCAAAACTTTTAAATCCTGAGAGTGGGTATTTATTTAATACTAACAACTCTCCATTCAACTCGACATCAGCAGAATATAATCTTGAAGAGAAAAATTATCCGGTTACCTTTAGTTTTAGAGAAGAAGAGAATAACAGAAGCCACAGGTTTATGGAGTTAATTTCTGATTATGACAAGGTAAGTTATGAGGATTTTAAAAAAATAAAATATGACCAAAAATATCCAGACTCTATCATATATATTGGAAACTTAAAAGACATATTCCAGCTTGATTTAGATAATGAATACGTAGAAGACATACTGAAACTAATCAAGGAGTGGGACAGAGGAGGGAGTTATGATAATTTAGGTGCTGCCCAGTGGAGTCTTTACTATAAAAATATTTTAAGAATTCTTTCTGATAATAAGCTGGAACTCACAGACTCCATACCAGAGGAACTTCATGTCGAAGCTCTAAAAAAATCTAAGAAACATCTCCTAAAGTATTTTGGTAAGGTAGACATATTACTTGGAGATTTACAGAGACATACTAGGGGAGAAGCTAACCTACCTGTCTCTGGATTAATTGATATGATTGCCCCGACATATGTTGTGAGTCATGACAACGGCAGATTTAAATCAGTCTCAGGAGAGTCTTACATCATGCTAGTGAAGTACTCAAAATCAGGTATTGAGGTAGAGACAGTATTGCCTTACGGAAACTCAAATAATAATACTAGCCCTCATTATACTGACCAGATGGAATTATATATAAATAAGAAAACCAAGGAAATGACACTAGATAGGGATAAGATATATAGAGAGGCGGTTAGAGTCTATAACCCTAATTAATTAATTTTATTTTCTTTTTAAGGTTTTGAATTCTCCTGAAGGATTCATTAATTCTCAGTAGTGAGATATCTCCATCTCTCACACCTTCCTCAATTATAGAAATCACTTCGTTTGGATCTACCCTGTCCTTATAAAGCATGTTATTTGAAAAGATAAGTACGTCTACTCCTGCGTTAATTGCGAGAACAATTGCCTCTTCCAGACCATAATTTCTGACTATTGCTCCCATCTGCATATCATCAGAGAATACGACCCCTTTGTAATCCAGGAATTCTCTAAGGAGCTTGTTGATACTTTTTTCAGATAGGGTTGCAGGGACCATACTGTCATCAATCTTACTATTCACCACATGGCTGGTCATAATCCCATCAGCCTTGTCTTCTATGATAAGTTTGTGGTAGGGAAAAAGTTCTTCTACTATCCAAGTATCGGAGACGTCAGTAAACTCTTTGTGTGTGTCTGTCCTAGAGCTTCCGTGACCAGGAAAATGTTTTAGGACGGTTACTATGTCATTTTCTTCATGTGCCCTAATAAAATTTCTAGAATGAAAAAAAACTTTTTCACTGTCTCTGCCAAAACTTCTTTCTGCCTTGTATATAAAATTTGATGTGTTAATAGCCAGGTCTACAACAGGTGCAAAATTTACATTTATCCCAAGTTCCTTCAGTAGATCACTGGTAAGTTTTGCGTAGTAATATGTCGAATCTAAATTATTTATATCTCCAAGATATTTTGCCGACCTTGTCTGATGGAATCCGTACTTAGGTTTTAACCTATTTACTTTTCCTCCCTCTTCATCTATCGCTATGAAGGACGGTATCTGGGAGTTTCTCTGAATTTCATCAACTAAAATTTTGAGTTGGTTCTTAGACCTTTTCTTAGATATATTTTTCTCAAAGAGGATGACTCCTCCAAGGTGGGAATTAGAGTAAGCTTCTAACATGGAGTCGGCTTCCATGACTTTCTGGACATCCTGAATCCCAAAAATTAACATCTGAGATATTTTTATTTTTAGCGAGTCGTACTGGTAATTATTTGAATAACCTATATTGCTAAACATGAAAACAAAGAGAAAAAATATAGTTGAAGCCTTAATGTTTTTCATTTATTTCAATAATTTTTTTTATTAGTTCACTAAAATATTTACCGTTATATGGCCCGTACCAGTTCATAGTGTGCGTTTCGTACGTGTTGATATCATCTCTGTCGTACCACTTATCGTCAGTCACATAACCTATATAGCCCCCGTTAAAACTATTTATCATCAAATTTAAACTTTTATTTGAAATTGACTTTTCTATTGGGCCAACTAATTCACCTGAAAAATCACTTGGTGTTCCCACAACTAGTATGTCTCCAAGCCTCAAGTATGATAAATATTTTGGGGTATCACCCACTAAAAATTGGAATAGCCACGGCCTAATAATTAGTTTAGAGTTGATCTTAAAAGATTGTTCCCTCAGCTGTATGTCTATCTTATGACTATTTAATTTTGTCTCATATTTCACTCCTATAGACCTGTAACTCTCTATAAGATATTGGAATAATCCGTTAGCTATCTCATTTACTTTTTTCTCACCTTTTTTTGCACTAGTCCTAGGGCTCATGCTCCCTACGGCTCCGGCACCGTAAACAGCAAAGTCTATATCTCTGGTCTCTTCAAGAAGACGTATAACCTTACCAGGGTAGTCTCCACTTATATTTCTCTGGTTATGGCCGTAACATGTCGCGTGAGCAGAATATGAAAAAATAGTAGCATTTTTATTATCGTCTCTATTTATTTTAATTACTCTTAAGAATGGGTCGTATGTCCCGAGTGAATCTCCAACTAGCCTATTTGTAATAAAGTCAGCAGCATATATTGAAGCAAATCCAACCTTAGACCTCTTGAGGTCACCCATAGCCTTTTTGATAGACTGCTTTGTGCTTCGGTTAATAAAATCAATGACATCTTCATTATACTTACCACCAAACAAGTTTCCAGCTAAGCCCTCAAGATAACCCCCAATACTAGAGTGTGTGTGACTGGCAGTAAAGAAAATATTTTCACTTCTAATACCCAGTCCATCAGCAATCTTATCCTTATCTAAGTTAGGGGGAACTATAAGTAGATCCATAGACACGTAAGCAGATGTGTTTATGCCATTATCAAAAACTACTGCTCTTACCCATATAGAGTCTTTTATTCCTTCGTAATCTGCCCCCTTTCTAGCACCATAACCAGCCATAGGCACAATAAACGGAGGTATCAGACTTTCTTTTGCCCAACCTACCTTAATAGTGTCACCTGAGATGTTATTCTCATAGTTTTTATATCTATTTTCAATGTCCGAAATAGTAGATTTATAGTAACTAGTTTCATTCAGAGGAGTCCTGTCAAGAGGCTTTATAGTAATAACCAACAGAAAAATTATGGAAAGTATAGATACTGAATATTTATTAAACATTAAATTTCATATTAAATTTGGTGAAACAATATTATAAAATTATGAAAAACATCCTCACAATACTCTCATTAATATTTACTCTGTCTGCTCTTATGCCTGTAATTCAGACAGATAAAAAAGATAAAAAAACAGTTGATTCACTAGTCTTCGATATCGGAGAGTGGAGAAATATAGGTCCGTTTAGGGGTGGTAGGTCTACTACCGCTACTGGAATTACTGGGGATGATCAGGTGTATTATATGGGGACAACAGGTGGTGGTGTCTGGAAGACGGAAGATGCTGGCCTAAGCTGGAGAAATATTTCAGATGGATACTTTAAGACTGGTTCAGTTGGTGCAGTCTCAGTATCAGAGAGTGATAATAATATTGTAGTAGTAGGTATGGGAGAGTCACCGGTAAGAGGTGTGATGACGTCATCAGGCGATGGGGTCTACAAGTCTACTGACGCTGGAGATACATGGGAACATATAGGACTTGACGGGACAAAGCATATCTCTCAGGTAAGAATTCACCCAAGTGATCCCGACATAATGTATGTGTCTGCACAAGGTAGCCCTTATGCGAGCACAGAGGAGAGGGGCGTGTATAGGACGTTAGACGGAGGAAAAAACTGGGAGAGGGTCCTCTTTGTTGACTCAAGCTCAGGTGCAAATGATTTAGCGATTGACTACACGAATCCTAGAGTTTTATATGCATCTTTCTGGGATCATCAGAGATTACCTTGGTACGTGAGAAGTGGAGGTAAGGGTAGTGGCATATGGAAGTCAGTGGACGGAGGAGATACATGGAAAAAATTAACAGAAGGCCTTCCGAGTACGGTCATGGGAAAAATTGGTGTTACTGTGTCGAGAGCTAACCCCAAACTTGTCTATGCTATCATAGAGTCTGATGATGGTGGATTATACAGGTCTGATGACGGAGGAAACTCTTGGAGACTTATAAATGATGACAGAGTTTTGAGGGCAAGGTCTTGGTACTATATGCATATATACGCTGACCCTTCTGACGAAAATATAGTATATGTATTGAACGCTCCTATGATGAGGTCGATAGATGGAGGAAAAACTTTTACTAATATCCCTGTACCACACGGAGATAACCACTACTTATGGATTAATCCTAGTAACTCTGAGGTGATGATTAATTCAAATGATGGGGGAGCAAACATCTCGTTTAATTCTGGAAGGTCATGGTCCACTCAAAAAAATCAACCTACCGCCCAATTTTATAGGGTTAATGTAGATAATAGGTTTCCTTACTGGGTCTATGGTGGCCAGCAAGATAACTCTTCTGTGGCTATTAAGAGTAGCACGTTCAGTAATGGAATAAGTTGGAAGGATTGGATAGCTGGAGTGGGAGGTTGTGAGACTGCTTATGTGGCCTTTGATCCAGATAACCCTATTCTGATGTATGCTGGTTGTTACCAAGGAATTATAAATGAGTATAATTTAGAGCTGGATAATACAAAAGATATAATGGCTTACCCTTCAATGGGTCTTGGAGAGCCTTCCGATGAGCAGAGGTACAGATTTAATTGGAACGCTCCGATTTTAGTGTCTATGCATGATCCTAATGTAATATTCCATGCAGCAAATAAACTATTAAAGACAAGAGACAGGGGGATAAGTTGGGAGGAGATAAGCCCAGATCTCACAAGAAATAAGAGAGAGAATATGGGGCCTGGTGGTGGTCCGATAACTAACGAAGGAGCAGGTGGCGAGGTGTATCATACCATATACTATGTCGCTGAATCTCCTCACAGCAAAGATGTAATATATGCTGGTGCCGATGACGGACTTCTCCATATCACAACTGACGGAGGAGAGTCTTGGTCAGACATCAGTCCTGATATGCAGGAGGGTATGATAAATGCTATAGAGGTTTCTCCTCATAACCCAGCGACAGTTTATATAGCATTTAATAGGTACAAGTTTGATGACTTCAGACCTTATGTGTTAAAGTCGACAGACTACGGTAAGTCATGGAAGGTATACAATGAGGGAATAGAGGAAAATAGTTTTGTCAGGGTGGTAAGAGAAGATAACGAGGTGGAGGGACTACTATATGCCGGAACCGAGAGAGGAGTATACATGTCTAGTGATGGGGGTGAGACGTGGGTGAAATGGCAAAGAAATCTCCCAATAGTTCCTATAACAGACTTAAAAGTTCACGGAAACGATCTTGTTATTGCTACACAAGGTAGAGGTTTCTGGATATATGATGACCTGACTCCATTGCATGAATTTCTAGCTTTGGAAGCTAAAAATGAAGTTCATATGTTCGATGTCGAGGATAACCATAAAATTTTATATTCTGCCATGAGAAGACAGGGGCCGCTTGGTAAAAATCCATATTATGGTACAGAGATAAAATATTTTATAAGAGATTTCGATGCAGAAGATTCTCTAGAGCTTAAAGTTGAAATATCTAATGTCAACGGAGAAGTTATAAGGACCTTCTCAAGTGAGGAAACATATAAAAGTAAAAAAATCGATTTAAAAGAGGGTTACTCCTCAATAAAATGGGGTGGTGATGTAGATGGTTTCGTTCCTCCAGAAGGAGTGATGACACCAAGAGGATCAGACGGCTACATGGGATCATACAGGGTAAACCCTGGAAAATATTCTGTGAAGTTTACTTTTGGATTGTATGAGAAATCAAGCGATTTTAATATCCTTCCGGATCCTAGACAGTCAACTTCTACAAGTGATTTTGAAAGAAAAGAAAGACTTCTCAAAGGAATTCATGGAGACATCGAAGATATTTATGGGAGTCTTGTTAAGATGCAAGACGCAAGAAACCAAATCTCTGATCTGACAAATAGATTAGATTCCGAAAAGTACTCTAACATAAATGATTTAGCTAAAGAGACTATAGCTCTAATTGATAAGACTGAGGTAATGTTAATATCGCCTAAGCAAAAAACTTTTCAGGATGTTATAAACTTTAGAAATCAACTGGATGCCCAGATGTTTGATCTGCTAAATACTGTAGACGGAAATATACCTCCTGTTACCAAAGGAGAAATTTCTAGGCATGAAGACTTGAATGCTAAGTGGCTAGAAATAAAGAAAGGGTTTGATAAGGTAATAGACAATATTAGCCAAATTAATAATTTGATTATAGAAAATTCTGTTCCTTTTATATCAAAAGGTGAGTAGTTAAATGACTAGGATTCTCATATATATTCTTCTTATCATAACACCCTCTATATCTTATTCCCAGAGTGTGAAGAAGGCGTATAAGTTATATGAGAAGGGTGATGTAATAAAGTTTAAGGAATCTCTTGAGAAGATGGATGAGAAGGCTATTGAGAGTTCGGGTAAGTTTTATTTATATTCTCTATTTTACCTTTTAGATGATGAAAACAGAGATAATGTAGACTCCTCTTTTTTTTTCATTAAGAAGTCAAAAGAATTATATCCTATGGCTACTGCCAAGGAGATGGAGACACTACAAGAGCTAAAAATCACTACAGAATCCCTAGACTCAGTTTCTAGTGTAATAGATTCCTTAGAATATAACTTCGTCTTGGAAGAGAATACTATCGAGGAATACAGGGGTTATATGCAGGACCACAAACTATCTAAATTTTATCTCTCTGCTAAGGAGAATTGGCATAGTTTAGAGTTTAAAAATTCATCAATAGTTAATACTTGGATGTCTTACAAGAAGTTCATGGACTCGTTTCCTAACTCCAGAGAATACGATATGGCAAAGTCTAGGTATGAGGAATTGATATTTCTTGATAAGACAGCTGACATGCGACTTTCTTCTTTCGAGATTTTCTTAGAAGATAATCCAACTACTCCTTACAGGGACTCATTAGAATATATAATCCTAAAGTACTATAGCATTTTAAATAGTACAGATAATTACAAGAAGTTTATTAAAAAATATTCTGAGAGTGTTCACCTAAGTTTAGCGGTAAATTTATTATATCATTCATCTGGAAGAGACTTCTCTAAAATTGAGAAACTTGAGCTAGCTAGCAATGTAGTTGACTCTATTGGAAATATCTCTTTAGTAGATAAGCAAGAAATAATCGGAGTTTACGAAGACGAAAGAGTTTCATTTTCTGATGTCAGTGGTAAATTAATTTTAAGTGGGTTGGAAGAAGTGTTTACTGGTGAAGTTTTCTGCTCCTTCTCTGACTCAGATTTTTTTGTTATAAACTCTGGAGGGAAAACTAAGATTTTAAATAGGAACCTTAAAACATTCTATTCTAGGAACGGTGCTAATTATATAGAAGATATTGGAATGGGTATAATTAAAATATCTCATGACGAAGGTTTAGATATTATACATAAATCGGGTTTTAAAATCTTATCAGGAGATTACGAAAATGTATACTTAGTAGACAACAAATTTTTATTACTAGAAGCTAACCAAAAATATTCTCTCTTTACGTTTCTAGGTGACCCAATCTTTGATTACAGTTTTACAGATGTATTTCAAGAGGGTCCATTTATTATTTTTGAGAATTCTGTCAATAAATTATACGTTGTAACTGCAGATAAAATTGAAGAGAAAATACTAGATCTTGATAATAATATTGAGTTCACAATTGATGATTATGAATATTTTGATTCTGACCATATTCTCCTATTCTCAGAAAGCACAGAGCAGCTACTTGACTCAGAAATGCAAGATGTTATATCTGCTGACAATCAAATAATTGAGAGATATAACTTTGGGTGGACATCTACCACGGACTTTGGGATAAGAGTTGTAAGTGACATCTTAAGTTTTCCGTTCTCTAGCTTATTTGAATCTGTCATCAACTCTTCCTCCTATTTTATTGGTAAAAGAAATGATTTGTGGGATGTAATTAGCTTAGATGATGGAAGTACTGTGATTGAAAATGTAGACAGTATATATGTTGTCTCTGACTCCACACTTTGGTATAGACAGGAGAATAAGGAAGCTCTCCTTTTTTCTAATTATATGGAAATAATTTTAGAGGGTGATTATTCATTTAAAGTGTTAACTCCACGTTACGGTTTAAAAAGTTATATCAAAATCTTTTCTGGTGATGGAGACTACATACTTAGTCCTTCTGGTGCTAAGCTCCCTTCAGCTGAGTACTACTATACTGTACAGAGCGGAAACACATTTAGTTTATTATCAAAAAAGTTTAATATTTCACAGTCAGAGATATTGAGATTAAATAATAAAAAAAATAAGAAGTTATATATAGGTGAAAAAATTAAGGTAAGAGGCTATGTCCCAAGTGATGTGATATCTGACTCTCTATTTCTTATCGAGTATAAAGGTAAGAAGGGAATTGCTGACATAGAAGGTAAAATAATTATTGAGCCGGAATATGATGGGATAACTAACCAGTCTGATAATGATATAATTCTAATCAAAGACCAGCTGTTTGGTAATTTTAATATTAGGACAAAAAAAATAATTAAACCAAATTATAAAACAATTTTAAAGCCGGTAGGTTTAAAGTATTATACTGCCTTAAATGAAAAATTTGGTTTGATTTCAGGAGATGGAGAAGTTATATTACCACAAGAGTATGATAGAATAAGTGATTGGAATGACTCAACAGTCTTGGTCAGTTATGAGGGAGTTAACAGTATAGTTGATCTAGAAAGTCAGGATGTGATCTATGAGTTTAATAATTATGATTTTATAGGAGATGACGATAATGGAATAATTGAAGTCAATGGAGAAGATGGATTTGGAATTTATTCAAAATTTCATGGAGAAGTCCTTGAACCGGTATACAGCTCCATACAAAAACTTGAACTAGACAATAAAATTTATTTCCTTGCCAAAAGACAGATTCCAGAGGCTAAGCTACTTATTAATTTATTAGTTGATTTTAGAGGAGAGATTGTGATAAATCAGGCACTAGATTTAAATGATATCTCTCTGATAAATTGTAAATAATAACTTATCATTTCTTATACTATATCTATATAGATTTTCACCTCTTTTTTTTAAAGCCCTATTTTTTTCTTAGATTGTATTTTGCAACTTATTTTATACCATGAAATATCTTATAACTTTAATTATCTTTTTAATCTCATTTTCAACATATAGCCAGTCTCCCCAAGGCTTTAACTACCAGGCAATTGTAAGAGATGCCGCAGGTAATATCAGAGCAAATCAAGGGGTGCAATTTATCTTTGAGATACAAGACGTAACAGGTAATTCAGTCTATACAGAATCTCACACAATAGTTACAAATAAGTACGGTCTAGCAGACGGTCTAGTAATCGGAAAGGGATCTACTATAAACAACTTCGCAGCTATAGATTGGGGTAACGGAACTTTTTATGTTAATGTAAAAGTTGACGGAGTGGA
>TARA_B110000003_G_scaffold25660_1_pt1 | contig 17247 bp, 28 predicted proteins | sample TARA_B110000003 | Tara Oceans TARA_B110000003 (sample SAMEA4396424) | marine metagenome | biome: Westerlies Biome; feature: [SRF] surface water layer (ENVO:00010504); material: water (ENVO:00002006), including particulate matter (ENVO:01000060) such as... | depth 5 m
CGTCTTCTCTTTTTCTTTTTACTTTTTCTTCTTCTGGATTTTCTACGACGTTTTCTTCTTCCTCCGTCACTGCTTCTTCTTTTATGTCCCAAATGTCCAAGATGTTTCCTTGCCGGTTGGTCATAACCATCATCATCATCATCACCATCATCATCATCATCATCATCATCATCATCATCCTTATCAAATCTACCTTTACACCCTCTTTTCTTTAATGATTCTACTCTTTTATCACATTCTTCTTCTTCTTCTTCTTCGCATTTTTGAAACTTATATTTGTATTCTTTCTTTCTTTCTTCTAATTTTTCTTTTTTTTCTTCTAGTCTATCATAGGATTTATCTAATTTTTTGTATTCTCTCTTTTTTTCTTTCAACTCCCTGATCACTTGATCATATAACTCATCATCCTCATTTGCTTGTTCTTCAAGCTTTTTAATTTGTTCCTGTAATCCTTCACTCAAACCCTCACAGTTTGTTAAATTATTTTCTACTTGTTTTAATTCACCTTCTTTTTCTTTTAAATCGCCTATAAGGGCGTTTTTAAAGTCTTCAGCTTTTTCATCTTGTAAATGTTGTTTTACCTCCTTCATCCCTTTTAATAATTTTGCTTTCATATTTATAGAGTGTTCATTCTGCTTTAATGCTTTTTCGGTTTCGTTACTATTTATAAGTTTTACGGTCTCATCTAATAATTTTTGTATTCGGTCATCTCTATTATCAATTTCAGTTTGCAATTTGTCCATTTGTTTTTTATGAGTAGATGTGAACATTAAACCGCCGCCTCTTTTTTTACGCGATTTTCTTTTTCTTTGTTTTCTTCTTGTTTTGGGCATATATATAATATAATCACATATTATATATATATGAATTGTGTAATTTCAGTATATTTAGCTTATGGTATGGCTGTTTATTGCCTTGGTTGTATTTATTATTTAATAATGACACGTAATGTTGGAACGCCTTTCAAAGATTCATTAACTCAAAAACAAAAAGCGATTAAAAAAGAATCTGCTAAAGTTAGAAGAAATACATTTTTACAGGGATTAGCTGCTGCTACGTTATTAATGGGGTTAACTCAACCGTTTAGTAAATGTTTTAAAGGTCGCCTTCCATAACTATGGTATTACCACCTTTCCATACAGGAAACGACCTATGTTTAAGTCCTGGTTTAAATAGACCATTATGTTTATCGGACCATATATAATTTTTAAGCATTCTGAGGTTTTTAAAAACTCTGGAACATTTATTAACATCCGTGAGGTATTCTTCTTCGCAATTATTATTGCCTTTTGATAATGCGGTTTCGTTAAAATAAGAAGGGTAATGATAATTCCAATAAGTTACGAGAAACTCCAGTTGCGCCCTGGTACTTTCGTATTTTATAACCTCTGGTTCTTCTTCATCATCGCCGGATGAACCCAAATCAAAACTTTTATTTAACCATTTAACTCTCCAAAAACTGGTTTTAGCCACGAATTCTTTCAAAAGATAGATATGATTATTATGTTTATCTTCCAATGTTTTTACATGTTCAAGTTCTAAATTAGTATTATTCAATAACTTTATTTCATATGGTTGTAAAATGAATGTGAATATATGTTTTGTTAGAGAATGTGGTAATGTAGTCATTTAATTGAAATAAAAAAGTATATTTATTTCAATTTTATAATATTATTAACGTCTTTTTGGATGGTATGCTTGTCCATTTGTTTGCTCCCATTCAACTTCAACTGTTCCTTTACCTTCATATTCTTGAAGTTGTGGTTTGCCTACTTTAATACCGAATCTTCTCATCATATCGGTTGATGGTGTTGTTTTACCATTTTCAAAATCTTCTTTATTTTTACGCCTTGCATCTTTTCTCAATCTCCAATGAGATTTATACGGCACTCTTTGTTTTGGGCGACCGTCTTTATTAGCGGTTCCTAATAACATTGGTCTTCTAAATCTAAGGCTTTCTTTATATATTTTATTTGGTCTTGTTCCGGGGGTTCCTTTTGATCTACCACTTGAACATTCCTCGCGGGCGTCTCCAACCAAACCATAATCGTCTTCGTATTTATCTTCTCTATTACTCATCTTTAATATTATTAAAATAGAAATTTTAAGTCAATTTTAATATTAATATTATCCCTTCAGGAATTAATCTTCCCTTGAGTTTTGTTCTCTGAATTGTGCGTTAATATTATCGTCGTATATCGATGCACCATATTTCGGAAAATATAAATCTTTTCCTTGTTTTTCACCTTTTTCTTTGAATGAGGGTTCGGTAATATGGTTTTTTGTCCATTTTTTATTTTCAACATCAAAATCTGTAGGACTGATGGCTCTTTTAAAGCCGTGATAATTTCTAATTGAAATCATTCGTTGAACAATCATTCTAATCATATATTATTGATTTTTATTTTTATTTTTATTTTTAATACTTTTCAAATATTGTTTATATATTCTTTTACATTCATCAGGATCCCTTCTTTTTGCTTTTTCTTCGGTTAGACACCATTGCCATGCTAAATACATTTTGGTGGGCTCACTTAAATGTTTTCCTTTCAACATTATGCGTTAACATATTAAATAATATTTAAGTTAATATATTAATGGATAAAAAAAATCAACCGGAATATTATGAATTAAATCCCGTATATAATGGATTAAAAAAAGATGTTTTAAAAAGAAATTCATATCAAATGAATATAGATTTATTTGGAGACATTCAAACAACAGTAATAAAGGTTCCTATTAGATTGTATCTGGATTTTGATAAAGAAGAAGACCAGACAGATATAAAACGTTATCATTTGAATGGTTTAATAGAAACAAGTTTCCAATGATAAACAAGAGTTCCCTCATAACTATCTCTTCTTATATCTAAATCTCCAAGAGAGGTCATACTTACAAGCGTATACCCATCTTTCAACATTTTATCACAATATTTTTGATGTCCTTTGTAATCTTCTCCACAATCACCAAGTTCGCTAAAATAAAAAAATTTAATGATTTCTCTTTCTTTTTTTTCAACATTATCCGCCATTTATAATTGTTTATATTTTAAAAAATTATCTGGAACTATTTTATCCTTGATTCTTTTATGGGGGGTATATAACTGAGACCATAAAAAAGTATATAACCCTATATAATACCCTACAACACCAGCAGCAAACATTCCAATCATTATATATATTATAAAGTTAATTAAATAAAGTATATTTAATTAAATTATGTGTTGGTTTTGTGGTGAGTATTTAATTCCAAGAATAGCGATAATATGTCTTCTGGTTATGTTGATTGCGTTGTGCTGTATTCAATGTTGTCCATCAGGCATTGAGGGAATTAAAAGAATTAAAGGTTGTATAAAATATTGTTATTACGGATGTGTTTATAAAAAAGCTACTGTTGTTCCTATACCTATGGCCATCGCGACGCCATATTATAATCGTACAAGTTCTATTGCACATGAGGTTCCGACTATGAAGGGTCTTGTTGTGTTGTAGTAACGGGTTGTATTTGGTCATAATATTTATTATAAAAAGCGATTTGTCCGCATAATATTACATTTAATATAAAAGAAAATGCTCCCATTGCGAAAGTTGGTAAATCGTCAATCATTATACCGTGTATTGCGTATGGTAAATAACTTATTGTTTGTATTGAATATGAGATTAAACTAACCCCCTTTGAGGTTTTACCTTTATATAATTTATACACTTGTGGTAGTTTATATAAAAGAGTTGCAGCCATACCCAACCAACCAAAAAAAGAAGTTTTTGGTATTTCCATTAAAGTAATAAAATTTATATATTTAATTACTTTATTTAAAGTGTTTAAAGTCCTCCGCGTAGTCGAAGGACAAGATGGAGCGTTGCCTCTTTCTGGATATTGTAATCTGATAGAGTTCGTCCATCTTCAAGTTGTTTTCCGGCGAAAATCAAACGTTGCTGGTCTGGCGGGATACCTTCCTTATCTTGAATCTTTTGTTTTACATTTTCGATCGTATCGGATGGTTCTACATCCAAGGTGATCGTTTTGCCTGTGAGTGTCTTTACGAAAATCTGCATAATATAAATATATTTGGGGAATATTATTTAAATCATTTCATTAAATAATATAATTAAATATGGTAAAGCATAAACCCTACTACGCCCATAATAGAATAAAATTGTACTTGTTGTTTCCCCTTTAATTTTTTGTAATTTTTAACATAATAGTCGGCTAACCCGAATGCGGCAATATAACATAATATTTGAGCTATTAAGTTAATGGAAGTATAAAACATATATAAATTACGAAGAATATAATACGAATGTTCCGGCAATAATTATTCCTATACCCATAATAGCTTGCATTGTGATTTTTTCTTTCAAGAATATAATACCAAAAACAGCATTCATTACGAGAAGAGCACCTTCAACTAAAGGTGCGATATAACTAACATCGTATTTACTTAATAAATAATAATTTGCTTTAATAGCAGCTAAAGAAACTAACGCAACTATTGTTCCCCAAATAAGGCTATCTTTTAAGTAGTTGGGATTTTTTTCAAATTTTTTACCAATACCGTTTGTTTGAATGTTATATATTAAAAGAGGGAGGGCTATGATACCAGTAATAACATATCTAATATAAGAGAAATTATTATGGCCTATTTTGTCTACCGATATTTTTTCCAATACTGGTTTAATTCCCCAACCGACGGAATTGACCAGAATAGCTAAAGTGTCTAACATCATCATATATAATTAAATAATATTAATTAAATATAATTAACGACGACGTTTTCTACGTCTTTTCTTTGTACGTTTCCTTTTACGTCTTCTCTTTTTCTTTCTACTTTTTTTTCTTTTAGATTTTCTACGCGATTTTCTTCTACGTCTCCTGGAACTTCTTCCAGGCCATCTTCTACCGCCTTCTTGTTCTTCTTTTATTTCATCTTCAAAAAATTTCACCCTATCTTTCGCTTTATTTAAAGCTTTAATTTCTTTTTTCAATTCAGCTACTTGTGTCGCTAATGATTGTTTGGTTTCTTCTAACTTTGGTTGCAAAACTTCAGTAATATATCTGGTCCCCTTCATCACTTTCAACTGCCATTTTTTTAGTTTTTCTTTCATAGGATTTGACATTATAATATTTAATTAGATTTTAAATATTATTCTAAAATGAAAAGAATAAAAATATGATAAATAACTTAGTTGGAGTATGCAAGACCCCCCATACCACTCATGACGCGAAGGACATTGTAGTTGGTTGCGTAAACACGGACCTTTGCGGTGTTAGCACTACCGATAGCAGCAGCGGAAACTACCAATTGAAGGGTTGCGTTATCAATTCTACTGAAGTTACAGGTTCCAGATGGCTGGTGTTCTTCTGGGCGAAGAGCGAATGAATAAACATTGATACCAGTGTCTGGGGAACGAGTGTGATGTTGGAAAGGTTGGACCAAATCGAAGTAGGTACCTTCACGCTCACTGAATCGGTCTTGACCGTTCAATTGAAGTTTTGCGGTAACTACTGGATTTTCACCCCAACAGTGCATTTTCAAGGAAGTTTCAGCAAGAACGAATGCTCCAGCATCAGAAACACCGTTGGTTACACCGGCACGACCCAAATTACCCGAAAGTTCATCAATTTCAACAGAGGCAGAATTTGCGCTGTTAGCATTAGGGTCAGAGAAAAGACCGTGTGCGTTGATAACAGAGGTGTTGGATGCGGCGTTAGAAGCACCGGCCAATTGAACACTGGAACTGAAAGCACGGATACTGTTTGGAAGAGCATCAATTGCGTCAGTGTAGTTAAATGGCTGAGCACCCAAAGCCATGTTAAGAACTTTAGTTTCAACGAAACTATCACAATAACTTACGTTATCGTCAGGTTGGACAACCCAGATCAATTCTTTACATGGATGATTGAAGTTCAATTTGATTTTGTTGGATGAGGATCCGATGGATTCATCACCAGTGAATTGAAGCTGTTCAATCAAGTATTCGTGTGGGTTTTGGGCCATACGTCTACGTTCATCAGTATCCAAAAAGATGTAATCAACGTAAAGGGAAGCAGCTACCAAAGATTTGGAGTAAGCAGCGGTTGCTTTTACGTTTTTGCCTGGGGAAGCGGATTCACCAACTTGGGTAACCGCAAACAAGCATTCATCCATAGGACGGATTTCGATGTTAATTTTAACTTCGTGGTATTGCAAAGCAATCAAAGGCAAAGCAAGACCTGGGTTTCTACAGAACCAGAATTGAAGAGGGACATAAAGAGTCGTTTCTGGAAGAGCGTTTCTTGGAGCACATACTGCTTCAGGAACAGCTGCGGCACCACAAGCAGTTGCTACATCAGCAAAGTGTGGGTCAGTCAAGAAAGTAAGTTGCGTGGTGTTACCGATCATTTTGTTGTAACCATCTTCTTGTTCAGAAGTAAGAGTCAATTGGTTCCAGATGTGCATGAAGTCACCATATTGACGGTCGATTCTTTGACCACCAATTTCTACTTCAACCATAGATATCAATTGTTCACCTGGACAATCCAACCATCTTGCGTAAACGTTACCGCCAGCATTATCGTCTTGGTTGATTTCAGGAAGAGTAATTTGTAAGTAAGTTCTGTATGCTAAGTCACCATTTCTGGAAACAGTGCATTGAACACGACGACCGAAATCGGCTTGCCCGTTGAAAGTTTGTTCAATAGATTCCATTGCGAAGTTCGTGTGTCTTCTGTAGGTCACTTTCCAAAAAGTGATTTGGGGATTACCCGTAAGATACACATCTTGTGCACCGTAAGCTACTAGTTGCATTAGACCACCGCCCATTTTATAATATTGCTAAAGAAAAAAAAATTTTGGAAATTTAATTAATTAATTAATTAATTAATTAAGTATAATAAAAACTCATATATTTGTGATATCGAAGTTTTCCTGCATAAACCGTGTTAAATATTCGTCTAAATAAACTTCTTTTTTACCTTCGTGGTTCTTTTTGAATATATATAATTCACCTTTTTTTGAAACATTCCACCCGTTTTCTAAAGCTTTGTAAATAAAAGTCATTTTTCTAAATTTTAATTTATCTATAGTTATATTATTAATGTTTGGTCCATCGATATGAATATCACTCATTTAATTATAAATAAGAAAATTTATAATTAAAAATAACATAAACATATATATATTAATGCCCAATTTCAAACCAAAGGCCAGTAAAAAAATATGCATTAATAAAAAGTCTATAGTAACACTGGATAGTAAACATAATGAAAAGATACGGGAATTTTTAGATATTAGCAATAATATATTGCCTCGTTTAAAAAAACAGAAATCTAAATTGAAGAAATTATTAATTAAAAAGAAAGATATTGGTGAAAAACTGGAGATTCAAGATGAAATTTTAAGGATTAGAAAAGAGATTAAAAAAAAGAAGAAAGAGAAGAAAAATTATTATTTATTGAATTCGGATTATATTTTTGAATATTTTGAAAGGAAAAAAAATATTTCAAAAGGAAAATCAAAAAAAACAATAGTATTAAATAAATTTTTCAATAAAAACATCGAAAAAAAGAAAGATAATAAAAAGGAAACAACAAATATAAATAAATATTTGACAAGTATTGATGAAAGTTTTATAGATATTAACAATTATGTTATTGATTATGAAAAATGTAAAAATTGTGATGGGGAATTGATACCCGTCGAATCAGAAGGTTTGATAATATGCAATAAATGTGGGCAATATATGCAATATTTAATAGAACACGAAAAACCTTCTTATAAAGAACCACCTAAAGAAGTATGTTTTTATGCATATAAAAGAATTAATCATTTTCGTGAAATATTGGCTCAATTTCAAGCTAAAGAAACTACACAGATTCCAAAAGAAGTATTGGAGAACATTAAATCTCAAATAAAAAAAGAAAGGATATCATTAAAACAAATAACAAATATTAAAGCTAAAGATATATTAAAAAAATTAGGTTATAATAAATATTATGAACACATACCGTTCATTAAAGATAAATTAGGGATAAAACCACCCGTTATGAGTCCGGAATTAGAAGATACATTATGTAATTTATTTATGGAAATACAAAAACCCTATTCAAATCATTGTCCCGACGACCGTGTTAATTTTTTAAATTATTATTATGTTTTATACAAAATGTGCGAATTGTTGGGGGAGGTTGGGTTTTTGGCTTATTTCCCGATGTTGAAAGATCCAGTGAAAAGAATAGAACAGGATGAAATATGGAAAAAAATTTGTAAGGAGCTTTTATGGGAATTTATCCCTACTATATAGAATCTAATTGTTCTCTTCTATTTACCATAGGATATAATTGTTCATCAAGTTTATATCTTAATAAAGCAGCAAACCCTGCTGTAGAAAAGACAAAACAATGCCATAATGAGTGAAATTTTATATATATATCGTTATACCATTCTTTCCTAGCAATAGAATACATAATTATGGCCGTGATACCACAAGAAAGAAATAAAAAGGATAGACATTTAAACCGCAATAAATATCTCCAAATAGTTCTCCATTTTATCATTATTATAAAAAAACTACATATTGATAAATACCAAGTAATAATTAAATCGCGATTTAAATTTTCCCATAAATAAACTATTAAAACTATATTTTCCACGGCAAAACTTGTTATATAAAATTGTGGTTCTCGAACTCTTGAACCATATAATACGGTTGTAAATATTAAACTTGAGCAAGCATAACCATCTAATAAAGCCCAATTATCATAATCATAATCGCTGGTAAATACTTCATCTTCGGGCAATGAATGATGCGAATGATATAAAAGAGAAAAAGTTACAGCATATATGAATTTTATTAACATAAAAATACTAGCAGCATCTTTGCGTCTTTTCCAACTCCATATAAATACACCCATTGGAAATAAAGCAGTACAATGTGTTGTTAATAACCATGTATCTAACATTATAATAATAATCTTAATATCTTTATGTAATCTATTTAAATACTTTAGTGCAAATTATTTAATGCACTCATTATGGTATTTATTTATAAATATGGGTTTTATTTTTTTGTGTTATCCCTTTGCAAATAATTACTTATACGTAAAATACGATAAATTTAATAATTATGATGTCGAACGAAAGAATTATATAACAAAAAATTTTATAAAATCATATGTATTGTTCTATCTTAGTATCGTTACAATACCCTTTATTCCAATGATTCTTTTCAGTTTTGGTAAAATAAATAAATGCATACATTTTATAGGATTTTTATATACCACAGGCGACACTGTAGCTCTTATTAAAAATATGAATATGAGTTATTCTACAAAGATACATCATACTCTAACTACAAGTTTGGGCATTATTAATATATTTATAAATTGGGAAAATGCTAATGATGTATCCAGATTGATGGCTGTATATATGATATTATCGTGTTATTCTTATGACGTCAATTATTGTTTATCGATGCGTTTTTTGACGAATGAATATGAACAAAAAATAATGAAAAAACGTGCCTTCATAATTTATATGACATGTTGTGCTATTAATTGGTCCATTCACGGGTCATATTTAATTTATAATATTACAAATCTGAATTTATCATTAATATCTTATTATTTTGCTATATTTTTTATAGTATATGATGATATCGTCTTATTAAAATGGTTGAGAAATTAGATTTTTTCCATCTTTGAAAATCTTCCTCCCCCAAGAGCATTTTGCTCCATGGATTGTTTTTTCAACTGAATACGTTCCTCGTTTGTTATTTTAGGTTTCAAGATTTGAGCCATCATGTCTTTATAGCTTTGTTTCTTCTTCTTCTTCTTCTTCTTCTTCTTCTTTCCATTTACAATAGGTGTTTCAATAGTAGGCATTTGATTAGAGTTGGTATCCATGTTAGTATCCATAATTAGTTATATATAATTAATTATAGATTTTTAATTCAATTTTATTCTTTATCATCTTTGGGCAAGAGAGATTTTAACTTGGGTTTATCATTATTTTTAGATGTAATAATATTATCACCTTCAAATAATTCCTTTTTAATATCCGCGCTTGTAATATTTTCACCAGTTAGCGAGTTTTCGATAGTATTATTTACACCATATAAATTACCTTCTTTATCGATATTTTGTGTTAATTTATTTTTGTTTTCCTTTGCTAATTTGATATTTTCTTCAATGGCCTTTCTTTTGGTTTCCAAAACTCTTTTTTCAAATTCTTGTTTGGCCTTTTCTTCATTCTTATTTTTTTCACTCATTAATTGATTCAATTCTTCTTCCATATATTCAACGCGCCCGGTTTTATATGCTTCTGGATCCCATGGCATCCACATTCCAATCGGTCCCACATATACATTATGATTTGGGTCTACTTCTCGTAATAATTTACATCTTAATTCAGCTTCACCCTGTGTAGCATATACACCTCTAATTTTCAAACCTCTTGTATTTGTTTGAAAATTGTGTGTTGTGTCAAAATCATCTTGTAATCTTTGTTCGTTATTATCAACAAATGTTTTATAATCATTTCGCAATTTTTCAGAATTAAATGAATCCTTCTCACTTTTTAAAAATTCCTCAAAGTCTGTAATTAAATCGTTAAATTCCAAATTATATTTAAACCCCAGAAAACTTAAAAACTGATGATATTTTTCAATGGATTTAGAAAAATCAAAATATTTTAGGAATTCTTGAAAAAAGAACCTATTTTTATCTTCCAATATGTTCTCTGGAGATACAAAAGAAATACAAGCATATTTTTGCCCCGAAATAGGTTTATCCTCGTCCAATAAATCTATATATTTAGGATTTTCATTCCCGTTAGGTAATTTTTGTCGTTCAAAAGCCATAGAAGTCATTTATACTTTATTTTATTTTTAATATTTAAGTTATTTTAAACCTAATTATTTTTTTCTATATAGTTAATATAAATGTCTGGATTAGGTGATATGGTTGACTTAGGCGAATTAGTTCGTCGCGCAGTTAAATATCTTGTTGAAGGTATCATGGTAGCAATTGCCGCTTATGCTATCCCAAAGAAATCGTTAAATGTTGATGAAGTTATGTTGATTGCTCTTACCGCTGCTGCTACATTCAGTATCTTGGATACATACGTACCATCAATGGCTGTAAGCGCCCGATCTGGTGCTGGATTTGGTATTGGTGCTAACTTGGTTGGTTTCCCACGATAAATAAAAAATATTAATTAATAATTATTATTAATATTTTTGACTATATAAATAAATTAATTCTTTTTGTCCTAAGCTATCTTGTCTAACTGTATCTTTACTCATACTATAATCAATAAAGTTGAATCTTTTTTTTAATAGTATAATATCAATTTTAGATTTTATAAAATGCCAACTTTTAGGTCTTAAAGCATCCAAATCATCCACAACTATTTTACCACAATTTGAACCATATGCTTTTAAAGCAAAATCAGCACCTTCTGGTGGAGTGGGTTGTCCATCTTCGTCTTTAGGACCATTCTTCAAAAATTCAAAATCTTTATGTGTTTTTGCATATTCTATAATCTCTCTTTTTACATCTTTCTTTTTCCAAATTTGAAAGCAACATTTTGCCCCCATCTTTGGTTCAAAACAACACGGCTTCATTGGTAAATCTTCATTATAAATCAAATGAAAGTCTAAGTTTAATCTATTTTGAACAGACACCCTTTTAAACGTTCTCGGAACTATAAATGCTATTACTTCAGCATATTCAGCCGATTTATTAAAGAATTTAACAGCCAATGAACTTATTTTCCCAAAAGGTGGATTCCCTATTACAAGATATTTATCCACACCATCTTGATACAAACCAGACATATCCAAGGTTAAATAATCCATTTGCATAATACCTGGATATTTAGGATCTAAATCAATGCCGCGTCTTTTATCTATGGGCAATAATTTATAAAAATTACCTGTTCCAGCCGATGGTTCTATAAACCAATTAAATTCATTGATATTTACTTTATTTTGTAAAGTTTTCCAACATTGTTCTGCTACTTCCATTTTGGTGTAGAATTGGTCCATTAATAATATACTATACATGTTTATTATTAAATCAATTTTATTCAAACAATTTACTTTCATCCATAACTTTCCATTTTAATAGTTCATTCCATAATTTATCACCTTTTTTAGTACGTAAAGCATATTCAACTTTCTTATCCTTGTTCTCTTTAATACTTTCCGTTGTAATTTTGCCGTATTCTTTTATGGTTCCATGTGCATATCCACCATATTCAGGCAATAAATCGTTAATAACATTTTTTGGTATTTTGAAATAATGATATTCTCCAAATTCACCAACAGTTTGGTCATAGCATAGAAATAAGTAACACTGTATATTGTGGTGTGGTCTCAATTGAACAAAATTAAATTTTGTCCCACTTTCACCACCCAAAGAAACTTTAATTTCAATATATTCTTGGGTTTTTTCACTATATGCATCGCCACAACACTTGCTTGCCGATATTTTGTTTATATTGAATTTTTTACATATGTGACTTTCTAAAATCGTGGAAGAAGATTGTGATGGAAGTTCTGATTTACATAATATACAACAATGTAATGTATTTACAGCATCCTTAATTTGTTTTTTAATATCATCTTTTGATGGACCTCTTAAACGTTGTATTGCTCTTGTTAATAACATTTTTACTATTGAATTAATAATTTATAATATTAATTCAATTTTATACGTATGAAGGTATATCATCCACATTAAATACTTTCGCTTTCTTCCCTATTTTCTTTCTTGAGCTTAAGAATTTATTAAAAATATTGTCCTTTTCTCTACCAAATTCATTTTCAGGTGTATGGTTATGAACTGTTCTGGCGATCATTTTGTATAATTTAAAATCCGGATATCTCTCTTCACCGTGTTTTTTATATAATATATTTCTTCCTTTATCATCTTCACACCATCTTGCAATGGTTAACGCAATTGGATCATCTTCTTCTTCAACATCATCAATATCATCGAAAAAATAATCAAATAAAGAACAACCTAATCTACATAAATCAAAACTATAATTTGGTTCTAATCTTGGTTTTTTTTCATTGAAATACGGCTCCGTATTATATTGCGTACTTGCGTCCCCTTTTGGATGAAAACTATCACTCATAAATTTTTTACCACTATGTCCGTAAATAGCTCTACCAAAATCAATTATTTTATAAATTTTTCCAAATGTAGGAACACGGTATAGTTTGTTTTTATATTTATAATTCAAATATTTTTTATCCGTTTTGATATACATTATATTATTTGAATGTAAATCATTATGGGTAAAATTATACATCTTTTCATATACTATTAATGATATACTTACTTGTAATAAACAAGACCTCCATTCGTCTATAGATAATTCATTTTCTTCGTTGTCTAATAATGAATCAAGAGTATTATCCATCTTTTCTAAGCATATAATTTGAACAGGAAAATTGAAAATTTCACCTTTAATATATTCATTACTTATATTTGAACTGGAATATTCTGAAATATCACTATTGGTACAACTTTCTAATGAATTTTCCGACATATCCATTTCTTCATCCGAACATTCCTCGTCTGAAGTATTTGATGAACGTGAAGAACACGCCGATTCTGTTTCTTTTCTACTTTGTAAATTATTACTTACATCCATTTGTAATTCAATAGCTTTTGAATTATGTAATTCCAAGTTTTTTTCTGTTAATTCAAACACATCTCCAAAAATTTCATCGTTTAATTCATTAACATTTAAGTTAATATCTTCACCATTCTCCAAAGATAATTTCTTACGATGTGTTCTTGAAGCATCAGACAACATTTCTTCGTCTATGTCTTCTGTTTTAAATAATTTATCTATGTTTTCATGGAAATAATTAGAATCATATAAATATTCCAAATCATCGCATATATTTAAAAAATGAGCGTTTTTAACACCTAAAAACGAGCCATAAAAATCTAAACCATTTGGAAATTTATGTTTGTGTAAAGCAACACTACTCAAATATGAAAAAAAACTATCCACATAAGCTGAATTATTATAGTCCAGCACTTTTTTTGAAACAATATTATCGTTTAATTTAGGAAGTGTTATTCTCATATCATCTGTAATGTTTGTATATTTACCAACCATATATTTAATCGGGTCTAATAATGGGCTAAATTTAAAAAAAGATTCTCTGGACAATGAATTATTATCTGTATCTTTCAATTCTATAGAAAAATTATTATCATCTATGATTTTTTTAACATTGCTAATATTGTATTTATGATTTAAATTAACACTATTATATGTATTTTCATTCAACGAGAAAAACTTTTCATATATAGGTATGTAATTTTGAATTTTATCAAAGCCACAATCTTTCTTAAATTTATTGAAAAGTTTTGTATTATTATTTTTTTTGTAAGATACTACAAACATTAATATAATTAGAATAATTATTTGTTTATTTTGTTTTTTACCTAAAGTTTTATGTTTAAAACACAATTTTAATTTCAAATATAATAATAATATGAATTTGGAATTAAAAAAGTTTGATATGCGAAATATATCATTTAAACCAGGAGAAACACAGGGACCTGTTATCGTATTAATTGGTAGAAGAGATACCGGAAAAAGTTTTTTAGTAAGAGATTTACTATATTATCATCAAGATATTCCAATAGGTACCGTCATTTCAGGAACAGAAGCGGGTAATGGATTTTATGGAGCATTAGTTCCAAAATTATTTATTCATGATGAATATAATTCTGCTATAATTGAAAATATTTTAAAAAGACAAAAAATGGTTTTAAAACAGGTAAAAAAAGAAAAACAGGCTTACGGTAAGAGTAATATAGATGCTCGTGCTTTCGTGATTTTAGATGATTGTTTATATGATAATGGTTGGGCTCGTGAAAAATTAATGCGTCTTCTTTTCATGAATGGAAGGCATTGGAAAATTATGCTTGTAATTACTATGCAATATCCTCTTGGTGTTCCTCCTAATTTGAGAACAAATATAGATTATACATTTATTTTACGCGAACCTTATTTAACAAATAGAAAGCGTATTTATGAAAATTATGCGGGTATGTTTTCTACATTCGAATCCTTCTGTCAAGTCATGGATCAATGCACTGAAAATTATGAATGTTTAGTTATATCTAATAACGCAAAATCAAATAAATTAGAAGACCAAATATTTTGGTATAAGGCTTCGTCGCACAATGATTTCAAATTAGGTTCTAAAGAATTTTGGGAATTATCAAAAGATTTGGGATCCGATGATGAAGAAGAAGGATATGACCCAAACGCGTTTAATAGTAAAAAAGGTCCCCGAATTAATGTTAAAAAAAATAGTGGTTGGTAATATATTAAATCTAACTTTAATATATTATGAGTTCAAGAAAATCAAAATCATCGCAAAAATCACGAAAAGTAAAATCAAAATCAAGAAAATCAAAAGCATCACAAAAATCTCGTCAAAGCAGAAAACAAAGCAAAAGGTTAGGACGAGAAATTGAATTATCAAAAGAAATGAGTAAAAGAATGTCCAAGAAAACGCCAATGATTGCTTCTTCACACGGTATTAATTTATTGAAACGAAGCAAGCGTAATATGTCTAAGGGAAGACCATTAGCGTCCGCAAGAGATTTTTTATTAGCAACAAGTATATTAACTGCTGCTTTAAGTCCATATGACCCGCACCCTATGGCCAAAAAAAGTCAAATAGCACCGGATACTCAAGTTCATTTAGATTGGCATAAAGGTCAATTTCCAGATAAAGAATTAACATCCAAACAATATAAGGAGCTTATGAAAAGAAGTAAAAGAAGTAAAAGAGGAAAAAGATTAGCAACTATACAAGAAGGTGGTGGTAAATGGTCATTGAAATATAAAAGAAAGATTAATTGTAAAAGACCAAAAGGGTTTTCTCAAAAACAATATTGTAAAAGAATTTCAAAGAAGAAAAAGAAGAGACGTACAAAGAAAAACCGAAAAAAAAGAACTAAAAAAAGACGAAGAAAATAATCACATGATAATGTAATAATGCCTTTACCTTATCATGCTGGAAAATCAAAATTGGCGAAAACAATATCAAAAATGGTTTATAAGAAAGTTGAAGAAAATCCATCTATAAAAAATTACGCGGAACCTTTTAGTGGAATGGCGCGCGTAGGAATTCAAGTTATGGAGGATGATAAAAATAAAGTATTTAAGAAATATATTTTTAGCGATGTAAATCCAACTATAACAGTATTATTCAAAGCATTAAAGAAAGGTTGGTTACCAAAACTTGAAAATATAACGCAAAAAAAATGGGAAAGTTATAAAAAAAATAAGAACCTCTCCGCTCAAAAATCATTTGTAGGTTATACATTGGGATTTGGTGGTCAATATTTTGGAGGAAAGAATGTAAGAACCGAAAAAAGAAGCCACGGTGGTAAGAATTTTGCTACTAATTATATGAAAAGTAAAAAAAAATATTTGAAAGGATTGCAACCATATTTTAAAAGTTCAAAGTTCATGTACAAAGAAAAAAGTGTATTTGATTTGGATTATAAAAATACTATTATATATTGCGATCCTCCTTATGTTGCGACAGCTTTCAGAGCAAAGAAAATATGGGATAAAGAAAAGGAAAAGAAATTATGGAATACTATAAAAAAATGGTTAGAACCTTCAAAAAATAACATAGTAATTTTATCTAATAGTAAAAGAACAAATAAAATGAAAGGTTTGAGAGTGAAAAAAATATATGAGGATGATGTTGAGTATGGTAGTTGGAAAAAGAATTGGAAAAAAAGAAAGGAAATGATATTTGAAGTAGTTAATACGAGTGGTAGAAAGACGCGTAAGAAAAGAGGCGGTTGTTGGCCACTTTGTAATGATCATGATAATATGCAAACTTTTTTGAATCGTCCATTATCCGATCCTGATGTCTTGGCGACAAGAGTACAAAATATGGATGATTATTTTGAGAGAGTATATCAACTTGGAAGGATGAGAGATGGTTTAAGAACCAGTACAACAAGAAAAAGAAATGCTATCCCATCAGGGTGCCATAGACAAAGGCGCCATGGTGGAAGACGGAGAAGAACGCGTAAAAAATAATTATTAATATATCTACAACTTAGTAAATATATTAAAAAAATATAATTATATATTATTATGAATAATGGAGCAATATCAATTTATATAGATAGAAAACGAAGTAATAGCAAACCAATTAATATTCCGGCAAGAAAACCATCTGTATGGGTTCCAAATAA
>TARA_B110000003_G_scaffold275033_1_pt1 | contig 17234 bp, 14 predicted proteins | sample TARA_B110000003 | Tara Oceans TARA_B110000003 (sample SAMEA4396424) | marine metagenome | biome: Westerlies Biome; feature: [SRF] surface water layer (ENVO:00010504); material: water (ENVO:00002006), including particulate matter (ENVO:01000060) such as... | depth 5 m
TTTTATCTAATTCAATTATAGACTTAATACATTTTGCAATTAGCTGCACACTTGTGGGACTACCAATTTGATTTGATGGTACACGAATATCTTCATTTGATAAAATTTTATTTTTAATTTTACTTACAAAATTATTCATAAATTTCTTATTATAAATCCAAGAAATACGAAAGATAAAATAACGACATCCAGATTTTTCAATATATTTGTCACCTAAATATTTCATTTTACCATAATAGTTGATTGGTTTTGGAATTGATTTTTCACTATAAGGAATTTTTTTTTTTCCATCATAGACATAATCTGTAGAAAAATGAATTAAAGTAATATTTTTTTTTTTACAATATTCAGCAATATATTTAATATTTTTAGCATTAATAATTTTACATCTTTTTTTGTCTATTTCAGCCTTATTTACGTCAGTATAAGCAACACAGTTTATTAAATACTTAATCTTAAATTTTTTTAAAATTGAAATAGTGTTATTTTTTTTTTCAAAATCAAAATTTTTAAATTTTTTTCTAGAAATTTTAAAAGATTTTATTTTTTTGGAAATTTCACTGCCTAATTGACCATCACTACCTAAAACTAATATATTCATTATTAATTATATTTATTTATATAATAACTAGAAATTTTAATAAGGCCTTCTTTTAAATTTGTTTTAGGTACCCAATTAAATTTTTTCATTTTAGAGGAGTTTATGGCATACCTAAAATCATGGCCGGGTCTATCTTTTACAAATTTCAATAATTTTGTATAATTAAAATTAATTGGAATTTTTTTATTTAAAATTTCACATATCATTTTTGCAATTTCAATATTCGATAACTCACAATTTCCACCTATATTATATTTTTCTTTATTTTTACCTTTTTGTAATATCTTTAATAATGCCATACAGTGATCTTCTACAAAAATCCAATCTCTAATATTTTTACCATTACCATAAATTGGTATTTTTTTTTTTTTAATTGCATTTCTAAAAATTGTTGGAATCAACTTTTCATCATTTTGAAATTTGCCATAATTATTAGAACAATTGGATATCATATAAGGGAAATTATAAGTATTAGAAAAACTTCTAAGAATTAATTCTGCAGCTGCTTTACTTGAAGAATAAGGATTATTTGGTTTTAAATTTGAATGTTCATTAAATGGTTTTTCTTTCAATAATAATGAGCCATATACTTCATCAGTGCTTACATACAAAAATTTAAATCTTTTTTTCTTATTAGGGTCAAGCTTATGATAATAATTTTGAAGAGCATCTAAAAAATCAATAAATTTTACACAATTATTAGTGAAAAAATATTTTGGAGAATCTATTGAATTATCTACATGACTTTCTGAAGCAAAATTTATGATAGTAGTAATATCATGGTCATTTAGTACTTTTTTTATCAAAACTTTATCATTCATATCTTTTTTATAAAAAAAGTAATTTTTATTTTTATTAAATTTTAATATTTCTTTTTTATTTGCTGAATATTTAAGTGGATCGATATTAATTACAGACATTTTTTTATTAAGACATTTATCAATAAAATTATATCCTATAAATCCCGCACCACCAATTACAAGGATTTTGTGTTTCATTTTTTTATTTTTGCGATAATTAATAACTTCATGATATTAAAAATTTTAATTTTCTTTTACATTAATCAATTAATGAATAATACATCTTTTCGTAACTATTTATATTGTGAATAATTGAAAAATTTTTATTTATTGTTTTTCGTGCTTCATCACCTATTTTTTTTCTCAATTTTTTAGATTTAATTAATTTAATCAAATATTTTTCTAATTTTTTTTTATTATTAATCTTAAATAGATAACCATTTAAACCATGATCAATAATTTGAGAGTTAATATTTTTTAAATTTGTTGTTATACAGGGCAAACTTGATGACATAGCCTCTACGAGAGCATTTGGCATACCTTCAGAAAGAGACGGTAATACAAATATATCAGATGAATTATAAATCTTAGACATCTTGTTGGAATGTTCGATAAAGAAAATCTTATCTAATACTTCTTTTTTTTTTGCATCAATATAAATTTTTTCAAAGTAATGATCACTTGATAGATAATAATTAAATTTCTTTTTTCCAACAAACGTTAATGTACAGTTATATTTTTTAGATATATTCAACCAAGCGTCATATAACAACTTTTGATTTTTAATTTCAGAAAAAAATCCAACACATAAAATATTAAGAACTTTGTTTTTTTTTTTAGTTAGTTTAAAATAATTGGTATCAACTAAATTTGGTAAATATTTAAATTTAAATTTTTTTTTTACAAAATTATTTTTTAGTGTGAAAAAAATTGGTGCAATACAATGTACTAAATCAATTTTTTTTAAAAAGAAGTATTGAAAAAAACTTTTATTTCTGATTGTGTTAATATCATCTTCTTTATATCTTGTTGGGGTAAAAATGATTTTCTTATTGAAAATTTTTGCTAAAATTATTAAGATAATATTTTTTTGTGTGTGCCCTCTTAAATGAAGTAAATCAAAACTATGTCTTATTGATATAAAATAACTTATTAATTTTAATAATGATTTTAATATTAAAATATTTTTATAACTTTTAATTCTGTAAATTTTTTTTATTTTAAATGAGAAATTATCATCATATTTTTTAGAAAATGAAATAATATTAAAATTTATTTTTTGGTTTAAACTTTTAATAATTTGTTCATGAGATTTAGCACCACCTGCTAGTTCTGGTTTATATCCACCTAAACAAAGTAATATTCTTTTTTTCATAACAAAATTTATTTCAACAACGCTAATGTAGTTTTTTTTCTAATTAAACTTCCTAATTTTAATATCTGAATAATTGAAATTTTTCCATCTAACTTTTGGTTAATTAATTTTAAAGAATAAAAAGGACCTACAATTTTTTTTATAAAATCAAAAATATTTTGAATTTTGTAATAATCATGGATGATTATAATTCCATTTTTATTAATAAATTTAATAGAGTTAATAATATCTTTGTAAGTTTGATCAACAGTATGATTTCCATCTACAAAAATAAAATCAAATTTTTTTTGTTTTTTTTCAAAAAAAAAATCTGATCCACACGTGTGAAAAAATATTTTGTTTTTGATATCATTATTTTTTAAAAGTTGAATTGGACTTAGTAATTTATTAAAATGTACAAAACTATTCTTTTTGTTAACATTATAAATATCTACAGTATCAATGGTTCCATCTTTTAATTTAGAGTATTTAAGTGCACTTGCCATAACATTTAAAGAATGACCAAGGTGAGTTCCTATTTCAAGAATTCTTTTTGGTTTAAAGTAACAAATCATAAAAAAAAGAAATTTTTGATCATTAATATTTATTCCACCTGAATTTTTATGAAATTTAATTTTTTTTATTTTATTTAAAAAATTTTTCCATTTTAAATTAATATTTTTATCTAAAAGAATTATTTTTAATTTAGCTAAATTGATTTGATTTAAATTAAAACTAATATTCTTATATTTAGAAGAAATATAAACTGTTAATAAAAATTGGTAAATAAAGCTAATTACTTTTCTTATAAAATTATACATATTAAGCTATTTTAAAGTCTAAAATCTGAAAGCTCTTTTTCATAGAAAAATTTTAAATCAAATAAATAAGATTTTTTATTTCCAAAAGTTTTTTTTGGATTTTCAAATTCTTTTTTATTGAATTGATTATGTGGCACAGCTAATACAATTACATCATAAAAGTTTTTTTTAATTTTATCAATCAGCTTAATATTATAATATGAAAATACCTCTTTTTTATCTGCTTCTGGATCAAACACATCTACTAAAATATTATCTTTTTTTTTTAAATAATTATAAACATCAAATACTTTAGAATTTCTTATATCTGGGCAATTTTCTTTAAATGTACATCCTAAAATAAGAATATTTTTTTTAATCTTTTTCAACTTATTTAGTTTAGATAAAATTTTTTTTGAAACATACTTGCTCATAGAGTCATTAACCGATCTACCTGCTAAGATAATCTTTGGTTCATGACCAACAAGCTTAGATTTATAAGTTAAATAATATGGATCTACTCCAATGCAGTGTCCTCCTACCAAGCCAGGTTTAAAAAAATTGAAGTTCCATTTCGTTGCTGCTGCTTTTAACACTTCCTCTGTATCAATATTAAGTCTAGAAAAAATTTGTGATAATTCATTAATTAACCCAATATTTAAATCTCTTTGTGTATTCTCAATTACTTTTGCTGCTTCAGCTACTTCTATACTTGAAGTTCTAATCACATCTGCTTTTATGATTTTCTTATAAACATAATAAATTTCTCTTAGTGATTTAGAATTGGAAGCTGAAACAATTTTATTAATTTTTGTAAGAGACTTTGAACTATCTCCAGGATTTATTCTTTCTGGGGAATATCCACAATAAAAATCCTTATTAATCTTCATTAAAGATAAGCTTTCTAGTAGTGGAATACAAATTTCAGTGGTTAATCCAGGATAAACGGTAGACTCATATACTACAATATCACCTTTTTTTAAATTTTTAGCTACCAACTCTGTTGCTGATTTAACAAATGTTAGATCTGGTTTATTTACATTATTTATTGGTGTAGGGACTGTAATTATATAAAAATTGACATCACTTAATTCAGCAATTTTATCTGACAATTTAATTTTACTGCTTTTTAAATTCTTTTTACTAATTTGATTATTGGTATCAATATTTTTTTTAATTTCACTCAATCTTTTTTTAGATTTATCAAAACCATAGGTATTAAATTTTTTTGAAAATTCATAGGCTAATGGTAAACCTACATAACCTAATCCTATAACTCCAATTTTATATTTTTTTTTCATTTTTTAATTTATGGATTTTTTTTAGATATGTTTCTACAACTTGTTTTTCAGTATAGCTTTTTTTTACCATCATTCTACCATTACGACCCATTTCAAGAAGTTTTTCAGTTTTTAAAGATAAAATTTTTTGTAATGCATTTACAATACTTTGTTGCTGATGAACATTAAAAAGATAACCATTAAAATCACTTTTCACCAATTCTTTACATCCAGGAACATTAGATGCTAGAATCGGCAATCTTGAACATGAAGCTTCTAAAATTGCTTTAGATAACCCCTCTCTATATGAGGGCATTACAAAACAATCTGCTGTTTTATAATATTGTAAAATATTTTTTTTAAAATTGTAATGAATAATATTTTTATCTAATTTTCTATATACTTCATTTTTAAAATTTTTTTTAATACTTCCAATTAATATTAATTTAACTGTAATACCCCTTATAGAAATTTTTTTGAAGGCTTCAAGTAATTCAATTATTCCTTTTTCTTTTATAATTCTACCTACATATAAAAATTGAAATAAATTTTTTTTATTTTTTTTTTTAAAATATGGAAAATTCGATAAATTAATTCCAGACCCAGGTATTAATCCATAGTTATTTTTTTTAAGTAAGTTTAATTTTTTAAAATAATTTAGATCAGATATGTTTTGAAAAAAAACTAAGTTACTTCTCTTAATTGAAATTTTATATAAAAAAATTACTAAAATTTTTAATAATCTATTTTTAATAAAACTTTCTCCTAAACCCGTGATATTACAAATAGATTTTATATTTAAATAATTACAGATTATTGAACCATAGATATTTGGTTTAATTGTAAAACCTAAATAAAAATTTGGTTTTATTTTATTTATCAATTTTAAGTATGAAAAAAGTAATCTTAGTTCCCCTATTAATGACTTTCCATGCGGTTTAATATTAATAGGAATTAACTTACATCCTAATTTTTTTAATTTTTTAGAGGTAAAATCTTTACCCCCGATAATATAAATTTGATTATTTTTTAATAATTTTTTAACAAGTCTCAATCTAAAATTATATATATTCCAGTGTGAATTTGCAGATAAGATTATCCTCATGTTTTTTTAAAATTTATTTAAAAATAAATAATTTTTATAAGGAATCCAATATTGCGAGTGATTTGCAAATTCCATCCAGATATACAAAATTAGGAGTGAGATTAAAGAGCAAATTAGAAAAAAAATAAGTTTAAATTTTTCTTTTACTTTAGTTTGAACATATTTACATATTATTAATGCAACAAAAGGATAGCAATAAATAATCGCTCTATCTACGAATAAACTTAAATAACCAACAAGAGGCAAAAGTGACAAACTAAATATTAGATATGTATCAAAAATATATCTTTCATACTTGTTAATAAAGTTCATATTTTTTCTAAATATTAGATAGAGAAAACTAAAAAATAATATGAATGTAAATTTGTATATTACTCCAGGCGATGTTCTCGACTGATGAACATCAATATGAATTTCTCTGTTAAGTGATAAATATACGCCTAATAATCTTTCTAAATCTCTTATTAAAAAAATCATAAAAAGAACCAAAATAAAAATTATGGAAATAATTATTTGATACTTAAATCTTAAAAACAATTTTTTCTTATTATTATACAAAAATGGTAATTCATTAAGAATTACAGATATTATATAAAAAAGAAAAAAAATTAGAGATGATTTATGACTAGCTAATGCTAATATTACAAAAATAAACTGAAATAAAAAATTTCTTATATAACATGCATTTAAAAACAAAAAGATAAAACCAATAGCTAAGCATTGTCTAGTAAATCCTAAAGATAAAATTACAAATATAAATAAAAAAGTACTTACTAATCCAATAATAGTATTTTCATATTTTTTAATATATAAGTAAAAACTTAGAAAAAATATTGCTGAGCACATAACATTTACTCCTACGAAACCAAATCCAAGCTTATATGAAATTACATTAAGAATAATATATACAGGATCTGATGAGGTAAATATTGCGACAGATGGAAAACCAATTGTTGAAAAGCCATCAAATTGAATTATATAATTATCCCAATCCCCTCCCACTTCATATCTAAAGCCTGCAATAAAAATAAATAATAAAATTGCAAAAATTTCAAAAAATTTTGAAAATTTTTTCAACTTTTCTATGTAATTAGTTAAACCAAATAAAACGTTTAATAAAAAAAAAGAAAAATAATATATCACCGAGCCTCATTCCAAGAAATAAATGAAAGAATTGGCCATAATTTTGTTTGCCAATTTCTTTTACCAGATTGGTGTTCATTCCAATATCTTTGTAAAATCTCTTTATTAAAATAATCCTCATAGAGATCACTTTTTCTAATTAATTCATTCCCCCATTCTTTCAAATCATTTCTTAAATAACTATCTAATGGAATTGAAAAACCCATTTTTGGTCTATCTATTAAATTATCAGGTAAATATTTTTTTAAGATTTTTCTTAATATTAATTTTCCATTATTTTTTTTAATTCTAAAATTCAATGGCATATTTTTTACTAAATCATAAATTTCTCTGTTAAGAAATGGAACCCTTGTTTCTAAACTACTAAACATTGATGATCTATCAACTTTGCAGAGTATATCATCTGATAAATAATATTTAATATCAACATCCATCATTTTTTTTATTAAGTTATTTGAAAAATCCATATTTTCACACATCATATTAATAGGATCATCCTGTAGATCTATTCTATTATTAAATAAATCTGAGTCATTATCCCATTCTGTTATAAGAGATAAATATAGCTCTTTTTCATTTTTAATATTTTCCATTTTATCAAAAATTTTATGTAATTTATCTCCTGGATTTGAAATTTTAATTGATAAAAAATTTAAAAATTTATTATATTTTTTTGGACCAATATTTTTAGCAAAATTTGCAACAATTTTTCTTAATCTAAAAGGAGAATATCTTAAAAAATTTAAAACAAAATTTGAATATAAATATCTATTATATCCTCCAAACAATTCATCCCCTCCATCTCCTGTTAAAGCTACAGTTACTTTTTTTTTTACATGTTTTGATAATATAATAGATGGTATTTGTGAACTATCAGCAAATGGCTCAGTATAAACTTCGTTTATCTTTGTAATTGTTTCCAAGATATGTTTTTTTTCTACTATATATTCATTATGATTAGTTCCAATTTTTTTCGCTACCTCCTTAGCATAACCTGACTCATCAAACCTTGGGTCTGATTGTCCAACTGAAAAAGTTTCAATACTTTTATTAGAGTTTTTTTGCATCAAAGCTGTTATTAAAGATGAGTCAATGCCACCAGATAGAAATGAGCCGATAGGAACATCTGAAATCATTCTTGATTTCACAGAATTATCAAGCAATGACTCTACTTCAAGACATAAGTCATTAAAGTTTATTTTATTAAGATTATAATCTAATGATTTGCTGGTATCTTTCCATGGTTTTGTTTTTAAATTATAATTTCTATTTAAATTTTTTAATTCATTAATATTGATTTTTAGTAAATGAGAAGGCTCAAGTTTAAAAATACCTTCATAAATAGTTTTTGGACAAGGTATGTAACTATATTTTGCAAGCAAGTTAACACTCATCTTGTCTATTTTTAAATTATGTTTTGCTATCGAGTTGATTACCCCTAAGTCAGAAGAGAAAAAAAAATTCTCTTTAATAAAACCATAATATAATGGTTTTTCTCCAAATTGATCTCTGGCAAGTGCTAATGTATTAAATTGTTTATCAAATATTCCAAATGCAAACATACCATCACACATATTAAGTGTTTTCTCTAAACCAAAGACTTCAATACTTTCACATAAAACTTCTGTATCAGAATTACCTTTCCAATTTTGAGAAGGATTTTTTTCTTCAATCTTTTTTTTTAATTCTTTAAAATTATAAATCTCACCATTGTAAGTGATTAAATACCTACCACTTGAAGAAAGCATTGGTTGACTGCCATTTTGAGAAAGATCTATAACAGCTAATCGTGTATGACCAATGAAAGAAAAATTTTTTTCGCATTTCCATTTTCCTGATGCATCAGGTCCCCTATTTTTTAAATTTTGTAAAATTGTACCTTCATCAATGATCTCGTTATATTTATTTCCTAATATTCCAAAGATTCCACACATGCTAAACCTTTATTTTGTTGATTATTTTTAAATATTTTTCTTGATAATTAAGAATATTATATTCACTTAAAACTTTCTTCTTTGCATTACGTCCCATTTGTTTTCTTAAAATTGAGTTATTTTTTAGTTCTAATATGTATTTTTCCCACTCATTTTTGCTTTTTATAAAATATCCATTATCCCCGTGATCTAATATCTTTTTATTTACTCCTACTGGAGAAGCTAATATTGGTATCTCATTTTTCATATATTGCAAAAGCTTATATCCACATTTTCCCTTTTCCCAAAAAGAATTTCTTAATGGCATTATTCCTAGATGACATCTTTTTATATATTCATTTTCAAATTTTAAACTCCAATCTAAAAATTTAATATTCTTATTAGGTTCTATTGTGCAATCTTTTGATCCAACTATCAAAAAGTTAACATCGTATTTTTTGGCTATATTATTTATACATTCTCTTATATCATTTAAGTACTTTGTTGTTGAAGGTGATCCCATCCATATTACTGTAAATTTATTATGTTTTTTTAATGAACTTCTTTTTTTACTTACACTAACTAATGTAGGAAAAATATGTGTGTTTTTTGAACCAAATTTTTTTGCGCTATTAAATAAATATTTATTACCTGCTAAAACTGCTTTAGATTTAGAAAATATTTTATAAAATTTTTTTTTCAAAAAAAGTTGAACAAAAAAATTATTACTTTTGTCATAATAATGAAAAATTGCATCATCAATATCTATGACAAATGGTATTTTTCTTAAGGACAAAATACCTTCTAATAATGGAGGAAAGTAGGGTAAAAGTTCATATTGTATTATTACCAAACATTTTTTTTGAAAAAAAACATCAAAAACTCTCTTAAAGATACTTAACATCAAAATCATGTTTGAATGGTTTCCATCTATAATTCGTGATTTAAATAAATTATCATTAATAAATGGTTTTATTTTTACAACAATATTTTTATTTTTAAGATATGGAAAATATTTATAAAATCTTTCTCTTACACTGGCCGATCTAAGGTTATACTTTGTATAAAAAATAATAATTTTTTTCTGGTTCATTAAACTTTATAGTAGTCTCTATACCATTTAATAAATTTTTTAATTCCCTCACTGATATTTGTTTTAGATTTAAAATTATATAATTTTCGAATTTTTTTAGTGTTAGCAGATGTTTTTCTTATATCACCTGGCTGAAGTGGAAGATATTTTTTTATAGCAGTTAATCCTAGTTCTTTTTCAATATAATAAATATATTTTTTTAATTTTTCTGTTTTGCCATTTGCTATATTAAATACCTCAAATCTTTCTCTTTTTATTTTGTTCAATGCTATTTTTGTAACTGCCTCCACACAATCATCTATATATGTAAAATCTCTTTCATGATCTCCTTTATTGAATATTTCAATTGGTTTTTTTTCAAGGATATTTTTAGTAAATTTAAATAAAGCCATATCTGGTCTACCCCATGGACCATATACAGTAAAAAATCGTAAGGCAGATGCTTTCATTTTAAATAAATGACTATAAGAATGAGCCATTATTTCATTTGCTGCTTTTGTTGCAGCATAAAATTGTATTGGCTTTGTAATAGAATATTCTTCTATAATAGGCATCTTTTTCTGATCTCCATAGACACTACTTGAGCTAGCAAATAAAAAATGTTTTACCTTAAAAATTTTAGAATTATTTAATACATTAAAAAAACCTATTAAATTTGACTCTAAATAGGCTTGTGGGTTTTCAATTGAAAACCTTACACCAGCTTGGGCTGCTAAATTAATAACTATGTCAAACTTTTCTTTCTTGAATATTTTTTTGATCAAGTTATTTTTTGTTAAATCAACTTTATAAAACTTAAAGTTTTTTTTATAATTTAATAATAAAAATCTTAATCTATCTTTTTTAATTTGAGTATCATAATAATTATTAACATTATCAATTCCAAAAACCTTTATATTTTTTATTAAAAACTTTTTTGCTAAATGAAAACCTATAAACCCTGCACAACCAGTAACCAATATTTTCATTATATAGCTTCCTTTCTTAAATTTGGTATAAAAGTATAAATTAAAAGTAGATAGACTGGAAAAAATATAAAAAAAATAGTAAATTTATAATTTAATAAAAACATCCTGGATTCAAATCTATTAATTATTATATAATCTTTTTCAAAAGAATCTTGATATTCATTAATTATTTTATTCATTTTCACCGTATACTCTTCTCTTATATTTTCATTAAGTGTTATAATTTTATATTTTTTTAATTCTGATTTTGTAAAAAATTTACGAATATCTTTAGTTATTAACAAATATCTTTTTAAATTTTCATTTAAATATTGCATTATTTGATCAAAAAAATATCTATGACAATAATCTAAATTTTTTCTATCCCTTGTAAAAATTAAGACCTTTAATTCTTTATCAATTTCTCCAGATTTATGATTAAAATCTTGGGAAATGGCACATACAAATTTCTCATTATTTAGAGAAAGTTCCATTTTAGTGGTATTATTTTTTGAAATTATTTTATACATTTTTACAACGAACTCACTATTTATAATAAGGTTTTTAAAATCATTTTTCACAAAGATACTATTATATTTATCTTCTAATGACCTGATCTCTTCATTAGTAGTTAATTTTTTATTATTATAATTTAAGTAAAGATGTTTTGATTCCATATCAAATGAAGAAAGCATAATTTTTTTTATAAATACCTCATCATAGTCTGGTACTTTTTTATCAAGATAAAAACCAACTGAAATCATTAAAATCCAAAAAAATAAACTTAAAATAATAAATATTTTTTTTTTATAAATTACGCTCATAAAACTTTATTCCATAAATTTAATAAGTTTTTCTCATATTTGTTGAAATTTATTTTTCGTGATCTTTTGAATCTTATCTTTTTCTTAAGGACATTTAAAATTGTTTTAGTAAGTCTATTTGTATTTATTGGCAAAAGATGTCCAGTTTTAAATAACTTTATTATTTCCTTTGGCCCGTAATTACAGTTAAAAGAAATTACTTTTGCATTATTACTTAGAGCTTCAATTAAAGAATTTGGGTAGCCTTCATAGCGAGAACTTAATATATACATTGTTGATCTTTGATACCATTGATGAACATTTTCTACATCAAATAAAATTTTAACATTTTTAGAAATATTTTTTTTTTCAATTTTTTTTTTTAATATCTTATAGTAGTTATGATCAATATTTGTTGAATTAGAAAGAATATACAAATTAATTTTTTTTTTTTGGATTACTTCAAAATAACTATCTAATAAAATATCAAAACCTTTTTGCCATCTAATTTTTCCTACTGATAGAATATAACTTGTATTTGGTGGTTTTATATATTTAAATTTTTTATTTGTTTTTTTGATTTCAAAGTCAAAAATAAAATTAGGTATTACTTTAATATTTATTTTTTTATAAAAACGTTTTATTTCATTTTTTAATGAGATTGATTGAACAATAATAGTATCAACATTCTTAATTAAAATAAATTGAAGAATTCGAAGTAAATAACTCATTTTTTGAAATTTAGGATTATTTCTAAATGAAATAATTTTTTTGGATTTAAATCCAATTGAACTTAATAACATTAACAAAGATGGTATTGGCAAAAAACTAACAATAGTATCTGGCCTTTCTTTAAAATAAATTTTTCTTAAGGTAATAAGAAAAAAAAAATAATTTAAAAGTTTAATAAAAAAATTAACTTGAGTATTTATTTTAAAATAATATCTATTAATTTTATTATCTAAATTATAATAGTCTGTTTTTTTATCTTTAAGAGTAAATAAAGATATATTATAATCTTTCTTTAACTTATCTATTAGTAGTGAAATTTGTTTTTCAGCACCTCCTAATTCTATTGAGCTGATAAAAAAAAATATTTTTTTTTTATTCATTAAGAATTAATTTTCCATTTTCTAATTTATAAATTTTATTACAAGCTTCTAATAAAGATGGTCTATGAGTAACAATTAATATTGTTTTTTTATCTTTAAGAGCAAAAATTGACTTTAAAAACTCTTTTTCTGTTTTTAAATCCAAAGAACTAGTGACTTCATCAAAAATTAGTACATCTGGATTAGAATATAAAGCCCTCGCAATTCCTAATCGTTGTTTTTGACCTCCTGAAAGTCTGGCTCCATTTTCTCCTATTAAAGTATTTAAGCCTGCATCCAAATTTTTAATTGTATCTGTCAATTGTGACTCATGAATTGCTTTTAATACTTGGTCATCGTGTATTTCTTTATCGGCAACACCAAATGCAATATTTTTTCTTATAGTTTCATCAAGCATAAATGTGTCTTGAGGTACATACCCAACTTTTGAAAGCCAAGCTCTTAAATCCTTTTTTTTAATATTATTATAAATTATTTCTTGATTAATTTTATGAAAGCCTAAAAGTATATTTACCAGTGTAGTTTTGCCACTTCCACTTTTTCCAATAATACCAATTATATCACCTTTATTAATTTTTATATTTAAACCATCTAAAATTTTTTTATCATCATATTTAAAATTTAAATTTTCAACAGTCAAACTTCCAAAACTCTCTTTGCTAATATCATTATATTCATTTTGCAAAAGGTTAAAATTATCAGGCTTGATTTCCTTCATAACCACCTGAACACATGATAAGCTAAATTTAAAAGTACTATAAAGTTCTGAAATTCTATTAAAGCTTGGAATTAATCTTAATGCACAGGCTGCAAATAATGCTAGAACTATGATAATTTCTGAATTAGTTTTTTTATCATTTATTAATGACATAATAAGAACAGAAAAACTCACTATTGCGAGAATTTCTCCTGTAAGCCTTGGTATAGGTTGAATTATTTTTTTTTTGAATTGTGCTTTTGCAAGCTTATAAAAACTTAAATAAAGTTTTTTTAAAAAAAAGTCTTCTTTTTTTAAAATTTTAATTTCTCTATTAAGAAAAAATATATCATTTATTTTTTGTATGCTGCTGGCTTGGTGTTTTTGTCTTTCCAATCCCCATTCTATTAATTTCTTTACAAAAATTGATCTTAAAATAAAAATTGTTAGAAAGGCAATTAACAATATATAAAGACCAATTTTTAATTCAACATAAAGTATTATACCAACAATACCAATTAGTACCAAAATTTCTGTAATCATAGAAAAAAATGGAATTAAAATATGTTGTGTAAAAAGAGCAACTTCTGTTGAAAGATTTCTTATTATTATTGATGAGTTTATATTATTATAATAATCAATTGATTTATTGAGATAGTTTCTTATCATTTTATCCTGAATATATAAGCCAACACTTAGACAATATTTGGCTATTACAAAATTTTGAAAAAAAATAATGAATGCTTTCAAAAAATACACTCCAACAAGAAGTATTAAAAACAAGAAAATAAAATCATTCTGAACAAAATTATCTATGTTTATGAATTCAGGAACAAACTGAAGATAATAATCAATTTTTGATTTATCAAACATTGCTGTAATTAAAGGAACAACTAAACCAATGCTTAATAATTCGGCAAAAAAGCCTATAAAAATTATTAAAATTAATAATAGAGAAAAAATTCTATACTTATTAGGAAGAATAGATTTATCCCAAATTAAAAAACTAAGTAAGTTTTTCATATATCTTTTTATAATTAGCTTTCGATTTTTTTATATCAAAAAGATTAAATGAATTATTGATTATAGTTTGTTTTGAAAATGTCAAAATTTTTTGCAGATTATGTTCAATAAACTGATCTATTTTATTTGAATCAAGCTCTATAATCCCCCCTAAATCATTATTTTCAATAAGTTCATCTAAATCTCCTATTCCTGAATTACTAACGACCGGGACTCCTAGAGCCATAGCTTCAGCAATTTTAGTGGGCGAAGAAGCAATTTTAGCAAATGTTGGTTTAATAAAAGATACCATAAATTTTGATAATGATAAGTAAAACGGAACCTCATTCCAATCAGCCTTTAAAAAAATAATATTATTTTTATAATCTTTATTTTTTAATTTATTTTCAATTACCTTTAAATCAGCAGTTATAAGTAAAAAAAAAACATTTTTTTTTTTTGATGAAAGTTGTTCAAAAAAATTTAACATTTCATCTAACATATAATAACCACTTAATGATCCACAGTAAGTCATTATTATAGAATTTTCTGGAATTGCATAATATTTATAAAAAGTATCCTTTCTTTTTAATTCTGAATTTTTTGCAAATAACTGGTAATCAACTGAACATGGAATTACACTTATTTGTTCTGGTTTTAATAATTTTTTATTAACAACATATTCTTTAACTTTATTGGTTAAAACAACAAGATGATCAGTATTTTTCAAAATAAAATTTTCTATATTTTTTAAAAAAGTATAAATACTTTTATCAACTATCTTTTTTTTATTTAATGTTCCCATATCTAATTTTTCATCTACCCATAAACCCCTCATATCGAATATCATTTTTGATTTAAAAATATACTTCAGTAAAAATCCAGTTAATGCTGGCTGTAAACCTCTGCAATGTATTGTTTGAACATTTTTGTTTCTACACACATTAAAACACATTAAAAAAAACTTTATTAATTCTATAAGTTTTACAAATTTATTTTTTGAATTTGAAAAATTTTTTTTTTCCCAAAAAACTTTTTTGTTTTTTAAAAAATTAGGTTTAGTAAATTTTAGTAGATTATCTTTTTTTTCTAATGAAAAAATGAAAAAATCGTTTTCTTTTATTAAAAAAGATTCCATATAAGGTAAAATTTGACTCTTTCCTAACTGATCACTTAATCCATCAAAAGTTAGATATATATTAATTTTTTTTTTTAATTTTTGGTGCATGACCTGGTTCGGGTTTATTTAATTTATATAAAAATATTTTTTGTGTTATTGGTTTTTCAAATTTACCTGCTATTTTGTAGTATCCAAAATCACTTATTGTGTTTAAATTTAAAGAACTTAATTTTAAAAAATTAAGTAATCTCTTATTAACTTTTTTAAGTGGATTGGGGAATAGTTTTATTATTTTATTATTATATTTTAACATAAAAATCATTATTTGATAAAATATTGAATTAGATATTTCAAAATATAGAGGCTTTGTTGTGCTTTGAGAAATTATTTTTAAAATTTCTTTCTTTAATAATTTTTTCTTTTTTAGATACTTTGATCCCAATAAAAATAGTGCAGTTTTTTTTGAAACATTCTTTTTAGAAGAAAATAACTGTTTCCATGTTTGTTTTACTTTTAAATAATTAATACTATTTTCATTTGGGAATGTTAACTCTGCTGTATCTAAATCCGTTATTTTAAAATTTTGAATAAATGTTATTTTTTTTCCCATAGAAGCTGAAAAAATTCCTGCACTTGACATGTTACATAAAAGAACTTTCTTTGATTTATTAATAATATCAAATAATTTAATATAAAAATTAGAACTATTTAAATTACCAGCTGTAACTGGGTAAAATCCTTTTTTTTTCCACCATATAAAGTGGTTTTTATTTGCACTACGATCTTTAATTAAGACTGTCCAAGGTTTTTTAAATTTTTTTAAATCAATTCTATTATAAAAATCCTTATATTGATCAGGTGAGCACGGTGGTGCTACAAACAACGTACCAGTTCCTTTTTTTATTTTTTTTTCCTTTAGTAAAAATACCCAAGGATGTGGAAATTTAATACCTATTCTGTTTGTCTTTTTAACTTTCCTATAAATATCATCTCTTAAACAAATATATCCTGGCTCAACACTATTAGAGTCTAGAATATATTTTTCATGTTGATAATAATCAACACCATGTGGAATTACTATTGGCAATTTTTTTTTAATATCCAGTTTTAAATATGATTTTATTATTTTATCTGCACCATAATATTGTGATGATTTATAAAATATATCATAATTCATTATATATAATTTTAATTTAATCTTTTAAATGTTGATTGAGAGGGATATTTAGATATTAGATTTTTAGTAATTTCACTATAACTTTCATATTTTGAAATTTTATAAAAAATTTTCTCCAAACTATATAAATATTTTTTAATAACTTTGTCAGTATGGGCTATTGAAACATAGATTGTATTAGAAGCTAAAAAACCATCTTTTAACATTTCTTGAGTAATGAATGTTTTTAAAATGTTATGCTCAGGATAATTAAATTTAAAGCTTATCATTGGACGTAACCCAGTAAT
>TARA_B110000003_G_scaffold87285_1_pt1 | contig 17204 bp, 19 predicted proteins | sample TARA_B110000003 | Tara Oceans TARA_B110000003 (sample SAMEA4396424) | marine metagenome | biome: Westerlies Biome; feature: [SRF] surface water layer (ENVO:00010504); material: water (ENVO:00002006), including particulate matter (ENVO:01000060) such as... | depth 5 m
TCGCACGTTTTATGAATGATGATAAAGCGATATCAAAACTCAACAATACATATACTTTAAAAGAATTAAATGATGAGACATACGAATGTGTTTTTTTACCTGGTGGTCACGGTACAATGTGGGATTTTGATACAAAAGATATTGGCAAAATAATTAGTGATGCATGGGCATCAGGTGCAGTAGTTGGTGCGGTTTGCCATGGCCCATCTGGGCTACTACAAGCCGTACGGTCTAATGGTGAGCCTCTTGTTAAAGGCCTAAAGGTAAACTGTTTTACAGATGCAGAAACTGACCAAATAGGACTTACAGGAATAGAGCCTTTTTTACTTGAAAGTAGATTACGTGAATTAGGTGCTAAGTTTGAATGTAGTAAAAATTTTACAAGCCATGCTGTTCGTGATGGGCGTTTAGTCACTGGGCAAAATCCACAATCAACAGAAGCTGTATCAAAATTATTGATAGAAGCTGTTAATGACACCATGCAAGATAAGTAAGTTTTTAAAAGTAGTCTCTCAGCAAAAATTCTAAATACTTGCACAATTACTAATCAGATGAGAGTATTAGACCTAAACTTAGGCTGTTTAGGGAGAGCATGCGTATGGATAAAGATGGTTTAAAAGGATGGAATCATGTTCCAAATTTACCATTAGAAGTTTCGCCATTTTTTAGGTGGCCATTACGCCCATTAGATATGATCGCATGGATTTGGAATTCATGGTTCCTAATTACTGAAAAGCTCATTATTGTTTGTATAGCATTCATATCCTTTTATTGGTTTCAACCCCCACTACATGAAATAAAAACACTGGCTTTTGGTTGGGTTTTTGAGATGTATGTCCGAAATATAATATTAATGAGCATCGTTGCTGGTGGCCTCCATCTATATTTTTATACTTTCACCAAACAGGGTAAAAAATTACGTTTTGATCCACGACCTTTAATGAAAAATGGTCGACAATTCACCCTCGGCGGGCAAATAAAAGACAACATGTTTTGGACGCTAGCAAGTGGAGTAACCATATGGACCATCTATGAAGTCCTCATGTTTTGGGCTCTAGCTAATGGATATGCACCTTTGCTTACTTGGGCTGCACATCCAGTTTGGTTCATTATTATGTTTTTATTAATTCCAATCTGGGAAAGTTTCTATTTTTATTGGATTCATCGATTTCTACATATTCCATTTTTATACAAACACGTACATGCTTTACATCACCGTAATATAAATGTTGGCCCATGGTCTGGATTATCAATGCATCCAGTAGAGCATATGATTTTCTTAGGGTCTGTTATGGTTCATTGGATTATTGCAGCTCACCCAGTGCACATTCTTTTTCATTTACAATATTTTACTTTGACTGCTGTAACTACACATACTGGCTTTGAGGGTATAGCTGTAAAAGATGAAAATAGACTGGTTCTAGGAAGGTTCCACCACCAAATGCACCACCGTTATTTTGAATGTAATTATGGTTCACTTGAAATCCCATGGGATAAGTTATTTGGATCTTTTCATGATGGAACAATTGAAGCTGATAAGCTGATGAAAGAACGTCGTAAAAGAATGTTGGGGACTTAGTAATCAGCATGAAAATTCGTACCTTTAAAAAATCTGACTTCAGTTACGTTAAATCAATTTACCAACAAGGTATTGATACTGGAAACGCAACATTTCAAAATAAAGCCAAGGGTTGGAATGAATGGAATGCATCTTTTTTAACTAATTGTAGAATTGTTGCTGAATTGAATGAAGAAGTTGTCGGATGGGCTGCTTTATCTGCTACATCAAACCGTACTGTTTATAATGGTGTAGCAGAGGTAAGCATCTATATTGCAAAAAATTATGCGAATTACGGCATAGGCAATTCATTACTCTCTGAACTCGTTTCTACATCTGAAAATGAAGGTATCTGGACACTTCAAGCAGGCATTTTTCCTGAGAATGAATCAAGCATAGCCATACATTCTAAAAACGGATTTAAAACAATAGGCATGCGAGAAAAATTAGGTGAAATGAATGGAGCTTGGAGGGATATTTTATTTATGGAACGTAGAAGTAAGGTCGTTGGAATTTAGTTAAACAAATAAGAAGAAAATTGATGAATTATAAATTACACTATGCACCTGATAATGCATCTTTAATAATTCGTATATTTTTAGAAGAAATAGAAGCTAAATATACATGTAACCTGGTTGACCGGAAGAAAAATGGTCAGAAAGATCCCAAATATCTCACATTAAATCCTAACGGATTAATTCCAGTACTTGAAACCAATGATGGGCCCATATTTGAAACAGCGGCAATACTTTTATGGTTGGCTGATCAACATAAATGTAATTTTCCTACAATTGAAAATAATAAAAGAGCGTATGGTTTAAAATGGCTTTTTTTTCTATCCAATACTGTTCACTCATCGCTGCGAATATTATTCTATTCCGAAAAATATATTGGCACCAATAGCAACAAAGACTTCCTCAAAAATATTAATAGCCAAATGAAAAATCATCTGACTTTATTGAACTTAGAAGTAGGGGATAAAATATACTTTCTTTGCAATACCCCAAGTATTTTAGATATCTATTTATGTGTCATGCTTAGATGGATGAAGCTTTATCCCATTAACAATACAGATTGGTTCTTACTTGAACGCTACGAAAATTTAAAACGTATTTGTCAGAATTTAGAAATACGGCCATCCGTTGGTATAGCTGCCAAAGCAGAAGGATTAGGTCAAACCATTTTCAGCAATCCATCTTATGCGAAGCCGCCCATTGGAAGCGCCACGTAAGCTAGTAAAATATATTTGATTGGCTTGAGATATAACTATTGTTTATAAAAACAATTACTGCATTATAAAAATGTTAAATCAAGATTGGGGAGACATTATAGATAGTGCCTCAATTATAATTTTAAAAATGGATACACTATGTCTGGAAATCTAAGTTTTGATGACCTTAAATCTCATGTAAAAAATGGAACGATTGATACTGTTCTGGCTTGTATAGTAGATATGCAAGGTCGACTGATGGGAAAACGTTTGGTCGCGCAATTTTTTATTGAAAGTGGTTGGAAGGAAACACATTGCTGTAATTATTTACTAGCGACTGATTTGGAAATGGCCACACCAGGTGGCTACGCTTCAACATCATGGGAAAGTGGTTACGGGGATTATGTTATGAAACCCGACTTAGCAACAATCAGACTTGCTCCTTGGCAAGAAGGTTGTGCATTAGTTCTTTGTGACATCTTAGATCATAATACACATAAAGAAGTCCCCTTTTCTCCACGCTCGATGCTCAAAGCGCAAGTTGCAAAACTAGAAGAAAAAGGGTTTTCACCGGTCACTGCTACTGAGTTAGAATTTTTCTTATTTCAAGGCACACATGATGAAATACACAAAAACAGTTTTCGCGACTTAGAGCCAATATCAAATTATAATGAAGATTATCACATCTTCCAAACATCCAAAGAAGAATATGTAATGCGACCAGTGCGTAATACGCTTCTCAAGATGGGAATACCTGTGGAAGGGTCAAAAGGTGAAGCAGAAGCTGGCCAAGAAGAAGTAAACATAAAATATGCTAATGCAATGTTGACAGCAGATCATCATACTCTTGCCAAACATGCTATAAAAGAAGTTGCACATCAAAACGGCGTCGCAGCTACTTTTTTACCAAAATGGCATAAAGATCGAGTTGGTAGCGCGTCACACATTCACCAGTCATTGTGGAAAAATGGAGCCAATGCTTTTTTTGATGCAGATCGTGACATTGGAAAATCTAAATTAATGGATCACTATGTAGCAGGTTTGATGAAATACGCAGCTGATTATACCTATTTCCTTGCACCTTATGTGAATAGCTACAAACGTTTTGCCAAGGGTACATTTGCGCCCACACAAATAGTCTGGTCTGTTGATAATCGTACCGCAGCTTACCGATTGTGTGGAGCAAATAGTAACGCAATTAGGATCGAAGTGCGCACTCCAGGTGCAGACATGAATCCTTACCTGGCTCAGGCTGCAATTATCGCAGCAGGATTAAAGGGTATAGAAGAAAAACTTGAGTTGGCAGCACCCTTCAAAGGCGATGCCTATTCAAATGATGAAGAAAATCACATCCCTCGAACCTTGCTTGACGCACGAAATGCAATGATTAAATCAGATATGCTTCGAGATGCTTTTGGAGATGAAGTTATGGCCCATTACGCACGTGCCGCAGAAGTGGAAATTGAAGAGTTCAACCAAGTTGTGACAGATTGGGAAATCGCACGCGGATTTGAAAGAGCTTAAACATGACTATTAAATGTATATCTCCCATAGATGGATCTGTTTATGCAGAGCGTCAAACATTGTCACGACGTGATGCTGATGCTGCTGTGACACGTGCAAATACTGCACAAAAGGAATGGAATATGCGCCCAATCGAAGTGCGCATTGAATTGGTAAAGTTAGGCGTAGCGGCGATTGGAGCAATGAACGAGGAAATTGTTCCAGAAATCGCATGGCAAATGGGGAGACCCGTTCGCTATGGCGGCGAGTTTGGTGGGTTTAACGAACGCGCTAGTTATATGGCTGATATAGCAATAGATGCTTTGGCTCCTATTGAAATTGAAAACAGCAATGAGTTCAATCGGATGATTAAACGCATTCCACATGGACTTGTCCTTGTTGTAGCACCTTGGAATTATCCTTATATGACTGCTATTAATACAGTTGCTCCTGCACTGATTGCAGGGAACGCAGTTATGTTAAAGCATGCCTCTCAAACACCTCTTGTTGGGGAGCGCATGGCTAAAGCATTTCACTCTGTTGGAATTCCCAGAGATGTATTTCAAAATGTGTTCTTAGATCATGCCACTACATCAGGCTTAATATCTGATCGAGCCTTTAACTTTATAAACTTTACAGGTTCAGTTGGTGGCGGAATAGCAATGGAAAAAGCCGCAGCTGGAACATTTACTGGCCTAGGATTAGAACTTGGTGGTAAGGATCCAGGTTATGTTATGGAAGATGCAAATTTAGATGCTGCTGTCGATACTTTAATCGATGGGGCGATGTTCAATTCGGGGCAATGTTGTTGTGGAATTGAACGCATTTATGTAATTGAAAGCTTATTTGAAAGTTTCGTCGAAAAGGCAGTAGCTATTGTCAGTCAATACAAGTTAGGAAACCCGCTAGACCCAGAAACAACAATTGGTCCAATGGCTAATATTCGTTTTGCAAACGAAGTACGTGTGCAAACTCAAGAGGCTATCAAGGATGGTGCAAAAACGAATATAGACCCTAGTCTATTTCCAATGGATGGTGGTGCATATCTAATGCCACAGATCCTAACTAATGTAAGTCATGATATGCGGGTTATGCGTGAAGAGAGTTTTGGACCAGTCGTTGGAATAATGTCTGTAAAAGATGATGAAGAAGCAATTAAACTCATGAATGACAGTAATTTTGGATTAACTGCCTCATTGTGGACAGAAGACACTCATCGCGCTGAAGCCATTGCAGATAAAATTGAAACAGGAACAGTTTTCATGAATCGTGCTGATTACTTAGACCCCGCTTTGTGCTGGACTGGATGTAAAGACACTGGTCGCGGTGGAGGTCTATCAATTATTGGATATCACAACCTAACCCGCCCAAAATCATATCACCTCAAGAAAGGTTAATCGAATGACTTTAAATGCAAACTGGTCCTATCCAACAGCTATTCGATTTGGAGCTGGACGAATTTCTGAAATAGCTGATGCTTGTTTTGTCGCGGGTATCAAGAAACCACTATTGGTAACAGATCGTGGATTAGCAGGAATGGAAATCACTCAAAAGACACTTAATTTACTAGATGATGCTGGCTTAGGGCGTGCAATTTTTGCAGATGTTGATCCAAATCCTAATGAAAAAAATGCTGCAGCAGGTGTTGCCGCTTATAAAGCTGGCAATCATGATGGCGTTATTGCCTTTGGTGGTGGATCTGGTTTGGATCTTGGAAAAGTTGTTGCTTTTTTAGCTGGCCAATCACGTCCAATCTGGGATTTTGAAGATATAGATGATTGGTGGACACGAGCAAATTCAGATGTAATTGCGCCAATAGTAGCTATCCCAACAACAGCAGGAACAGGATCTGAAGTAGGCAGAGCATCCGTCATTACTAATTCTATCACTCAACAGAAAAAAATTATTTTCCATCCAAAATTTTTACCAACAGTCGTAATTTGTGACCCTGAATTAACAGTAGGAATGCCCAAGTTTATTACAGCAGGTACAGGCCTTGATGCTTTTGCGCACTGTGTTGAAGCATATTGTTCGCCACATTATCATCCAATGTCTCAAGGCATGGCGCTTGAGGGAATGCGATTAGTCAAAGAATACCTACCCCGCGCATACTCAGACGCTACAGACCTTGAAGCTCGCTCTCATATGATGAGTGCAGCAGCTATGGGTGCAACTGCGTTCCAAAAAGGGTTAGGTGCAATACATGCCCTGTCTCACCCCATTGGTGCAATTTACCATACTCATCACGGCACAACGAATGCAGTTTGTATGCCTGCTGTACTTCAATTTAATAAACCTGCAATCAAAGATACCTTAGCAGAAGCTGCAAATTATCTTGGCATATCAGGTGGATTTGTTGGATTTTGTAAATTTGTTGATGAATTAAATGATAGCTTAGCTATACCAAAATCCTTAGCAGGATTAGGTATTGAAAATCCTGATATAGATCGCATCGTTTCAGGTGCTTTAATTGATCCAAGTACAGGAGGGAATCCAATTAAGATGACTGAAGAAAATACTCGGAAACTTATTATTGAAATATGTTAAATAGCATTATGTATCCTCAATTCGTGAAATTGGGAATCCATGCATTATTTTTGAAAAATGTTTAAATGAACTGAAAGAAATGATTGATGCCTGAAGCCAATCAAAAAAGATCCCACCATGAAGTAATAGTTATTGGAGGTGGTGTGATTGGCATGAGTATTGCATTTAGACTGGCTAAAGAAGGGCGTGAAGTCGCATTAATCGAACCCAATGAACTTGGCATGGGCGCATCTTATGGAAACGCTGGAACAATTGCGGATTATGCAACAATTCCTGTGGGAACACCAAGCGTTTTAAAAAACCTACCGGGACTTTTCTTTAATCGCGATAGTCCACTTTCTGTTCGCTATCGTACCCTTCCAAGCTTAATGCCTTGGTTGATAGAATTTGCTTATCAAAGCCTACCATCTAAAGCAGAAACTAATGCTGGAAAAATTGGCGTATTATTGAAAAATGCTAGCGCCTTGTGGCATGAAATGGGAGTTGAATTGGGCGCATCACACCATCTTCATAGGCGTGGATGTTTGTATTTATATGAATCTAATAAATCATTTTTTAATGCCAAATATGACGAAAAGCTAAGACGTGAAAATGGTGTTGAGGTGGAAGTCATAACCGCAAAAGAAGTACTTAAACATGAACCAAATCTGCAACCATTTGAAGGTGGTGCACATTTTTTCCCTAATGCAACCAGTATCGACGATCCAGGAAAAGTCATGAAAATATTTTCACAAAAATTGACTGAATTGGGGGTAACAATTTATCCAACTTCTGCAGTTTCGATTGACACAAATAATCAGAATTACATTAAAGTAATGTGCAAAGATGAAGTCTTAGAAGCATCTAAAGTAATTGTCTCAGCCGGTGCATTTTCAAAGACACTTGCAAAGTCCTTTGGTGAAAATATACGCTTAGATACGGAAAGAGGTTATCATCTTGAATTTGATATGAAGACCCCACCTGTTACCAGACCTGTTTGCTCAGCAAAACGAGGCTTCTATGCCTCTCCAATGGTTGGTCGCTTGAGAATTTCTGGTATGGTTGAGTTAGGTGGTTTATCACTTCCCCATGTTGAACACCGTTTAAAGGTCCTTGAACGTGGTGCAAAAATAATGTTTCCAAATCTTGGGCAACCCAGCCGTTCATGGTACGGATTTCGTCCATCAATGCCTAATTCGGTTCCTGTGATACGCCCTTCAAAACAGAATAAGAATATTATAATGGCCTTTGGCCATGGCCATATTGGCGTTACGCTTGCGCCCACAACAGCACAAATAGTAAGCAATCTAATCTCTGCAAATTAATGTTTTTAAGATTTAGAAATCTTAGTAATCGAAACTAAATTTAGACATAAATCTTATTTAAAATATTTTCTGCATTGCATTATGTTATATCATAACATAAATAAACTATTCATAAATTTGGAAGCTCATAGGTTCATAAAAAATGATAGATACACGCGTTCCAATCACTTTATTGACAGGGTTTCTTGGTGCTGGAAAAACAACTTTATTAAATTCTGTTCTTGCTAATAATTCTACTGGGCGTGTTGCAGTCATTGTTAATGAGTTTGGTGAAGCTGGCCTTGATCATGATTTAATAGAAAAAAGTAGTGAAGAAATTGTTTTGATGCGGTCAGGCTGCCTTTGTTGTTCCGTTCGAGGCGATTTGTCAGAAACCATCTCAAATCTTTTTAGACGAAAAAGTTTAGGTGAAATTTCTTTTGAACGGATAGTCATTGAAACTACCGGATTGGCAGACCCTGGACCAATTATTCAAACAATGTTTGCTGACCTTTTTCTTGCAAATAATACGCGGATGGATGGGATTGTGACTGTTGTAGATGCTGCTAATGGCTTTTCTACACTTGATTCACAATTTGAAGCAGTATCTCAAGCTGCAATAGCCGACCTAATTATTCTTAGTAAAACTGATCTTGTTAGTTATTCTAAAATAAGAAAATTGGAAACACGTCTACAAAACCTCAACTCAAATATTGAAATAGTTCACTCTATATTTGGTGAAGGCCTGAATGAAACACTTTGGGGTTTAAGCGCGCTACACGAAAAAGCTACTAAAAGCCAAGCTTTAGATTGGACAATAGGAAAAAATCCAAAATTTGAACCATTATCTAACTTATCTGGATTCTCTCCAGCCAAGAAATTATCTTTACCAACACCAAGTCATGACCTTAGAATTGGCTCTGCTTCTATTATTTTAGAGAACCCTATTCCTGAAGCTGTCTTTGATATTTGGCTTGATACGTTAATAACCATTCGTGGCTCTGACATACTGCGCATAAAAGGTATTTTATTTATTGAAGGAATAGACGCACCTTTTGTTATTCATGGTGTGCAACATATCTTTAATCCACCCGTTCAATTAAAAAACTGGAATAAAGGCGATCAACGGTCACGTATTGTTATAATCGCACGTGATTTAACTAGGCCAGAGCTTCAAAGAAGTCTTGAAATGTTACGTGCTCATGAAAATAGATAATAACCTTGGTAAAACCAGCCTTAAACGTAAACGGCGAAATGAAAATCCTTTATTAGATTATGATCGACTTCCTAGAGATTTACGCACATGGGTTGCCAATGCTGAGTTACCATGGAGACCCAGATCTGTTCTTAAGGCCTATGAGCGTGCATTTTTAAAAACCGGCGACCGTAATAAAGCAATGAATGAACTAAACAACATACAGCATCGGTTAGTTGCAAGAGATGCGATAGTGATTTGGGGTAAAAATCACCCTAAGGTTGAATAAAATAAATTATTTTAATTTTGATAAATAGCAATAGGAGTTCCAAGTGAGGTTAAATCTGGTTCTACACCAAGCCCTGGTGACTTATTACAATAAATCCTACCATTTAAAGTTGGTGGGCTAACGTTACCCGTAGACGCAGTAACATATGCATGTAAATCACCAGTATTAAATAAAAATTCTGACGGGGTGGATGCAGAAAAATGTGATACAGCTGCAGATACAATTTCACCACCCATCATACATTCCGTTACAACTTTTATTCCTTTTTTGACAAAAAAATCACGGATTTCTAAAGCTTTTGACAAGCCACCAACACGTGACATCTTAATACAAACAACATCAGCAGAATGATCTCGCACTATTTTCTTGGCCATAGTTAAATCAGTTACAAGCTCATCTAGTTTTATAAGAAGACCAGTATTTTCTCGAACTTTAATGCAATCTTCATAAGATAGGCATGGTTGCTCAATCATGACATCAAGACCTTCAACTGATTTTACAACCTCTAGTGCTTCCAATAAAGTCCACCGGCAATTTGCATCGGCATAAACAATTTCTCCAGGCTCTGCCAAATTAGCTGCAAACTTAATAAGCTCAATATCTTTATCTGGATTGATACCAACCCTAAGCTTAAAATATTTATAGCCAGAAGCTCTATATTGTTCTACCTCAGCCTTTATTTTGTCATGCTCTTGCTCCATGACACAGCGATAAAGAGGCGCACCGTCAGTTAGCATTCCACCCAGCAATTCAAATAAGGGAACCCCATTATCTTTAGCCTTGATATCCCAACATGCCATATCAATAGCACTTTTTGCAAAAGTATGGCCTTGAATTACCGCATCCATATTTTTCACAATGCCTATAAGGTTAAGCGGATCTTCTCCTAACAAATTTGATGCTAAACAATCATACACTTCCTTCTCATTAAGATTATTTGAGACCCATGGGCATGACTCACCAACTCCATTCACACCTTGATCTGTATTTATAACTACAACACTTGAAGTAAATGTATCAAAAGGTTTAGTTCTATTCTCAGAGAGATCTCCAATAGCAAGACTACCGCTACAATAAGGGAGTACTTTTTGAAATAAACTGATCTTTGTGATTTTCACTTTTAATCTCCAAATATATAATTTGAATGAAATATCTTACAATTCACACTTACCTTCAGGACTAAGCTTTAACACCATTATAATAAAATTCTTAATCAGTATGTATTTACTTATACACAGAACTAGTTTTCATATTAAGACAGTAATATTAAGTTACAAATAGAGGCTTCTTTGAATAAGCAAAAAAAAATTATAACATGGGTTGTTTTTTATCTATGTGTAACAGTAGCAAGTAGTGCAGGTTTTGTATTTCCACTAGGAGATAATAACCTTTGGTATACGTCCTTAATAGAACCAAGATTTGCTCCACCTAGCTGGGTATTTGCTCCTGTTTGGACTACTCTGTATCTACTCATTGCAACAAGTGCATATCGCATCATGACCAAATCTGAATACAAAATTAACAACTTACTTCCCTTGGCAATAGCCTTATGGAGTTTACAACTTGCTCTTAATGTTATTTGGACACCAATCTTTAGTGGTGCACAAAACTTAGAAATAGCGTTTTATTATATTATTATGTTGTGGGTAATTATTATTGCCTATATTTTTGTGTGCTGGCGTATTGATAGATTAGCAAGTGTAATGATGATGCCATACTTGGCTTGGGTCTCATTTGCGAGTGTTTTAAACTACTATTATTGGCAATTAAACTAGAAGAATTCTTGCATGGACAAAAAATCAAAAGTCAAAATTATATATAAGTGTGTAACTATAATACTTATGTTTGGGTTATCAAATCTTCTTACAAAAGCACACGCGGAAAATTACAGCATAGAAGAAATTATCAAAGATATTGATGCAAATGTTATATTTATGAGACACGCTTTAGCACCTGGAATTGGTGATCCAAACAACTTTAAAATTGGAGACTGTTCGACACAACGTAATCTAAATGAAACTGGTATTGCTCAAGCAGTTTTAATTGGCAAACAGCTCAAAGAAAATTCTATTCAATTTAACAAAATATATTCGAGCCAATGGTGTCGTTGTTATCAAACTGCAACCTTACTTGATTTAGGTAAAGTACATGAATTTGCAGGTTTAAATTCTATTTTCCAAAATTTTGTATCTAGAAGAGAAACACTGCAAAAATTAGAACAAAAACTATCTGAAATTTCATTAAATAAACTAGTAATTTTTGTAACACACCAAGTTAATATACAAGCAATCACTAAGAAAAATGTAGCATCAGGTGAAATGGTTGCTTTCAGCACCTCAACTAAAAAGTCTCATAAAATTAATTTATCAGTCCAATGATAACTTTAATAAGAAAAAATTAAGAGCACGAAGTTTCTAAATGGTTTATTAATAATAGAGTATCAATTCGTTATGTGATAGGCAAAACACGATTAATGATTATATTTCTAGAAAGCATAAAGATGGCAGAACTTCAAATAAAGACAGGGCAGTTAAAATCAATTCGAGTTGCACGCAAAATAGGACGCCCCAAATTAGCTAAACAAGTTGGTATAACAGAACGACAACTAGCTAAAATTGAACAATCAGAGACTGCAAAACTCTCTAACAATACAATATCTCGTCTATCAGAAGCATTACAAATATCTACCATGACACTCACAGGTGAATTTCCAGTAGTAGAAAGTGATCTTCATCCAATTGAAAAGCCAAAGTGCACAACTGGCTGCTGTTCTTAAAATCAAATAATTTTAATATTTCATAATACAATTGCTACAAATCACATTAATCACCTGAACTTTTGCAACCAACACAAAATATTTTTTGATTTTTTACGTTCTGAATAATGAGTTTGGGTAAACCGACGCTTTATCCCATCCCCTGATAATAAAAGTGTTTCACCAGATTTCTCTGATTTTATCTTATAATGAACTATCTGGCAGAACTGTGTAGAAGATTGTTTGAGAAATTTCTCACCAGTTTTTTTATCAAAAATGTAGATTAAATCATCAGATAGAATATTTGTTTTGAAATACATACAGGCTCCTAATCAAATTTTTGACAGGGCCTTTTTTTAATGTGGGCTAGTGACCGACCACATCATGTTCATATACAAAATTCATGACAATTCAAGTTTAAACTAATTATGGGTTTTATTAGTATTATTCCAATACGTTTCTCATTCAGTTGTATTACTGAATTGGTAACAAACTTCTACTTTAATATTACCTTACGTAATTCTTCACATCATTCACAAAGTATGCAGAAATTAAAACATAAGTTAAAATTTGTTTCAAGGAGTGCATAAGATGCCCGATACAATAATTAGTTTTACAACAATCGAATATCCTAACCAAGAAATTATGGATAAATCACATGAAATATTTGAAATTGAAATGGCTACACTTGCAGATAAGCTAAGGCCGCAAGGTATGATAAAATTCCATTCAAGCCGTCTATTCCTACCTGAAGGAAAATTAATGGTGGGTAACTGGCTTGAATATAAGGATATGGCTGCATATGAAAGTTGCAACAAAATCTGGGAAAAGAACGGTGAAGAGTTTTTTGCAAAGTATGGTGAAATAATGGCAGATGTAAAAGTTACAGCTTATCGTGGACAGGTGGCCCTTGATTGGTCTTAATAAATCAAACCCTAATTAGCTGTAGTAAATACTAAATTCAGGATAATTTTGGTGCCCCCACACGGACTTGAGGTCAAACCCTTTTTAAAAGGGTTCGCTTCGCTCAACCTCTTTCCGTGTTACACACGTCATGAACCGCGATTAACTTTCAATAAACTTAAATTAGCAATCAAATTAGAATACGTCGTTTGCTGCACGAAAAATAGAGAGATGCCGCTTAGCAATATCTGAGTCACACGGACTATAGCCACCTCCGATAACTGTAGCGACTGGAATCTTGCGGCTTTTAAAGTGCTCCAAAACATTACAATCCCGCTTGAAGATACCCTCAAGCGTCAAATCTAAATTCCCCAATTGATCGCCAAAAAACACATCAACTCCAGCATCGTATAGAACAATATCAGGCATAAACTCCTTGGAGATCTCTTTGAGAGTTATATGCAGTTTGTTGAGATAGGCGGTGTCTTCTAAGTGGTTGTCCAGCGATACATCACGAGTGCCTTGACGCTTTTGAAATGGGAAGTTTTGCTCACAGTGCAACGAACAGGTATATATACCATTCTTGTCATGGCATATGTCGATCGTTCCATCACCTTGATGTACATCTAAGTCTAAGATCAAAACCTTTTTGGCTAAACCATGTTCTATCAAGTTCAGTGCAGTAAACGCTAAATCATTGAAAACACAAAATCCTAATCCTTTAGAGTAGTGTGCATGATGCGTTCCTCCGGCGGCATGACAGGCAACACCCTCGTCCAATGCCTTTAAAGCCGTTGTATAAGTGCCGTTCAGAGCAAGAAAGCTGCGCTTGATTAGCTGGGTATTTATTGGCAAATTGATTTGCCGCACTTCCTCTCGTGACAAAGCTCTATCTACAACACGCTGGACATAATCAACGTCATGAGTACGCAAAACATCTTGATAACGAACTGGAGAAGATTGGTGAAAATCTAACCTTTGGTAAAAATCACTTTTTTGTAGTTGGTTTGCTAACTTAGAAAACTTTGTCCCATTAAAGCGATGGCCAATTGGTACGATGATGTCGTAAGCATCATTATAAAGGATTGGTATTTGAGCCACTACAAGACCTTATGCTAATTTGATAAGCATTTAGTAATCATTAACAGCGTTAATTTCAACTGTGGGAGGGGGAGTAGATTGACTATTATGTCAGACAAAGCCTTACCCATTTCAAAGTGCCACGATCACATATTGACTAAGGAAACTGGTGCCCCCACACGGACTTGAGGTCAAGCCCTTTTTAAGGATTCATTTCGCTCAACCTCTTTCCGTGTTACACACGTCACGAACCGCGGTTATTATTTATTGGCTGTGCATACATGGTAAATCACTGGATGATTTTACTGGTCATCATAAAGTTTAACACTACATGATATTGGTTAGAGATAAATTGTTCAGATATATTATCAAACATTTGTACTACAATCAGAAGTTTGGCGACATCTCACAACCTGCATAAAACCTATGTGTAGAATCTCTTACAGAAGACGAATTTTATAAATAAACTAGGGAGGGAACTATGGCTTTTAAATTCAAAGCTAAATACGGAAACTACATTGGAGGCAAATTTGTCGATCCTGTAGACGGCAAATATTTCGATAATATAACACCTGTAAACGGAAAAGTATTATGTCAAATACCCCGTTCTAATGAAAAGGACATCAATCTGGCACTGGATGCAGCACATGCTGCCAAAGATGCCTGGGGTGCTACAAGTGTTACTGAGCGCAGCCAAATCTTGCACAATATCGCGCAGGTGATGGAAGATAACTTGGCCACATTGGCCGAAGCAGAAACATGGGACAATGGTAAACCAATCCGTGAAACTACAAATGCGGACCTACCATTGGCTGTAGATCACTTTCGTTATTTTGGAAGTGTCATTCGCGCCCAAGAAGGGTCATTAAGTGAACTTGATGGAGATACTGTCGCTTACCACTACCAAGAACCACTTGGGGTAGTTGGACAAATTATTCCATGGAATTTTCCAATTCTTATGGCGGTTTGGAAAATAGCACCTGCCTTGGCTGCAGGAAACTGTATTGTATTAAAGCCAGCCGAGCAAACGCCCGCATCCATATTGGTTCTACTTGAACTCATCAGTGATCTACTGCCTGCAGGCGTTTTAAACGTAGTCAACGGCTATGGTCTCGAGGCTGGTAAGCCACTTGCTTCAAGTACACGCATTGCGAAGATTGCTTTCACTGGTGAGACAACAACTGGTCGTTTGATAATGCAATATGCTTCTGCAAATATCATTCCATGCACATTAGAATTAGGTGGCAAATCACCAAATATTTTCTTTAAAGATATCATGGATGAAGATGATGCATTCTTCGATAAGGCTATTGAAGGTCTAGTATTGTTTGCATTTAATCAAGGCGAAGTTTGTACTTGTCCAAGCCGTGCGTTGATCCATGAAGATATTTATGATGATTTCATGGCTCGATGTTTGGAGCGCATTAAAGCAATCGTTCAAAGTGATCCACTTGACTCAAATACAATGGTTGGTGCGCAAGCATCGCGTGAGCAATTCGAAAAAATTCTATCGTACATGGATATTGGGAAAAAAGAAGGCGCTGAATTATTGATTGGTGGTGGTGCCGCAGAGACTACTGGAAATATGGAAGGTGGTTATTACATTCAACCAACTGTATTTAAAGGAACAAATGATATGCGGATTTTCCAAGAAGAAATTTTTGGCCCAGTTTTATCAGTAACAACCTTTAAAACAGATGAAGAAGCGTTGGAAATTGCCAATGATACACTTTATGGCTTAGGTGCTGGTGTATGGAGCCGCGATGCTAATAAATGTTACCGTTTTGGCCGTGCAATTGAAGCTGGTCGTGTTTGGACAAATTGTTATCACGCTTATCCAGCGCATGCAGCATTTGGTGGCTACAAAGCATCAGGTATTGGCCGAGAAAACCACCTAATGATGTTGGGACACTATCAGAAAACAAAAAATCTGTTAGTGAGCTACAGTCCAAATAAATTAGGTTTCTTTTAAGATTCACGATGGGCGCATGCAAGTGCGCCCTTTTTAACTGGAGTTGATATTTATGGAAAATCAAGTTGAAGCAACAGAAGAAGCCCTACAACTTTTAAAAGAAATCGTTGCAGAACATGGCCCAGTAATATTCCATCAATCAGGTGGATGTTGTGATGGTTCTGCACCGATGTGTTACGCAGAAGGTGATTTGATAATTGCAGATCATGATGTACTTATGGGTGATATAAATGGTTCACCATTTTATATTGGTGGAGCTCAATATGAAGCATGGAAACACACCCGATTAATTATTGATGCAATCGAAGGTGGCGGTGGTATGTTTTCACTTGATAATGGTCGTGGTAAACGATTTTTAACGCGCTCAGACATCTGCTTAACTGATTAAAATTACAGCCCTAATGAGTTCCTAAGGTCATACCCTTTTTAAGGGTTTGCTTCGCCGTAACTCTTTCCATGTTACAAACTTCACGAACCGCGATCAGTACTAATTAGCAGATTAATGTTTAATAAAAGCATCTGGATAATTGGTAAAATAATCCTCTGATATTGGAGTCATCACACCACTTTCTATAATTGCAACTGCTTCTCTTCTTATTTTCGTCAGTTCTTCATTTGCACCAAAATCCTGAAGTACTTCCATACTAGGGAACAACATAATTGAATGAAGTTGAATTGGTGGTTAAAAAAGAAGGTAGGCTCATAGCGCAGTAGTTATCATACTTGTCATATCTATCATATTTTGTGCCTTAACATGACACATATGATAGATATGACAAGGGTTGGGCATAAAACTTATTTAAAGATACACACTGGACAAGTGACTTGAAATTTCATTCGAATATTGCTAAAATTTAAACGTTAGAGAATGGAATCGGAAACACCAATGGCAAGACGAAAAAATGAGCT
>TARA_B110000003_G_scaffold256017_1_pt1 | contig 17175 bp, 9 predicted proteins | sample TARA_B110000003 | Tara Oceans TARA_B110000003 (sample SAMEA4396424) | marine metagenome | biome: Westerlies Biome; feature: [SRF] surface water layer (ENVO:00010504); material: water (ENVO:00002006), including particulate matter (ENVO:01000060) such as... | depth 5 m
CGACCGCCTCGCGCGCGCGCGCGCGCGTCGCGTCGTCCGCGTCGGCGTCGTCGACCGCGCGTCGGCGCGCGTCGCGCTCGAAACACGGCGACGCGCGCGGCGTCGACGTCAACCGACGCGCGGTCGCGCTCGCGCTCGCGGTCGCGCTCGCGACGCGCGCGGCGCCGCGCGCGCGCGCGACGGCGACGACGACGACGGATGAATTCAACGCGCTCGAGCGACGGGCGAAGCGGGCGTACTACGCGCGCGATTTGAAGCGGGCGCGCGAGGACTTGACAGCCATCATCGCGATGGAGCCCGAGACGCCCGAGTGGCGCGAGCGCCGCGCGCAGGTGCTCGTCGACATGAAATTGTTCGAAGAAGCCATCGCGGATTACGACGAGGCGGAGCGAATGTATCGAGCGATGTACGACGACGCGACGACGACGTACAAGTCGCTCGGGATGCTGAGTAATCGCGCGTTGGCGTACGAAGGGTTGAGTCGCTGGGACGCGGCGATCGCGGATTACTCGGAGGCGTTGAAGTACTCGTCGATGATGGGAGCGACGCCGCCGTACGTGCTGAATTCGCGTGGGAATTGTTATAACTCGATCGGGGAGTACGAGAAGGCGCTGGATGATTACTCGCGCGCGGCGGGCATTTTTCAGCAGTCTCGAAATCTTAGCGGAGCGATCTACGCGCAGAGCAACGCGGCGTTGATGCTCGCCGAACTCGGCCGAATCGACGAGGCGATAGAGGACATGGAAAAGGTTAAAAGACGAGCCGCCGGGAGCGTTGACATGCGCGCCGCGCTCGCGGCTCTCTATTGGTCGCGAGGGGAGGAGCAGCGCGCGGAGGATAATTGGAATTGGAGCTGCACGGCGATCAACAGTGGCCAAATGGTCGAAGGTGGTCCAGTGCTCGACGGCTGCGAGCTTTATCGCGATTACGATTGGCTCGGTCGCATTCGACGTTGGCCCCCGTCGATGGTGCAAAAGTTTAAAAGATTCATTGAGTTGAGTTGAAAATAATGATTTAGTGATACAATAGTCGTTAGATCTAGTTGAAATACCACAGCGTCGTTCCCTCGATGAGCCCGAGCGTGTCTACGTTTGATTCCAAGTCGCCGCTATCGCCAGAACCTTTGCGGCGCTTTGCCACGCACACGACGACGGGAAGCCCTCTCGGCGCCTTTGAGAAGTGCACGATAGGCACTGGCGCTTGGTCGGGTGCTTGCGAATTCGTGTACTGACGTCCCGTTTTTCTGGGATCAATGTCAATCATCGCTTCTACGCGTGCTCTCGCGGCGGGCGAAATTTCATTCATGAAATTTTTCGCGTCACGCCCTGCGCCCCACACGATGAATTTCTCCCACGACTTCATGGGAAGAATGCGTTCCTCGAACGCTTGCGCGCGAACCTGCAACAGCCGACGGCGACTACACCGTGCTGATGCGCTCTGTGGACTCCAGCGATACAACAGCACCGGGTTATGCGGGTAGTCCCCGGCGCGTAAAAGCGATGGCAAGCCCTTTTTCAAGTTCTGCTCGTAATTTAACGCCAAGTGCCGTTGGAAGAAAATTAAATCTTCCGCCTCGCCCGAACCAGGCGGTGCCTCAACAAAACCGCCTACGGTTTCTGCGACCGTTCGCGCCATGCACCACGTCGGCAAGAGTACCGTGCACTCTCGGAATTGTTCGAGGTGAAGCTCGTTTTGCGTCATCATGTTCGCCCAGGCTTCGTAATGCTCCGTTGAACCGCTTGGATACCGTTTCCAGCACCCTCCAACGATGGCCGTCCGATTTTCCGCGGCGAGTGGCACTTGTAGCTCGAGTCGCTGTGGCATCATGACGTCGTCAGAGTCCAGGAAGACTAAAATGTCTCCGTGACTCTGCTCGATGCAACGATTTCGACAGAACCCGATACCAAAGTTGGGCGCGTCTTCCGCGACAAACTTCGAGCTCTCTGGCCACCTGCTTCCGTTCACCACAACGGCGATGCCCACTCGGGTAAACGCCTCGCGCCAGATTTTGATGATGTCTGGCGACCCATCCGTACTGCTGTCGTCGAAGATGCTCACCTCGATTGGACCTCGGTACGTTTGAGCGCATATAGAGCTCAAAGTCTCATCTAACCAACGAGATGCGTTATACACGGGAACAATGATACTGACGCTCGGCAAAGTAGTATCCACCGGAGGTCGAACGGGTTGCTCCTTGGGCGACGTCGACACTAGGAAATCGAGCACGCGCTTGAGCTTCGGCTTGGCGGATACGACTTCTTTGAGGATGGGAATCCCAACCTGCTCATACGATTCTTGCTTCACTCGAGCCATGCCATTCGCCAAAAGGCGTACTGACGAAGTCAAGTTACTCGTTCCACTATGAATCATCCACGGGTGTAACAACGCCACGGTCCCAGCCTTCCCGACAAGTTGCTCGATGACGCCATCGATGTCGTCTCGTCGAATCGCATTTTCAGCTTCGTGCGCATCTAGCTCGTACGAAAGCGGGAGACGTCCTTCGGTCGACAATTCGCTCACTAGATCAATAGCCCATGAGTTCAAATCTTGGTGAATGATGCCGCCCTTTGAGCGCAAATGCGACGCGATCCACTTGTGTGAACCCTTGATGAACGCCGTACCGCCGCCGCCCGGGACGCAGTCGGTTAAAAATACCAAAATAATCACGCCTTGGTACGGATGTCCGTCCGGTGTGCGCTGCGCATCCGTGCTGAATCCCGCGCCAATGTCTAAGTGCCAGCCTCGGTTGAGCATACGCCTTCGATTGACCGGATGCCACGACCTGGCCGCCTCGAGCTCCTCCGCCTTTGGCTCTGGAGATCCCTCCCTGACTTGTCTGTCTACGATATTTGCCGACCTTTCGTCTAAAAGCATCATCGCCCGCCCTCGCACTTGTTTTTTCGTGCACGAAGGGCGTACTCTCTGCATCAACTGCGTGATGTACTGCCACTTCTCCCCGTGCTCCGTAACAGCCGCCAGAAGCGCGGCGTCGTGCTCGGGCGCCCATGCGCTTTCATAATGCTCCTCACACTGCTTCGCCGTCCACGTCAACTCACTCGTGCTCATCATCTTCGCGATGGCATCCCAATTGTGACCGCCCTCCTTCAACTTTCTCACGTTCCCGCTGTCGCACTCTGTCCATCTCGCAGGCGCCGGCGCGCACGCCCCGCTCTCGTCGCTCACTTTCCTTCGCTTCTCGCTCTGTTCCGCCCTCGCCGCCCTCGCTTTGGCTTCCTCCGCCACGAGCATCGCTTGTTCACTATCCTTTTCCGGAAACGTCACCGGGCAGTACCAATGCCGCACGTCGCACGCGCGTCGCCGTTCGTCCACCGCGTTCAGTTCTATGTCCCACGCCGCGCGCCCGAGCACTTCGTCCAGCGCTTTCGCGAGCTCGGGCGAGTTCCTCAGCGCGTCCCACGGCGCGCCGTCGCTCGGGGCGACGACTTCGATCACCCTTCGCGCGTTCCCGCGCGGCCACGTCGAGGGGTCGTCCAAAGCGAGCGGCGTCGACGCATTTCTTTCGCGACCGCTCTCGGCGGTGACGCACGGGTCGGCGAGTTCGCGACGCAACTGCGCGCGTATACCGTCGACGACGGACGCGGAGACGGCGTCGGGGATGAGAACGATGCCGTCGGCGATGAATCGCTCGCGGAGCGACATGGCCGCGACGGGCGCGGCGCGCGCTGCGGGACGAAGTCGAAATTGAAATTGCCAAACCTTTGCTGCAACAAAAAGTGCACACGACCGGGACGGCGACCGGGACGGCGACCGGGACGGCGACGAGAACGAAGAATCGACCGAGGCGCGCGATCGGACGTGTCGTGACGTCGTGAAGTCGTGATTGAACGACGATGAAAGAATGTGATGGTACAACGCGAAGTGGAGCTCACACTTCGGATCGGTCGTCGGCGTTCGCGGCGGCGGCTAGGAGGGCGTCGGATCGCTTGGCCAAACGCGTGGCCAGCGGCGCGTCCATGAAGAGCTGTGTGATGTGACACACGATGCATGGGATTGCTATCAGACCGCCTGAGCCAAAGACATCTTCGGGGAGGTAAGATATGATGGTCATGGCCACGGGGAGGGTCTTTTGGCTGGACATCATCACGCACGCCACGCGTTCGGGGCCGGAGAGGCCGAGCGCGTGCGTGGCGGCGTAATTGATGGCTAGGAATACGACGTGAACCAGGACGGCGGCGAAAAGCACGGCGAATATCGTGCCTACGTTTGTGTCGATGAGCTCTTTGGCGCTCTTGGAGATGGACATCCAAACGACGATGATGAGACACGAATTATTTGTCAACGTGAGCTCCGCTTTGCGCGCGTTCGCAAACGCCGCCACTGCTGGAATCATCTCTCGCGCAACCTTCCCGAGCACGATCGGAAGCAGAATCGTGAACAACAACTTAACCAAAAGTTTCACCGCCTGCGTCGACATGTCGTTCGCCGCCCCGTTCACCGCGCTCGCCATCTCTCTCGGCCCGCTCGCCACGACGGCGTTGAAGTAAAACGGCACGGTAAACACCCCGATCAGATTCGTGCTCACCGTCAGCATCAGCGCCAGCGCGACGTTCCCTTTCGCGTTTCGCACGAGCGTCACACCACTCGTCAGCGTCGTCGGCACGCAGCAAAACAGCGCTAATCCGTATCGAAATTCTATCGGTTTGTACGGCACGCGTACTAGGATAAACCCGAGCAGCGGCGTCAAGCCTAATATGGCCACCCATCCGTACCCGAGCGCGCCTCGTCCAGCCTTGAGCGCTTGCGTGATTTCCTCCGTCTTCAGCGTGGCGCCGGATATGACGAAGATGATCACCACGCACACCGTTTGGATGACGCTCCAGCCGCTCACTGACACCTTGGCGAGCGCCTTGCCGGCGGCCGGGACGGAGAGCCCGAATAAAAGCGCGAGGCAGAAGCCGCAGACGAGAAAATTGTCGAGCAAGAAGGCGCGCGCGCGCGCGTGCATCGGTTTGGGCTCAGGCTTCACGACATCAGCGAGCATCGCGCGCGAGGCGCGGTGTGAGACGCGGACGAATGGCGAGCTAGTGAAGAAAAAGTGAAACGACGCGCTTTGGCGGCGATGTGTCTACGCGTTGGTGGTTTCACTACAACCAAACTAAAGCTTTGGTGTCGGTCGGGGTCGCGCTCACAGTCGATCATCGCCTCGGTGAGGCTTGACGTTGCTCATGTCTCGCGGCTCGTTTCGGTAGCTCGCCGTCGAGAGGCCGGTGATGGGCTCTTTGCGAGCTTGAAATCGCGAGAGTTTTTGCGTGACGCTCAAACCGTGCAATCTGTCTTCCTTGCCGAATGGCGCGCGGTGGATATCGAATCGATCGTCGTACTCGTCGTAATCCAAATCCGTGTAGTAGTACCCGTCGTCCTCCGTCATGCAAGAAATGATGGTTAAGATGCCCATGGAGAGCGCGGCGACGAGGACGACGGTGGTGAGGATGACATAGAGCACCCCGTTCACGTCACTCATGTGATGGTGCGGAGCCCAGTCGATGTAATCATTCATCCCGGCGACGTATGTCGGATCAGTGTACGTCAGGTTGCTGAGTTTCAACGGCGCGACAGCCTCGATGAGCAAACCGCACGTCGCGTTGAGCTCGCCGCCTTGTATCGCGATGCGCGCGTAACCATTTTCACCCCACTGCGTGCCCCAAGAGTTCTTTATCACGACGTACTCCATATCCAGCGTTTTATCGTAGCCGAAACCGACGGCGACGACGGCGTGATTGATCAAGTTTGGATGGTTGGCCCAATCCGGTTGACACTGATCGTACGTGAGGATGCCGCCAGAGTAGAATCTAAAGTGCTCGCCCATCGCGTTGACGGCGACGGACACCGGTTGCATGTAAATTGCCGATTTCAAGTCGTCCCACGTGTTTTCGAGGACGATATAGTCGTCGATCGACGCTGCGTGTTTGCGAGCCGTGTTCGATCTGCAAGGCCCTACTTCGCTCGTCTTGATCGTGTACGGATGCACTGGATAATCTTCCGCGGCGCTGATGCCCCCTTTCATCACCGCGTACTGATACCCCGTCACCATGTTACCCCCCGTGCAATCTTGATCGATCGGATCGCACTCTAACAACATTTGAGGCGACAGCGTCACCGCCTCTCTCGTCCAAATATAGTGCACGCCCTCCACCGCGGCGGCCGTAGTAAAAGCCCAGCACCCACCGCACGCACCCTGCTCCCAAACCTTACTCAAGCCACCGAACTTGCGCCAATCCCAACTCGTTGGAAGATTATTGGCGTCGTATAACTCGCCATCCTTCCCGCGCTCGTTGGCCCAAATATCCGCGTTTCTCCGCAGAAACTCGTCGTGCATCTCGCGCCAGCTATCTTTCTTCGTCCTGCTACGGTCCCGTTCGCCATCGGGTGTCGGTACTAACCGTCCCGTGCGCGCTACAAACTCCTCTCGCGTCCTATCGCTCCACAGCGTCGGCCCGAACGTCGCTCGCGAGTCCTCCGCCGCCTCCTCCGCCGCCGCCGCCGCCTCCGCCGCCGCCGAGCGCTTCGACCGTCGACCCTTCGACCGATGCCCCAGCGCCGCCGAGTCGTCCTCCGCGTCGCGCAGCGCCCGCACCACGCGCATATTCTCATAAAAAATAGCCTCCCGCCGTCGACTCTCCTCGCAAGGATACGCGTCGGCGTCGTCGCCGCAGTACTCGCGCGCGCGTCCGCCCTCGCGCGCGAACGCCTCGAACGCCTCCCGCATCGTCCGCGCGTCTTCCTCCCTCGCCAGCGTCGTCAACAGCGCGGTCTCCATCGCCGTCGCCGTCGTCGCCGGTCTCCCGTCGCCGTCGCGCGCGTCGACCCGCAAAGCCGCCGACGCGTGGGTGTTGCGCGTTCGATCGTCGTCGTCGTCGTCGCCGCGCGCGACGCCCGCGCGCGTCAGCGCGAGCGCCAGCGCGCACGCGACGAGCGCGACGCGCGTCGTCGACGCGCGCGCGCGCGCCATCGCGCGTCGCCGTGTGCGCGCGCGCCGGTCGGTCCGCGACGACGGCCGTCGGATGTGCACGCGTATAACGCGCGCGAAAACGCTATGAAATCGAGTACGTATAAAGCGCACGAAAACGCCATGAAACCGTTTTGACGACCGAGGGGGACGAGGCGCGCGCGACGGCGACGCGCGGCGCGCGACACCGCGACGCGACGCGCGCGCGACGGCGCGACGACGGCGCGACGACGCGAGGATGGTTTTTTGGGACAGTCCCGAGAGCGCGGACGAGGACGCGCGACGACCGCGCGCGCGGTGCGACGGCGAGGACATCAACCGACGCGCGACGGCGACGACGCGCGCGCGCGCGTGGTTGCGAGACGCGCTCGAGCGAGGGACGACGGCGACGGCGCGCGCGACGGCGACGAAGGAGACGTTAGTTCTGGACGACGCCGCGCGCGAAGCGCGCGAGGGAGCGACGAGCGAGGAGGAATCGAGGCACCTGCGTCGACACGTGGACGCGCTGACGAGGGAGTGCGCGGACGCCGTCGCCAGGGCGAACGCGAGCGAGATCGCGAGGGAACGATTTGAACAACTGCGGCGCGAAAATGCGGCGTTGAAAAACGCGGACGCGCTGTGCAAGAAGGCGGAGACGCGAGCGAAGGCGGCGGAGGCGAGGGCGAACGCGGCGCGGGACGCGATGGTGAGCGCGAAGCTTCGTCACGAGGCGGCGCTCAAGAAGGCGTACGAGGAAAAGGATGGCGTCGTGGAGCGCATGCGGATAGACATCGAGATGTTGCGATCGGAACTCGCGTGCGTGGAGGCCAAGGTGTCGACGCTGGAGGATCAAAACGCGGAGATGGAGGAGGATTTGAACGAATACCGCGAAGAAACGGCGCACTTGGACGAAATCATCGCGCAGGCGGAGAGCGAGATGGTGAGAATGCTCGAGGAGAAACGCGCGATCGAGCGTGAACTCGCGGCAAAGAGTGCGATGAACATCAAGTCGCTCATCATGAGTCCTTTCTCGCCGTCATCCAGTTCGCCGCTCGGCACGCCGCGTCTCGCCGCCGCCATGCGTTGGTTCGACACCGCCGTCGTCTCGCCAATGCGTTCGCCGTTCGCGGACATCACGAACGCCGATGACGCCGACAACGACACCATGGGTACGAAAACACCGACCGCGCGTAAATCTCGCCTCGGACCGGGGATGAGTCCTTTACCCAAGACGCCCGGCGCCGTCGTCGAGGATTCGGCGGAGGACGTCGAGCAATACGAGAGCGACGACGAAAGCGTCGGCGTCGAGACTGTTCGAGAACGAACGTGCGAAGTCAAACGTTGGCGATTGGTTCTTTCCAAAGTTCCCGAATCGAGACTTTACGGCAGACGTTGGAGCGACGTCGGCGTGCGCTTGCGCGTCGTCGGCGCGGTGTCGCTGTGCAACCTCGCGTCGGCGGCGTCGACGTAGTTTCGCCCGGCGCGCGATCTCGAAAGCTTGTCATCATCATGTATGTTTATACCGTCATGGCATCGCGCCCCGCGAGCACCTCGCGCGAGCGCCGCGCGTGAACGTCGTGTCGAAGCGAGAGCGCGGCGCGGCGCGTGATTCGAAAATGATTCTCCTCTCATTACCTTCGCTAGAGTTATGTCTACGACGCCTACAAACGACGACCACGGCGACCACCCTTTCTACGAGTAGAATCCGTCGGCGTCGGCGTGACGTCTTCGATTCGGCCAATCTTCAACCCGGAGCGCGACAACGCGCGAAGCGCGCTTTGCCCGCCCGGACCCGGCGACTTCGTCTTATTACCCCCGGTCGCGCGCATCTTAATGTGCAACGCCGTGATACCGAGCTCTTTGCATCGCGCGGCGACGTCTTGCGCCGCGAGCATCGCCGCATACGGCGAGGATTCATCGCGATCAGCCTTCACCTTCATCCCGCCGGTGCATCGGCTCAGGGTTTCCTTGCCCGACAAATCCGTCACGTGCTGCGTCGTCGAACGCGCGCGTCGGTCAGTCTCTCGCAATCGTCGTTCGGCGCGTCGCACGGCGCGCGCGAAAACGAAAACGAATGTCATCGCGCACGGCGTCGACGTCCTTCATCGCCGCGTCGCGCGCGCGTCGTCATCGCCATCGTGCGCGCGACGATCGCACTAGGGCTTTCATCGCGCCATCGCCGTCGCCATCGTCATCGCGCGTCCCTCGCGCGCGTCGCGTCGCATCGCTCGTTCGAGCACGCACCACGAAAGTATCGTTAAACGACGCGTAGATGTGCGCGACGCCGAAGACGAGCTCGCCCTCGCGCGCGTTGGGACCGACGTACGTAGCCTGCGCGCGGCGTCGATCGCGGTCGGGTCAGTCGGGCGTTCGCGTCGTCGTCGTCGCGCGCGCGCGGCGCGCGCGCGCGCTCGGTCGCGCGCGCTCGACGCGGTGGGCGCGCGCGTCGCGGCGTCGCGGCGTCGGTCGAGTCGCGCACCATGTCGCGGTGCGGCGCGTCGTCGAAAGACGGCGCGCGCGCGCCGCGCGCGCGCGGTCTCGCGGCGGGCGCGCGGATGGACGGTGTCGTCGAATGTTGGCGTTTTCGGGCGTACTCTACGTGCGTTACTGAATACGCATACGGAGCGGTCGGTCGCCGCGGGGACCGGCCGTTACACCGACGCGCGCGGCGTCGCGATGACGGCGCGGCGCGAGCGCGCGCGCGCGCGGCGACGGCGCCGCGTCGCCCTCATCGCGTGCGCGTGCGCGCTCGCGGTGATCTGCGCGCGCGCGGTGACGCCGCGACGCGCGCGCGAGCGGCGCGCGGACGCGCGAACGCCGCGAGAACTCACGCTCGCGTCGCACGGTGCGTTTCTGGCGCTGGACGTCGAGTCGAAGGCGGCGCGCGTGATACATCGCGGCCGGGGGGTGTATTACGGCACGTTCGAGGACGGATCGTCGTCGTCGGACGCGGTGTGGGTGGCGTCGAGGCCGGATAACGCGAAGACGCGGACGCGGACGGCGACGCGCGGGGACGCGTTGCTCAGAATAGACGCGAAGCGGGGGGAGATTTTAGAGGAAAGGGCGATCGATGCGGCGTTCACGCACGACGTCGTGCGACGAGGTGACTCGGTGTTCGTCGCCGACACTGGGAACGGGCGGATTTTGGAGTTGGAGTATCCGTCGATGAGGACGCTTCGGGCGGTGGAGTTGTCGGTGAAGGCGCACGTGAATACGCTCGCGCCGGCGGACGCGAGCGAGTACGGCGAGCACGCGGTGTGGGCGGTGCTTCATAATTTAGGTCCGAGCGAGGTGGCGTTGATCGACTTGGAAACTGGGCGCGAGTTGCGACCGAGGTTGACCAGAGTGGGCACGAAGTCGCACGGGTTGGTCATATACGAAGATCGATTCATCATGCTGAACAGTGGAGAGGGGCAATTGATTTCCGTGGACCCGTCGGGTGTCGAAGATTACGAGATTTTATGGACCGATGATTCGCGGACGTTCATGAAAGGGTTGTGCGTGATCGATGACGTGGCGTTTTTCGGCGTTTCGGCGTTCGGAAGAAGAGAAGACCGAGGCGATCCAAACAAGTCGAGCGACGTGGTGGCTTTCGATCTCGTTCGTAAGCGCGAGCTCTGGCGACAGACCGTGATGACGCACGGATTGCTCAACGTCATCGCCGCGCCGCAAATAGAGTCGAGCACTTGGTCGCACGCACATTGGAATGCAAACTCGCCGTCGTTGTACGCCGAATGGATTCCTCTGGCGGCGAAGCAAACGAACGATTGTGAAGCGACCGATCGGAATTCCTTGCTGTTGACGTACGACGACGTCGATGTACATCTGCTTCGTGATTACATTCAAGGCCTCCCTCGCGACGTGTTCAAAGAGTCTGGCAAAAACGGAAACGCTTTGTTGGGTGGGAGAGACGGCAACATGCAAAAGTTCAAGCCAAACGTCGATGGCATGCTCTTGTTTTTCTCAGATCGAGGTGGCGAACACGTTTTTGAGTTTCCATTTTGGAAACGTCTCGAGCCGTACGTGCAACCTGTGCTGATTGATTTGTTCACCGATCAACTCGGCGTCTCGGATCCGTTACGACACGTGATACGGCTACAGCTGGCGGTGATGAATCCTGGTTCTGAAATTTTGCCACACGTGGATACGGGCGACTGGGCGAGAAGACACCATCGATTTCACGTTCCAATCATAGTCCCGCAAAACGCTGGAGCGGTGGAATTCGTCATGATGCCAGAATCCGGTCAGGAAATCGCCGTTCCGCTCATCGAAGGTCGTCCATTTGAGATAAACAACGCGGTGACGCATCGAGTACGGAACAGCGCCTCGTCTTGGCGCATCCACTTACTCGTCGACTTTAGCGAGCAACCGACGGCGAAGAGGCACGTGCTCAAGCCTGGGGACGTTTGTGACTACGCCAAAATGGGCAGCGGTCGGTGTGTGGCTGTCACTTAGCGTGTGAGTAGGTCATCTTAGTCAACTTTGTATTGGTTTGATTACACATTCTTTCTTTCACATTTGCTTTCTCACATGATTTTGATCGCTCGCTCAAATCCAGCCGGCTTCCCCTGACGGCTAGCCGGCCTTCGCGGACCTCTAACTTCGCGCTCGATCCCCAGCGTCGATTCGCAAAAGCCCTCTTTGGCGATGCGAACCAATTTACTCGATATAACCAACTCGTCGTCGTCCAAGATTTCATACCGCGGCGGGTGGCCGATGTAGAACTTCCATTTTGCGAAGTCCTCATCCGTCGCTTCGAGCCTCGTCTTGATCCGAGCCTTCACTTCCCCGAGCGTCTCACCTTCACACGTGCGAAGTAACATCGGTTCATCGTAGGCATAGAACTGGTTAGGATTGGACAAGTCTTTGGAAATGTTGTACACACGCAAGAGTCTGTCTTCCTCTGACTCGTCATCGGGAACTTCCTCCGCACGAAGCGTCCAATATTGGTCGTTGATATCTGCGATATCCTTTTCCTCCTCGAAAACTTTGTAGATTTGCGAGTAGAAAAGTTCAAGCAGACGTAATTTGCGACCGCCGACTCGAGTACCGAGCCTAGATCTGACCTCTTCGAGGACATCCTTCACCGCTGCGCTCTTCGACAGACGCAGTTGGAATTCTTCAACGAGCTTTGTGTTCAGTCCATGGAAGAAAACTTTTAGCGTCTTCAATTCCTGGAGTTCGGGCAGCGGCATGTCTAAGACTTCGTAATAGAGCACGTCGCTTTGCTGGTTTTCCAGCATTTTTATCAAAGTATCCGCGCCTCTAAATTGGAAGCTTGCACTCTTTGGACCGTTCGTGTACACGTGATGCGCGGTGAAGCGCAATCGAAGAGGATCGTCCAAACCGATCGCCGAAGCCAAAACATCAGCGACTTGATCGTAACTCATCATTTTCGTCAACTCCAGAGTCACTTTGTCCACCTTAGGGACCTCCAGCTCTCTGAAGTGAACGATTTGATGATTGTGTCTGAAGTCCGCATATTGAACCACGTTGGGGAACTTTAGTGAATCTTCCATGTCTTCAGTGATTTCTGGTTGAATAAGCAAGATATCACCGTTACCGAGCTGCAACGTCTTGCTACCGTCATCGGGGTCGCTCAACGGATATGCTTTCACTTGTTTGTCCGATAATTGATCAATTTGAATCTTACTTTCGCGAACGAACGCAATTTCCTCAAACATGAGCGTTGACGCGGTACTGGCAAACCCTGCCATGGATTTGATCTTCGGCATGTAGGTACTGAGCGTCTCCTCGGGACTCGCGTAAAGCGTGCCACAGTAACTCAACCGCGCCTCATGCGGATTGTAAAGCTTGACGTGCAACCAAATGTCTCTTTCTGGGTCACTGTTCGCGAACGCATCATCGTCAAGCTCTTCCAGGTAGAGTCTGAATTCGCCTGATGAAGCATGCTGTGAGTTAGGCACCGTGTATTTCAGCCGTGTTTTTTCAACCGTCCAGGTCGGTGGGGTATTTGCGTGGTCTGGAAGCGCGGTGGCTGGCCGAGATGTTTTGTTGCGTCGTGGCGAGTAAGTCCAGTACCGCTGCCTCTCAGCTGGTATTCCGAGCTTCTCGGAAACGAGCTCCCTAAACTTTGTAAATGTCGACTTTTTATGCAGTCGGAACCTTTGCGCGCTCTCAAAATTCCCCAGATCAAAAAACTTCTCCGAAGCGATCTGCCGCTCTAAATCTTGCCTGGTCAAAACCTTGATGATGGTGTACAGATGCGCCTCCTTCTTTTCCTGCGCCTCTTTCTCCTTTGCCTTCTGCTCCTCCGCGAAGCGGGCCTGGAGGTATTCCGTGAGATGAGACTTATTGGCGACGCACATGATTTGATCCATGTCATCCTCTCGAATGTACACGAGCATGTAGGCGCTACTCACTTTTTGGAACCGCAAGTTCGGCGCCACGCGGACGTTTGTCGAGTCATCGTCTGCATCCATATCGCTATCGACCGCGGCTGCGCCGCCGCTTCCGTACTGTTCCACCACCGATTTTTCTGCGGTTTCTTTCGTCACGTGTTCGTCATCAAACTTGAACCACTGCGCATCTTCCGCCTGCAAATTGGGCTTGACAAACGCGTAATAATGTCCACCATTTATCCCCCCGCTGTGTACTAAGACGCTATGAAGCTTATACTTGTTGCGAACACTCTTGTCGGACTCGGGAACGAGGTACTTACGATCACCCACGTCGAGATCGAGCTCTTCGGGGAACTCATATCTATCATGGATCTTCACCATGGTGTCTCGTTGGTAATCGTACTCAAAACGCTTCAGCTGAATCTGCAACACGGGAGGAAAGTCGTGGAACAGCGTGCCTTTGCGAGCGTCTTGCAATCCGTGTCCCTCGGCGCGATACTTGTTCTCGCCATCAAGTTTTTCAATCTCAGTGTAACGATCAAAGGACGCATAAATATCTTTGCATCCCTTGACGTCTAACTGAAGATCGAGAAACTCCTCCTTGCGTTCGCTCTTGTAATCAACGTTGATGCACTCGATGAAGTTCGTCGTGTGCCCTTCGAAGAGCTTCTGAATCGTGCCCTCGACGCACGTTTGTTTCATGGCCTCTTCAAGCTTATCCTGAAGTACACGGTTGAGTTCCTGTACGTCGTGTTGCATGAAGGAATCGTAAGAGTCCCATCCAAACGATCGCGTCAAATCCTCCGTGCTCACGTCGCCTTCTTTGGCGTACTGAAGACAGTAGAACACCGATTGTAACGCTAATGGCATCGATGTGTGCGCCTCTTCCGTTTCGTTCGTAGGCATGTGATAGACCGCGCGACGAAAGGAGGGAATGTGATAGAGCGTCTGCAAGAGCGAGTTCATGTAACACGTCGCCCCTTGATTCTTCAGACCGATCAGCCCTGTCTCTTTGCGCGAGTCGTATTCGCTATAAAACGCACTCTGCATCGGTCGGTCGACTTCGTGCTCCTCAATCGGCGTCACATGCACTCGGAAATTCACACAGCCTTCGGCGTCAACGTAGCCCTTTTCAAAAACGTCTTCGCGCGTGATGAACGCCGCGAACCCCCAATCCGCTTCGCGTCTGTCGAACGTGTGCGACGTTTCCTTCGATTCTACCACCGACGCATCCGTCGGATGAAGCAGCTGCAATTCGAACTTCGCGTGCCTTCTCCACTCTCTACTCATGTCGTCCTCGATTCGGCGCGGCTTTGTCGCCCCCGTGTCCAAGAACAAGCTCACCTGCGCCGGCGTCTCCGATTTCGAGTTCAAATTACTCCCGAACGGATACATCGCCAACCGAAAGAGTGTATCTCCGCACTCAAACGTTTGACTCACCACCTTCGCGTCTCGTTTCTTCCATCGCGAGAACTCGGCGCGCCACGAGAACGTCGTCGGCTCCGCCGTCGAGAACGCCAACTCGCTATCTTCCGAACCGCTCGACATCGATCGATCGTCGTCTTCCGCGTCCGACGCGTCGCCGTCGTCGGCATCTAACGACCGCATCTCCACTGCTCGCGCGGGCGTCGTTCGTCCGGACGCGTCGTCGTCAGTCGTCGAGGCGGGTGCGGATTCCAGATCGATTGCCGTCGCGATTCTCCGTCGGTTTCGTCGCGCGCGAAGCGCGCGCGCCCGATCGAGCGCCCGCGAGCGATGCGCACCGTCTTGCGAGGCGATATCATCGCCTGACATCAGCGCCGGTGAGGCGCGTCACCGTGTGGGGAGGTGGAGAGAGTGCGAGCGGAGATTAGACAGTTGCACTCGGGACGACGGTTGAACCGACGGCGAGCGGCGAGCGGCAGATGCTTCATCATTCATTCATGCCTTTGCGACGACGCGTTTCGACGAGCGGTGAGCTAGATGCTAAAGTTGAGGAATCGTTCGGTGCGCGCGGAGGGCGTCATCGCGCGCGCGCGGTGGCGCCGACGCGAGATTTGACGTGCTGCTGCTGCTGCGCTCGAGCCGTCGGGCGGGTGTCCTCGGGAACGAACGGGTCGCCGATGGCGCCGTGCACGGATCTTCGGAACGCGGGAAACACGACTGGGTCGCGAATTTTGCTCGCGATGAATTTTTCGAGCTCTGACTTTTCGGGTGAGGACTTTTCGGCGTCGCGAGCGGCTTTGGCGTACGAATCAGCCTTGCGTTTTTCTCGCTTCTGCTGCGAAAGCAGCGGCCCGAGATTTCTACCGCCGCCGCCGCCGCCGCCGCCGGTCGAGGAAGTTCCCGACGATTTTCCCGTTCCCGTCCGTTCGCTCAAGTTGGCCGACGCCTTCCCGGCGTACGTCGCCGAGCTCGTCGCCGATTTCTCGGGCGATTTCTCCGCCGACGATATCGGACGCGGCACTTTCTGTGACTCCTGCGTCGCACCCTCGGTTTTCTTCCCCTGCTCCTTCCCGAAGCTCTGCGTCTCGTTCTCACTCGCTCGCTTCGCCCCGTTCCCAGCCTTTCGCTCTCGTTTTCGCTCCTGCTTCGACAATCTACGATGCGCCGAGAAGAAGGCCGTCTTGGGCGAGTGACGAGAGAGCACCTGCCCAAAATTCGTCCCATCGTCCACGCTCAGCCGCTTCCGCTCGCCTCGATCGCCGTCATCGTACACCAAACACACGTGGATCTTCTCCTTCAGCGCGTTGTCCCCCGTCTTGGCCAGTTCTTTCGAGAACGCCGCGTTCGATTTATGCGCCGCCGCCGCGCGCGCCACGTCTCGCAGAAATTGGTTCAACCGCTGTCCGTTGTGCACTCCCACGCGTCCGACGCGCGCGAGCCCACCGGAACCGGCGCGCGATTTATCCCCACCGCCCTCGCCGCCGTAGAACGATCGCTCGTCCACGCGCAGGTCGAACGGCGTCTTGTACTTTTCCATGTCTCGGCGCGCGGCGTTAGTTGGCGCGCGCGCGGTCCGCAGACCGCGGCGCGATGTCGCGCGCGCCGTCGATCGCCGCGCGGCGGTGCGCGAGCGTCGCGTCGACCGTCCCGACGCGCGCGCGACGGACGAATCGCGCGCGCGGCGCGGCGGCGTCGAGGAATGCGGACGCCGAGACGAACGCCGAGACGGACGACCGTCGCGACTCTCGACGCGCGTTTCTCGCGCGGGCGTGCGCGGGGACGGCGTGCGCGCGCGCGTCGTCGTCTCAAGCGTCGGAAGCGCGCGCGCCGAGCGGATACGACGCGCCGACGGTGGCGCCGAGCGGGTCGACGACGCGCGCGAACGCGTTCGAGTCGTCGCGCGCCGGCGGCGAATCCATCTCGCCGTACGCGTATCGCCTCCGATGGCCGAGCGGATGGTGCGCGCTGCGCGACCTCGCGAGCGCGCGAACCGTGGGCGTCGACGCGTCGTTTAAGGATCCGCTGGACGAGGCGAGCACGCTCGCGGTGTTCGTGACGCGCGGCGTTCGCGAACGCGACGTCGCGTCGCGATACGGAACGCTCGATGAAGACGCGAGACGACGCGCGGACGCCGCGCCGAATCAAAAAACCATAGGCAAGAGGATCGTGCGCGTGTCCGTGCCGCGCGGCGACGGCGCCGGTCGCGTCGTCGTCGAGGCGCACGAGATCGAAACCGAAGTCGGCGGCGGCACCGCCGGCAGATTCGGCGCCGCCGTCGAGCTCATCCGCGTCTGGGTAGCGGACGGCTCCGAGTGGTGCGTTCGCGCCACGGCGAGTAAATCCGCGTGGCCGCGCGTTCGCGGCGAGCTTCGTCGCGCCGTCGATAGCTTTGAGTTCGCGTGACCGTCGCGCGGCGTTAGACGTTCGTAGTCGAGAGTCGCG
>TARA_B110000003_G_scaffold43879_1_pt1 | contig 17071 bp, 15 predicted proteins | sample TARA_B110000003 | Tara Oceans TARA_B110000003 (sample SAMEA4396424) | marine metagenome | biome: Westerlies Biome; feature: [SRF] surface water layer (ENVO:00010504); material: water (ENVO:00002006), including particulate matter (ENVO:01000060) such as... | depth 5 m
TATTTCTGTAATGCTTTTTCAACAAAGTATGGAGATGAATTTATAGCGGCCTACACGATAGCAATAAATCTTTGGTTTCTAGTAGCATTTATTATTGACGGATATTCGAGTGCAGGAACTATTTTATCGGGGAAATTATATGGTGAAAAGTCATATAAAGTATTGATGGAATTCGGAAACAATCTAACTAAAATTGGAGTTAAGATTGGTTTTATTATGTCAGTTGTTGGCTTTATTTTTTACTATCCCCTTGGAAGAATTTTTAATAATGACCCTGTTGTTTTACAAGAGTTTTATAATATTTTTTGGATTGTGCTTGCAATGCTTCCTCTTTGCTCAATTGCGTTTATTTTTGACGGCATCTATAAGGGGCTAGGCTGGATGAAAGACTTAAGAAATGTATTACTCTTCTCAACGTTTATAATATTTGTTCCTTTTGTTCTTCTTTTTGATTACTATGAATTGGGGCTTCATGGGATATTTTATGCATTTACACTTTGGATTCTAGCAAGGTCAATTCCGCTGATAATTAAATTCAAAAAAACATTTAATAAGCTTTCATAAAAAATGTACATTTGAAGCTCAATAAAAACAGGGATGGCAAAAATTAGAATCACTAAAAAATTTAGATTTGAAGCTGCTCATGCCTTATATGGATACAATGGGAAATGCAAAAATATCCACGGGCATAATTACAAATTATTTGTCACCATAATAGGTCATCCGATCGCAGATCCAACAAACGTAAAATTTGGAATGGTTATGGATTTTGATGACCTAAAAAAGATTGTTAAATCTGAAATAATTGAAGAGTTTGATCACTCTGTAATATTTAATAAAAATTCACCACATATTGAGTTGGCCAACGAATTAATTAAAAACGATCATAAAGTAGTCTTAGCTGATTATCAGCCTACAATTGAAGAGATGATTATTGATTTTGCAAAAAGAATTTCTTCAAAGCTTCCTTCTCAAATTAAACTTCACTCACTTAAATTAGAAGAAACTGAAACTTCTTATTCTGAGTGGTTTGCTGCTGACAATTAATCTTTTGCATATCTTTGACCTAAGAAGTCATGAAAGTAACGGAAGGAAAAAAAATATATTTTGCGTCTGACAACCACTTAGGTATCCCTAATGCTAAGTCTAGCTTAATCCGTGAAAAGAAATTTGTAAAATGGTTAGATACAATTAAAGTCGATGCGCATTCAATTTATCTTTTAGGTGACTTATTTGATTTTTGGTTCGAATATAAAACGGTAGTGCCTAAAGGCTTTACTAGGGTTTTGGGGAAAATTGCTGAAATAGCAGATTCTGGAATTCCAATTTATTTCTTTACCGGTAATCATGACATGTGGGTAAGAGATTACTTTCAGTCAGAACTTGGGGTAAAAGTAATCACTAAGCCTCAACAATTTGAGATTAACGAAAAGAGTTTTTTCATTGGTCATGGCGATGGTTTAGGCCCTGGAGACACTTCGTATAAGTTGATGAAAAAATTTGTTACCAACAATAGGTTGTTCAAATGGATGTTTCGTTGGGTACACCCTGATATTGGCGTATGGTTGGGTCAATTTCTGTCTAAGGAGAAAAAAATTATGTCTGCAAAAAAAGATATAGGAGATGTTGAAAATCAATGGTTAACTCAGTACTGTAGAAAAAAACTAGAATCCAATAATTACAATTATTTCTTATTTGGTCATTCGCATATACCAGTTGAATTAGAGCTGAACTCTGAGTCTAAGTACATTAACCTTGGGGATTGGATTACCCATTTTACATATGCCGAGTTTGACGGAAATGAACTGACACTTAAAACCTATGAGGGCTAATCCCTCTGAATTTTTCTTTTAAAATCTTTATCCTCTTTTCTTCCATAATACATATTGCCTATCAAGGACATAGCCTCTTCAATAATTTCATCAGGACTATTGGATTCAATTGGAAATACCAAGCCATTCATACTTATTAACTCATTTTTGTCACTAGCAAGATCGATTGCGGTAGCATAATAAAATCTGAGTACATAATCTAAAGTATAATCACTCTCTTTATATTTTTTTTTAAAAACTAAAGAGTCTTTAATTGTAGTTTTTAAAACTCTAAACCCTTTTTCCATTTTATTGTTTTTAACATAGACTTTCATTTCTGGAATATCTTGTGCAAAAGAGCTCTGTATAAAAAGCCAAATAAACAAAACAATATACCTCATTAGAAAGTAGTTTTAATTGATAAGATAAATTGTCTTAGAGAAGCAGGCTCATAAAATCTATTTCCAAATGCATTAGTCCTAATATTATCATAGTACTTTTCATCAAATAAATTTCTTACATGCAAGCCAACATCTAACGAAAACCCTTTAAAATTAATTTTATTTCTCAAAGCTATATTTGACAACAAATATGAAGGAACTTTAACTTCATTGCTGTTGTCCGCAAACATTGAATTTACATATTTTAAATCCACCTTTAAATCATAATTTTTATAGCCATAAAGCCACTCAAGTATAAAATTAGATTTTGGAATTCCAGCAAGATTACCACTTAGTCCTTGATTTTGAAATTCATATTTAGCTTGTGTATATGAAGCCTTAAATATCCCTGGTTTACCTAAATTATAACTTGCCTCTAGTTCTGCGCCAACTCGTTTTGAAGTACCTATATTTCTATAAAAATTCATTCCTTCAAAACCCTGCAATTCATAGCGGACTATTTCATCTTTTGTGTCAATATAAAAAGCAGTTAGGCTGTAAGAAAGATCTTGTGACTGTTTTCTAAAGCCTAAATCAAATCCTGAAGAGGTCATTGGAGATAAATCTTCATTGAAACCTGTTCCATTTGGATTTGCTGAAAGCTCACTTAAAGATGGGGTTTCATAGGCATATCCATAATTGATATAAAGCTCTGTGTTTTTGGCTAAACTATATATAAAACCAATACTGGGTGAGAAAGCGCTCAGCGATTTTGAGTAATCAATATATTGCTGGTCTATCCCTATATCGAGCATATAATCATCAGATGAAATTTCATGCATATCGTATCTAAGCGCAGCCTGAATACTATATTTTGATTTGTTGTATGAGGCCAAAGCAAATGCTCCCAAAGACTTAAATGATTCAATTTGATCAAGTGTTTTCACCCCTTTTTCACCTTCATTATTTTCAAACCTTTTTCTATCATCCGTCTGATTCTGAATTGATGTACCTATCATCCATTCAAAATTCTGAGATTTGTCTTTAATGCTTATTTCTAATCCAGAAAAATCTCTGTTTAATTCAACATAACCTCCATTTGTAAATGGAAGTAGTCCAACAAAATCTCTATTACTATAATATATATTAGAATTTACTTGCCCTATTTTAGTATTCCAATCTAAAACCAACCCAGTTTGCAATTGTTTTACAGATTCTTGAGAGTTATAAAGTACATTTCGATTTCTAGCCTGAGATCTATTTTCGTCAACTGATTCAAGTGTCAACCCTCCTGGATCAAATGCATATGGACTGTCAAAATAAAGCATATTAAATTTCAAATTCATGTTTTGTGTTTTCCTTGCATGCTTAAAAAATAGTGACTTATTTAAGTAGCGACTGTGATCTCTATAACCATCACTCTCTTGCTGAGATACATTTATAATTGTTGAAGAATTGCCTTTTGAACTTGAATAAGTTCCTTGAGTTATTTTGTGTCCATAACTACCTGTTGATGTGCCCACTGATATTTTATCCGTAAGTACAGAAAATGTATTAATAGTCACCACACCTCCAGAAGCATTACCATACCTTGTGGAAGATAGGCTTTTCAAAACTTCGATATTTTCAATGAGCTCAAAAGGAATATTATCAACTTGTGATTGGCCGTCCGGGGTCGTTAGCGGGATTCCATCAAGTATAATTTTAACACCTCTAATTCCAAAAGCTGACTTTGATCCAAAACCCCTTATTGACATTCTATTATCTTGTGCTTGATTCTCACTGTTTGTAATCCAAAGACCTGCAGAAAAATCAATTGCATTTTGAAAATTTACTGGCCTAATTTCATTTTCCTTGTAAGAAATTGCAGAAACCGAAAGTGCAGGGTTTGATTGGTTTATTAAAGTGCTTTTTAATACTACCTCGTCTAAACTTAAAGTGTCTAATTGTGAAGCAAATACATTAGTTTGCAAAAGAAAAAAAGCAAATAAAAAAAAATGTCTACTCATTTAACTTTCCTAATAAGTTTTCAACTCCTAAAAAATTAAAGTTTATTCTACAGTAACAGAAATAACGGTATTTCCCCAGCCCATTTTTAATGTCATATCCTTATCAAATATCATAGAAAAAGCTTCAATGTTTTCTACAGATTTTGAAACTTTGCCAGGAACACGAATAACATCCTGGTCTTTTTTATAATAGTAAGAGCCCCAAACATTTCTAGCACTATTAATTATTATGGTCCAATCCCCATCTTTAGAAGGTATCGTAAATAAAGAATATGTACCAGCCTTTAATGGCTTGTCTCCAAAAACTATATCCTTATAAAATGTGATCTCTGCTGCTTCATTTGCGCCAGTTCTCCATACTTTGTTAGGCGGTGCTAGATCAAAAAGATCTCTTCCTTTTAATTGTGGACGACTATAGATTACTTTCGCTATTTTATTTGAAATCTTATAGCTACTAGGAAATGATGCCATATCCATTGGGCTTTTGTCTAAAATTTTAAATTCTTGAGCAGTTAGTTGTACAGAGCTGGTTAATACAATAGCAAAAATAAAGATTGAATAAATTGAATTTTTCATATTAAATTTTTTGTTAAGATAGCAAGTTGTTTAAAGTTTTACAAGCGGTATCTTAATCTAATTTTTCTGGTTTATCATGTCTTGAATAATATCCTAGATCCTTCCCTTTGTGCTCTTTTCCTCGGTAATAAACTTCCCATATTTGAAGAAATATATATGTTACAAACACACAAAACCCTACTATATACATCACTACCATCATAATTTATTTATTTTCATTCATGTCTTTTGTTAAATCTAATTTCCTGAATGTAGGAAATTTAAAAGCTGTAAAACCAACGGTCAAAATTGTCATAACTCCTCCGAAAACCACCGCCGGTACAGTGCCCATTAATTTTGCTGTTGCCCCGCTTTCAAATGCTCCAAGCTCGTTTGATGACCCAACAAATATTGAATTCACAGAAGCTACTCTTCCTCTAAACTCGTCTGGTGTTTTTAATTGTAAAATTGTTTGGCGTATAATCATTGAAACTCCGTCTGTCAATCCATACATAAATAGCGCAAACACAGAAAGCCAAAAAATATCAGAAACTCCAAATACTATTATTGAAATTCCAAAACAGAATATTGCAAACAATAATTTCTTTCCTGCGTTTACTGTAAGCGGAATATGTGCCGAAGCAATCATCATCAGGACAGAGCCTACCGCCGGTGCTGCCCTTAGTATTCCAAAACCTTCAGACCCTACATTTAATATATCTTGCGCGTATATTGGAAGTAGAGCTATAGCTCCCCCAAATAATACTGCAACCATGTCTAATGTTAAGGCAACTAAAATAGATTTTGTTTTGTAGACAAAATTTAAACCTGCCTTTAAGCTTTGAAGTATTGGCTCTCCAATTTTTGGATTAAGAATTGGTTTTTTCTTAATAAATCCTATTAGAAAAAGTCCAATAATTATTGTTGCCAGTACTATTCCCATAGAATTATGAACACCAATCCATGCTATTGAAAACCCTGCAAAAGCAGGTCCTAATACAACAGCTAATTGCCAGGTAGAACTGCTCCAAGTAGCTGCATTTGGATAAACTCTTTTTGGAACAATTAGAGCAACAAGTGAAAAAATAGTGGGTCCAATAAAAGCCCTGATAAAACCCCCGAGAAAAACCAGTATGTATATTCCGATTAAAACTTGAGAGTTCTCATAATTATCATATACGTAAGGGCTTGTAATGAAATAATATCCGACTGCTACAAGCAAAAATGCGGTTATACATTGTACAAAAAGCATCTTTTTTTCACGCTGATCTACAATATGACCGGCAAACAATGCGGTTGATATTGCAGGGATAACTTCTGCTAGCCCAATCAAGCCTAGGGAAAGTGGATCCTTAGTAAGACTGTATACCTCCCATTCAACAATGATAAATTGCATTGACCAACCAAATACAAGGATAAATCTTATGACAAGAAAAAAATTAAACTCCTTAAATCGGAGTGCTGCGTATGGATCTAATTTTTGTTTCAAACTATTTAGTTGATTCTTTAGCTTGACTAATCAAAAATTCTGCCTCTTTTTTCATTTCGGGTAATTTTACGTGTACATAGTCACTATAATTTGGGTGAAGCACAAGCAAATTCATTGAACTTATTTTTTTATTATAATAATTTTCAAGAATAGATTTATATACATTTTGCTGGAGAGCGTACCTGTTAAAACTGTTATCTGCTATATGTGAAAGTTTATCAAATCCATAATTAAAGTCTTTTAATATGACCTGACTGTTGTTATCAACTAATTTTGATGTTCTTTTCCAATCAAAAATAAAAAGATCTCCGTTTTCTTTTTCGTAGACCATATCAACTGTGCCGGCCAAAGAAAAACTCTCATCAAAGATCCTCCATTCTGTTCTATATGGTTTTAATTTTTTGTATTTGTTATGAAAGTTTTTAAAATACTCAAACTCCTCAGGATAATTATCATGAAATTTAGAATTGTAAAAATCTTCTATTTTTTCATGTAATATTGTTCCCTTTGTGGCAGCATCAATTCTTTTTGTTTCCCACCCGATTAAAATCTCTTGTATAGTTTCTTGCAGTATTTCTGAGTCAAATTCAATATGATCCTCATTTAATTTTTGAATTGCCTTGCGTTTCGCCCAATAGTCAGCATCAAATTCAGGAAAAAACTTATTTATAATTTCTGTGACCGAAAATTTGGTTTTTTTACCATCCACATAATAATCGTGATTAGCCTCATCGAAACTAATCTTTTTATCATTTATATGTTTATTAATTTCAGCTAACAACTCTAATTGTATTTTACTTCTATTTTTACCTTTGAGAATCCTCTAAACATCTCCATTACACCACAGTATCTTGTTACAGACAAATCAACGGCTTTTTCAATCTTTTCTTTATCCAATTCCTGTCCAAAAAAATGATATTCAACAGTAACCTCATTATAAAATCTAGGGTGGTCATCGGTTAAAGAAGCTGTTGTGTTTATTTTAAAGTCTTCTAATTCAACCCTCATTTTTTTAAGTATTGCAACAACATCTAGCCCAGAACAAACTGCAAGCGAGCCTAACATTATTGCCTTTGGCGAAGCTATTTTTTCTTCTCCCTCAGCGCTTGTTCCAAGAATAGTTGAAACCCCATTTGGGTTAATACACTCAAACTCTGTAGTTCCCTTTTTCCAGTTTGTAATAACTGTATTTATATCCATATTTTTTATTTTGGTGAAAGAACAATTACAAATTCTCCTTTCGGTTTATTTTTTTCAAAATGTTCAATTGAATCTTTAATCGTACCCCTAAATGTTTCTTCAAATAATTTTGTCAACTCCCTTGATATACTTATTTGACTTTCATCATTAAAGTAATTTGAAAAATCCTTTAGCGTTTTTAATATCCTATGGGGAGACTCGTAAAACACCATTGTCTTTGTTTGATTAGATAATTCTTTCAACCGTTTAGTTCTTCCTTTTTTAACTGGTAAAAAGCCTTCAAAACCAAATCGATCAGTAGGTAGTCCCGAAGAAACCAAAGCCGGCACAAAAGCTGTTGGGCCAGGCAAACATTCGACATCTAAATCATTCTTTATGCATTCTCGAACAAGCAAAAACCCTGGATCAGAAATTCCCGGAGTGCCTGCATCAGAAATTAATGCAATTTCGCGGTCATCTTTAAGCTTTTTAATTATAGATTCTAGTTTTTTGTGCTCGTTGTGCATGTGAAAAGATTCTACAGCTGTATCAATATTATAGTGCTTTAATAGTTTTGATGAAGTTCTTGTATCCTCAGCTAATATAAAATCTACCGATTTTAAAACTTCAATTGATCTTAAAGTAATGTCTCCTAAATTTCCAATTGGTGTTGATACGATGAATAGCTTACTCATTAAAAAATCTTTAAATTAAGTCTGTGTTCGGTTAATATCAGCTTGGTTTTTACTAAATTTATCTGATTTAAAATAATATTCAGTAAAGCTATCAACTTTTTAAATTTACGAAATGTTTCTTGAAAATACTTTAAACTTTAACAAACAAACGGGATGGATTGAGGTTGTGTGTGGGTCTATGTTTTCCGGAAAAACAGAAGAACTTATTAGAAGAATGCGTCGTGCCCAATATGCCAATTTGGATATAATTATTTTCAAACCCAAAATTGACACACGAGACAAAAAAGATAAAGTTGTCTCTCATGATGATTCAGAAATTGAGTGTGAAACCGTTAAAAAAGCTGCTGATATTTATAAAAGAGTAAAAAATTACAGAGTTGTTGGAGTTGATGAGGCGCAATTTTTTGATGATGAGATTGTAGATGTTTGTAATGCTTTAGCTAATAACGGTGTGAGAGTAATTGTTGCGGGGCTTGATATGGATTATAAGGGAGTCCCCTTCAAAAACATGGCTAATCTAATGGCAACTGCTGAGTATGTTACGAAAGTTCATGCAATATGTCCAAAAACAGGGGGGCTTGCTCAATACAGTTACAGAAAAGCAAAAAGCAAGAAAAGAATTCTTGTGGGAAAAGGCGATGAATATATGCCTCTGAGCCGAGCCGCTTATTTTAAAAAATCAAATAAAAAAGAAAAAAAATCAAAGTGAATGAGGGCTGAAAATATTTCAGATAAAAAAATAAGAGATTGAAAAAAACTGTATTAGAAATTGATCTTAAAGCTCTTGAGCACAACTTTACATTAATTGCTTCCAAATTAAAACCTGAAACGAAATTTATGGCAGTGGTTAAAGCCAATGGCTATGGATCAGATAGTGTTGAGGTTGCAAAAAAACTCATTTCTTTAGGAGTTGATTACTTTGCTGTTGCCTTTGCAGATGAAGGGGTTAAGCTTAGAGAGTCGGGAATAAAAACCCCAATATTAGTTTTACTTCCTCAAGTTGAATCCATTAAAAAAATTATAAAATATAAACTTGAGCCTAGTTTGTACTCTTTTTATTTTCTTGAAAAATTCATTTCATTTCTTGATTTAAATTCTATTAATTCTTTTGACTGTCACTTTAAAATTAATAGTGGATTAAACAGGGTTGGGTTTAATGAGGGGCAGGTTAAAAAAGCAATCAAAAAAATCATAAGTTCTGGAAAAATCAAACTGCTTAGTCTGTATTCTCACCTGGCTGCTAGCGAGGATTTAAACGAAAGGGATTTTACTATTTCACAAATAAACCTTTTTAAAAAAACAACTTCATACATAAAATCAAAGCTGACTTATACTCCCCTGTTACACATGTCAAACACCTCTGGTATTTTGAATTACCCAGAATGCGAATTTGATATGGTAAGGGCTGGTATTGGGATATATGGGTACAGTAATATGTTAATCAAAGAGTTAAAAGCTGTTCACTCATTAAAGTCGATAATTTCTCAAGTTATTGAAGCGAGAGAAGGAGACTCAATCGGCTATAATCGATCATTTATATGCAAAGAAGATACAAAAATTGGAGTTGTTCCTTTGGGGCACGCCGACGGAATTAGCAGAGAGTTTTCAAAAAATGGCCAGGTATATATTATGGGTAAAAAATCTAACATAATTGGAAATATATGTATGGATGTTTTTATGGTAAACTTGGAAGGTATTGACGCGGCTGAGGGCGATGAAGTAATACTTTTTGATAAACAAAATAATGCTGAGAATTTTGCACTTACCGTAGGCACAATTTCCTATGAAGTTTTAACCAATTTATCATCTAGAATTGAAAGAAAGATTATTAACTAACAATTGGATTAAACTCTATTTTTTATTTAAGAGCTCTCTATTAAAAAACCTTAATTAATTTTTATTACACGTTTTGTTGAGGTTGAATTTTGATCAGACACTTTTATTATATAAACGCCTTCAGAATACATGCTCATATCGATTTTTGAAATATTAAAGTCTTGATAGAGCTTCTGACCTGTTAAGGAATAAATTTCAACATTGTATTTTTCTGAACGCCCGCTTATGTTAAGAATATGATTCACTGGGTTTGGATAAATTTTTATCAAATCGTATTCTATATTTTGAGGGGTGGAAAGGTTTGAATTATTAGGTGCATTAGGGCTTCCAAAGTCGTTAATACAGTCCCAATTTTCCGCATTATAATTGTCCAAATTAGGGTTAATTAATTCAAGTGTATAACCTGTACCGTCAGCACATGAAGGCCAGTCCGAAATGTTTTCAAAGCAATTTGCTAATACATTTTCCCCTTCAAGGGTGTCTCCAAATTCTCCAAATGAAATTAAATTTCCAACACCATCAATAATTTCCCAAGACACTTCTGAAGACCAAGATCCATCAGTCCAAGCAAGTTCTATTGTTGCTCCGTGCATTATTTCAAATTGTATACTTGCCAAAGCCCCGTCATCAAAAGTTGCTTGGGAGTATATAGTTTGGCCGTCGGCAATAATATCTACTGCGTTTCCTTGCCATCCATCGCCATAAGAATCTATCATGTTTAAAGTATGGTTACAATCAGAGCTATAATCCTCAATATCATAGTAAACTTCATCTATAAGTTTACTTGTTGAATTAAATAGTCTTACTGCATCAGAGCCGCCAAGACCAAACCCTAACTCGCCTATAAATGGAATTCCTGGATAAGCGTTGCTAAAATCTGATTCGTTCCTAACAACTACTAAAAACCCTTCTGGCTCAATTACTGTTGACTGAGGAATATTATAAACATGATTGTTATTGTCATCTTTAATTTGCCAATTTGATAAGTCAATAGCATATGATTTTGGATTATATAATTCTATCCAGTCATTTGGGCTAAAGTCTTCGTCAGATCTATAATTAATCTCATTTATTATAACTGATTCAATTTCGATTCGAACTGAATCCTCAAAAGAACATATTTCTTGTGAGTCGTTTACCACAATATTATAAAGTCCCGACGGCAATTCAGTAAAGAAATTGTCTTCATAGAAATTTTGCCCCCCGTCAATACTGTATTGATAAGGGCCAACTCCCGAGCTAGGAATTATCGTTATGCTTCCATCAGTTGAAATACTAGATGGAACTCCGATAACTTCAAAGTCTACGGATGTTAAGCTACAAGATTCAATTGTAACATTTTGCTCAAATATACACGCGCCAGCAGATCCAATTATTGAAACATTGTAATCTCCTGCTGATAAATCTGCAAAACCACTTGTTTCAAAAAATGACTGCCCTCCATCAATACTATATTGGAATGGGCCAACACCAGACGATACAGCAATTGAGATATAACCATCTTCAGACTCTTCAGAGCTTGTGTTCGTGAGGTCAACTTCAGCTAAGATTTCACATGCGTTTTCGTCTAAACAAAATGTTTCCTGTGTGAAATTTTCAAAAGCTCCATTGTTCTCAAAAATCAGATTGCCGCTTGAATCCAACATCATGAAGTCGCCTTCTCCATAGCCACAACAAATTCCGTCACCATATGAGTCAAAGAAATCCAGTGTAAAACAAGATTCGTAATTGACACAAATTTCTTCAGTATAATACTCGCTATCTGAATTTAAAGAGCCTGCAGAAATAACTTCATTTGTATTATTATCATATAATTTCCAAGAAGTTTCCTCTGGGTAATCATCCGGGTTGATAATAAAAGTAATTGTGTCATAAGACGACTCAAGTGATGTTGTGGTTGAAACATTGTTGTTGATTGTATTCTGATCATTTTGAGTGTTAACAGAAAATAAATCAATAGTTATTTCATTTGATTCCTGAAGGTTTTGATCTATGATTATTGTTATAATTTCTTGCTCTAAATAAGGAATATCGGCAAGTGTGTAACTTCCAAAAGATGAAAAGTCGTTTACCTGAGTCTCGATTTCAACTTCGTTTATTATCGCGTCTCCGTGATTTGAAATAATTAAATCAATTTCGACTATTTCGTCACATAAGACTTTAACATTGTCAATTTCTAACGCTCCGTCAAACTGCAGTATATTGCTTATTGTGGTTGTCAGCGAATCATTATTCTCATACACATCATCGGGGTGACTAACATTAACCGTAACATCATAATCGCCGTTATTTGATAAATCTAAAGGCGCTGAAAATTGAAAATCGGATTCATTAAAAGGCTGAATTGTTTCTGAAATGGTAATTGTTTCTAGTGTTTGTTCGTTTAATATAAGTTCAATATCAAATTCACTCATATCATTTAAACCATTGTTTGAAATTGTCACGGTAACCAGTTCATCATCGCTAAGACTAGAAGATGTTACTGGATTAGTTATTCCTTCAACAGACAAATCATAGTCACCAACTATATCTGCCCAAAAAGAAACCCATGGTCGAGCTTGCTTAATAGCTAATTGATTTTGAGCTGTTACTTTGTATTCAATGTCCATAGCAAAGTCCTCTTGACCGGCAACATCATAAAGAATTGCAAATTCATCGTGAATTACAGTCAAGTAATCTCTCATTTGATCTAAATATTCGTCGTCCATTATTAACTCCCCTGCATTCACCAAGTTTGAGAGTCTTAGAACCAAGTAGCCTCCTGACTGAGACGGGTCTCTATATAGTAAAATTTCTTCTGGAACAGAATTTGGATCAGGGTTGGTAATTAATGATTCTCCAACCTGAGTGTTCAAGTAGAATGTGTCTTCTGTTTCGTAAATGGGATCAATACTAATTCCCACTCCATTTGATTGCTCCTGCTGAAAATTCGGGTGACAAAGTAATCCCATGGCCGCAGTGAAATGATCAATTCTATAAAAATCTCTTTCCTCATAGGCTCTAAAATTCCACATGCTTGCGAATACTTGTTTTACAGATTTTGAAATATGCCCCTCGTCTGGGTATTGAGTTTTAGATGTATATAAACCTGCTCCACTAAAGCCGGGGAGATCTTCATTATTTGTGCTAGATCTGACCCTAACAGCTGTTCCCTCGGGGAAACCATCATGCATTGCTTGCAAGTCATCTAACATCCACTGAGGCATTGGTGCATCTTTGATCGCTGTTCTTAGCATTTCCAAACGACTAACCCTAAAATTGATGTCATTTTGAAAGCTTGGATTGTCAATAATTGTTTGGACTTCCTCATAAAAATTATTAAACTGCATGAATTCATCATAATAATAAAATGGTATACCAAATCCGTTGGGAATGGTGCCGTTGGGAAATTCAAAAGTCCGCATAGTTGAAACATTAGAACATTTTGCTCCAAATGCTGTTGACATTTCAAAATCGATTTCGTCGAGTGGTAATATCTCAGTAAAACTTAAGTCACGAATCGGGTACTGTGTTTCGGTTGGCCTTATATTTTCATACCAATCATTGACTTCATCAAGAGTGGCTTCTCTAATCTCATAGCTGTCGTTCTCTACCTTATAATATATATATCCGTTCAAAAGATTTGCTATTTCATTTATTGACAAAGGATCCGCTATGTATGCATTAGGAACATTGTCTTGGATAGCACGAAGATTTACGTGAGATAGTGGGGTTTGAATGACTGATGTAATTATTCCGCCAACCCTTGGCAATGAGTTTGGAAGGGCGTCGTAAAGAACTATGTCTCTACTCCCAGGGGTCTCACTAAGATTTTCCATGTGTCTGAAAAAACCGTATCCTTCTGACAAATGAAAGGGTATGTAGTTTACCTCCGCAAAAACATCAGTTTCTAAAACCACATCAAATCTAGAGTCTACAAATTGATCTGCATAATTATTAATGTGATTGTTTTCATCTGCCTGACCAATAAAATGATTCATATTGTTTTGTAAAAAAGGCATGCTTGCTACCAGCAATTCATAGGTTCTCTGCGTATTTTCAAAATTATATGCATCCCCAAAAGAAAAATTAAATGAATATGTCCCTATAATCCCGTTTGGCATAATGGTATTTGGGTTAAAAACAATTTCACCTGATGCATCATCACCTGTGACTGTAGCGTCTATTCCGTTCCAAAAGCTAGCATGAATTGTGTAGGTATTGCTATTTATAAAATAAACTTTTGGCTCAGGTGTGTCTCTATCCAAAATTCCAAACTTAACATAAAGCTGATCGTCTAAAAATGGAGCCCAACTAACATTATTAACTGTAGCTAATTCCATAAAGGTATCAGCATCAGGAATAGATGTTGCCCCATCAATAAAATCAATTGCGCCGGCATTATTGAAAGGTGAGTCGGTTGGCATATTATTAAATTCTGTGATGTCGTCAATTCCATCACCATCATAGTCGTCAGGATCATTGATATTATGCTCTGTGATAGAATAGTTTTCTAGCGGATATGCTTGTGACGGCTCCGAGATGATCATTGTACCGTTTAATCCAATTGTTAAGGATGATGCCCAATTAAATTCTGAGTTGTGCTGAGCATGAAGAACGTAGTATTTACCTTGCTGCCCCTGGATCGACAACTGAACTTGTCCAAGGTTATTAACAGAATAGTTGTCAATCGTCACATTTTGAGCAAAACAAAAAGTTTGACAAAAAAATAAAAAAATAGCTGTTAGTAAATAGTTCTTCATTTTATCAAGAGTATTTACAATATATCATATTATTTACAATTAAAGCTTGTCTCGATCATAAATAGTTCCTTTTTATCCTCGGTAATAACGATCTTATAAATACGATTATAAATGCTTTCATCAAATGGATCCATTACTTGTTCAGTCAATAATCCAGCCAGGACAGGTGTTGTGTTGCTGTGGCCAACAACAAGGATGTTTTGTTTTGAGTTTATCAATAATTCTGAAAAAGATTTGAGATCGCTTGAATCATAATATTGTATTTCAAGAATCTTCGCAAATGCTATTGGCATAGCCGTGTTTTTTGTTCTTGAATAGTTGGTGCTATAAATCTTCTCTATTTCAGTTTCCTGAAAGAAATCTTTGAAAAAATCTGATCTTTTTACTCCACATTTTGTCAAAGGTGGGTCAGTTTGATTTTCTGATAGAAGATCTTTTTCAGCATGTCTTATTAAATATATTGTAAAGTCTTGATTATTAGTTTGTGCGATTAAATAATTAAAGTTTAGAGATATTAAAAGAGTTAAAATTGATGCTGTCCTTTTCATAACACTGGGCAATAATAAATGTATAAAAAACATTATCGTTGATGTCTCAAAAAGTACTTTTAACTTTTTGAAACATTATATATAACATCTCTCTTTTTTAAGTAGTCGTTTATAGCTTCAAAATGTTCGCCCAGAAATTCTGGCGGAGAAATTCCAGTTCTCATGAACTTTTTTTCTAAAATAAGGTTTGCAACCGCCGTGCAGGTAAAACCGGTGGTCCTGGCCATTGATATTGTGTTGTTTTGAAATCTGTCAAGAAGCGTGTAAGTATATTGTACCTCATTATCTTTCTCCTTTCCTTTAATTATGATTCGCATGACCGTGAAGTCTTCATCTCCTTCTTTCATTTGCCACTTTGGAAATAAAAGTTTTGCTGTAAGATCAATTGGTCTTATTTTATTACCATCAATTTCCAGCGGCTCGTAGGAGAAATATCCACATTCACGCAATACCTTTAAATACTCGACGCATCCTGGGTACCTTAAGGTTTTCTCAATCATATTAGGAACATGGCTCATGGTTTCTATTAGTGTTCTCAGCCCGTCTGAGTTCCAGCTTTCAAGAGTTCCTATTTCATCAAATTCAACCAGTTCAGTGTCAGAAAGAGCCTCTTTTATTATTAGAGATTTATTAAGAACATATCGCGCAGGCCTTATATATTCTTCAATAACATCAATTGGTGAAAAAACAGCCTGATATTCAAATGGCCATTCTCGTTTTTTAGGCAATCCCCCAACCAGACACTCATAATTTTCAATTGTCATGGTTTTGTCATGATGTGCAAAAATTATATTTCCCATTCCCGGCGCAACACCACAATCCATAACAGCAACAACATTGTTATCTTTTGCTAATTGATCTAATCCGAAAGGGTCTTCTGGATAAAATGATATATCTACAATATTTTTTTTTGCCAATATCACCTTCTTCATGGTTTGGTACCCCATAAATCCAGGAAGAGCTCCGACTACTAAATCACAGTCCTTGATTACCTCATTCAAAACCGAAGAGCTGGAAACATCTTTGCATAACCTGATAACGTTTGAAAGTCCTAGTTTGTCCAGATTTTCTTTTGAAATATCAACAGAAGTCACTTTATGTCTGTGAGAAAGATCTTGGGCTATCACCCTTCCTACTAGTCCACAACCTAAAACAACAATTTTTTTCATACTAGTCTTCCATTGAAAAATCTTCCATAAACTTAGTTGTATAATTTCCCTCAAGATAATCTTTGCTTTCCATGAGCTTTCTGTGAAACGGAATAGTTGTTTTGATACCTTCAATCACAAATTCATCTAACGCCCTTTTCATTTTATCAATTGCTTCCTGTCTTGTTTGGGCGGTTGTTATAAGTTTTGCGATCATAGAATCATAATTAGGAGGTATTGTATACCCTGAGTAAACGTGAGTGTCTATTCTAATTCCATGCCCTCCAGGCAAATGAAGGTTGGTAATTTTTCCTGGTGAAGGTCTAAAATTATTGTAAGGGTCTTCAGCATTAATCCTGCATTCAACCGAGTGTAATTGAGGCAAATAATTTTTTCCTGAAATTTTTTGGCCACTAGCAACTAAAATTTGTTCTCTGATCAAATCATAATCTATAACTTGCTCCGTTATTGGGTGCTCAACCTGAATTCTTGTATTCATTTCCATGAAGTAAAAATTTCTGTTTTTATCCACAAGAAATTCAACTGTACCTACGCCTTCATATTTAATATATTCTGCTGCTTTTACAGCGGCCTTACCCATTTTTTCCCTCAATTTATCAGTCATAAAGGGGGACGGAACTTCCTCTGTTAGCTTTTGATGTCTTCTTTGAATAGAACA
>TARA_B110000003_G_scaffold80565_1_pt1 | contig 17063 bp, 10 predicted proteins | sample TARA_B110000003 | Tara Oceans TARA_B110000003 (sample SAMEA4396424) | marine metagenome | biome: Westerlies Biome; feature: [SRF] surface water layer (ENVO:00010504); material: water (ENVO:00002006), including particulate matter (ENVO:01000060) such as... | depth 5 m
ACCGCGTTCGTAGCATTCTACTCGTGGTTCCGCTTGCGGAAAGAGGAGCTCTCTACCCAAGATGGATACTTCTTAGGTGGTCGAAGCCTGACCGGTGTCGTGATCGCGGGCTCGATGCTCTTAACCAATATTTCGACCGAACATTTGATCGGGATGAATGGGAGCGCTTATAAGAATGGGTTCATCATCATCGCGTGGGAAGTCACTTCGGCATTAGCCTTAGTCGTGGCAGCCACCTACTTTTTACCCACCTATTTAAAAATGGGACTGACCACTATCCCACAATATCTCGAAGAACGATTTGATGCCACTACCCGGACAATGGTGGCCTTGTTTTTACTCGTTTCTTTCGTGGTCACCCTATTGCCTATCGTTCTTTATACGGGAGCTATTAATTTAGAGAGCATCTTTAATATCTCTGAAAACTTTGGGATCAGCCAGGAGGCCGCATTATGGTACACCGTTATAGCGATTGGGTGCGTAGGTTCGTGCTATGCCATTTTTGGCGGCCTCAAAGCGGTCGCCTACAGTGACACTATCAATGCCATAGGATTATTTTTAGGGGGATTATTAGTCCCCATCTTGGCGCTCTGGAATATCGGGGATGGTAATGTCTGGGGAGGCTTAATGAAGGTCTATGAGCATTGCCCCGAAAAATTTAATGTGGTGGGAGCCTCAGACTCGGTCCTACCCTTCGAAACTTTGTTCACTGGATTGGTGATTAACCAACTCTATTTCTGGGGGATGAACCAATTTATTATTCAACGAGCCCTGGGTGCAAAATCTTTGGTAGAGGCTCAAAAGGGGCTCTTAATCACGGGCTTGTTAAAAATCTTTATCCCAGTGATCATCGTTCTGCCTGGAGTGATTGGCTTCTATTATTTTGGAGATCGCTTTTTTGATAACCAAGATCTCATTTATCCGGAGCTGATCAAAAAGGTCCTGCCGTTAAGTTTCGTAGGATTTTTTGCGGCGGTCGTAATGGGCGCGGTCCTCAGCACCTTCAACAGCGTTTTAAATAGCACCGCGACCATCTTTAGCATGGGAATCTATAAGAGACTCATAAATCCCAGCGCAAATGATCGCCAGATGGTTCGCGCAGGAAAGACCGTTTCAATTGTTTTAGCGATCGTCGCAATCTTAATAGCACCCTTGGTAGCTGGGGCTCCGGACGGGCTCTATGACCTACTTCAAAAACTCAATGGGATCTTCTTTATTCCTATTGCTTCGGTAATGCTCGCTGGATTGTTCCTGCCCAAAATTTCAGCTCCGGGAGCGAAAGCTGCAATGTGTGTGGGGCTTGTATTTTACATCAGCGCCGAATTCATTTTTAAGGTCGATATTCACTACGTTCATATTTGGGGCATTGAATTTGTTTTGAATATGGCAGTCATGTTTGCGGTGACACATTTTTATCCAAACCAAAATCCATTCCAACCGAAGGATAAGGGACTTGTAGAAATTGAAGAATGGAAACACACCAAGGCCTTTAGCAGCTTTTTGGTTATACTCATTGTGGGGATTTATATTTGGCTAGGCTGGCTCATCTAGTTAGAGGTCCCGAAGGAATCTTTCCTAATTACAAAATCTTCCCAAACATTATCGCTCCTATTTTAACCTCCGTAGCCCCCAGCATGAAAAACCTAAAAGATACGACCCTTGATATTGAAGACCTATGGGAGGAGGACTTGCGTAGCCGCTACCCTGAAAATGAAGATAAAGAAGAAGAGGATTTTCGAGATTATAATGATCCGGCCAGAGATACGGTGCAGGAGTTTTACCGCCTGAATCATCTTTATCAGAACTATGACTTCGTTCTTCAGAAAAAAGAGCACTATACGAAGCTCGAAAAACGGAAGATGAGCCTGTGGGAAGCTGTTGAGTTCTTAAACACCCTCGTCGACGATTCTGATCCTGATACTGATTTGGACCAAACTCAGCACTTGTTGCAAACATCCGAAGCAATCCGGGCTGATGGTCATCCTGATTGGTTCATTCTCACCGGATTTTTACATGACCTAGGCAAGGTTCTCTGCCTCTTTGGGGAACCTCAATGGGCTGTAGTAGGAGATACTTTCCCAGTAGGATGTCAGTTTTCCCAATCCATTGTTTACCCCGAATTCTTCAAGGAAAATTCCGATCTTCACGACCCACGCTTTAACACAAAATATGGAATTTATGAGCCGAATTGCGGCCTCGATAAGGTTCAGCTTTCATGGGGCCATGACGAATATTTATACTACGTTCTTAAGGAATATTTACCTGAGCCTGCCTTGTATATGATCCGCTATCACTCGTTTTACGCACAACATAAAGAAGGAGCATATGACCATTTGATGAATGAGCATGATCACTCACTCTTTGAATGGGTTAAGCGTTTTAATCCTTATGATCTCTATTCCAAATCGCCAGTCCCTCCCAATGTCGCCGAATTGCGGCCCTTTTATGAGGACCTTGCTGCCAAATATCTGCCAGATACGATTGCATTTTGAATGCAAAGAGAGATGCTTGGAAATGACGCGCGAGTAGAATGAAAAACAGCACCAAGATTTGTATTGTGGGGCTCGGAAGAGCCGGCCGTTTCCATTTAGCTTCGATAAAGAACCTTGATTCTATTGAATTGAAGTATGTTGTTGATCCAGGTCTCTCGACACAGGATGACATCGTCCAAAATAATGATTTCATCCTACTAGAAGACATTGAAGTAGCGTTAGCAGATGACGAGCTTGATGCCGCGATCATCTCACCGCCCACGCAGTTTCATTTTGATTGTGTGACCCGATTTTTAAAAGCTGGTAAACATGTCTTCACAGAAAAGCCCCTTGGAAAATCCCTTTCTGAAATCCAAATCTGTTTTGAACTTTCAGCTAAGCAAGAAAAGGCGTTATTTTTAGGATTCCAAAGGCGCTACGACCGAAATTTCCGTGCTCTTAAATCAAAGGTTGAAACCCTTGAGCCAATAAAAATTATTAAGACAAGCTCGCGAGACAACCCCCAGCCTTCACTAGATTACCTAAAGATTTCAGGTAATATTTTCCACGACATGCTGATTCATGATTTCGACATGTTGATCTTTCTTTTAGGAGACGAACCTCCCATTTCGGTTTTTGCCTATGGCCACGCTTACGATGAAGACATCAGGAAGATTCCAGATCTCGATACTGTAATGGTGATTCTCAAATATAAGACAGGTTTGATTTGCTCAATCGATACAAGCCGAAACGCTATTTATGGATATGACCAGCGGCTAGAGATCTTTGGTGAGGGAGGCATGGCGATCGCTGAAAATGAAAGGAATCATACGGTGCAAATGCACACCTCACAGGGAATGGAGGTTCCAGCGATCAATGAGTCATTTCCAGAGCGATACAAAGAAGCGTATACCGCTGAAATCGAGGACTTTACCGAAGCGCTTTCACAAGGCCGATTAACAAACATTCCTCGGAATGAATGTATTTTGGGTCATTTACTTGCTAATGCGGCCCATCGATCTATCGAGACCGGTGCTCCCATTGATTTTGAGGATTATTTGGCGTCCCAGGGCGTCGATTTTCCCGCAACCTAGGCCCCTTAGAATTGGCGCGGAACCATTTGGTCCACTTAATCCGCCAATTTTTGATAAACCTTTTCAACGAGATTAACCATCCTTGCTAAGGAAAAATCTTGATAGACTTCCTCACTCAAATTCTGAGTTTCACAGTAAATCTCACCCAACTCGCCTAACACACGTTGAAGTTCCGCAAGGAGAGGTTCAGGCTCAAACTCATAAAAAGAACGGCCCACAAAGTTATCGGCTTTTAGAATTTTATAGTTTTCCCGCGAAATCACTGGGGCCCAATACGCAGAATTGACCGGAATCACTGGTATTCCCAGTGCCAGCGATTCGATCGCAACTCGGCCCACCCCCAATGTCAGTGAAGTCTCCTTGAAAAGGGGGACGAGTGATGGCAGGAAACCATGAAAAACCACCGACTGCTCTGAGGGTCCGGTGAAGGGTTTAGCAACTTCCTGCACCTCCGTTAGCCGGTTCCCATCGCCAGCAATATGCAATTTCGCATTAGGGAATTGACGCAGTAACGAAGGCCAAACCTCCTTCAAAAGGGTAATCAGAGCTTGGCCATGACGACGGTCTATCCGACTTGCATAAAGCAGATTGAAACCCTGAATCTTGTCCCTCGAGGGTCCTCGACCTTCTAGGGCCAGTCCATTATAAATCACACAGCATTTGTCCCGAATCACATCTCTTTCTCTCAGATTACTCAACCGATTCGGAGCGACGACAATCATCCTGTCAATCCAACGACGCATGAAAGCAGGACGAGAATCTAATGATATCCTACCGTGGATCGTCGCCACAGAAGAAATACCAGTGAGAATTTTCACAATCGCTGCAATTAGAATCGGTAGCCGCTGATGCCCATGGATGATCTCGATCTTCTCAGACCGAATGAGTGTCCTCACTTTAGAAACAGCCCCCAATAATCCAAAGTCAGTGAAGCGATGCTGGATAAAGGTTACTCCCGCATTAAGGCACTCAACCTGCCGGCCTGATCTCGACATGACAAAGACTCGATGCCCGGCTTCTGCCAACCCGTTCGCCAACTCCCGGACGTGCACCTCGGTCCCACCAAGATCAAAATTTTTCACCAAAAGTAGGACCTTCATATTTCACTTAGGCTAGAAGCCTCTTTGCATTCCCTGTCTCCTCCACTTCTTGGTCATTCCGCTCTACACTGCAAACTTTCTTTTCATAACCCCAGCATTCAAAATGATAGTGATGCTCAAACGCTTCTCGTATTCTAAGCAGCTTCATGTCGCGACGGTTCTTCAAAATAGATCGCCCTTCAAGTTCAAACGAGAATTTAGCGCTACCCCCGAGCTTATTTAACATAAGCTTTGACCCCTTCTAAAAATAACTACCGCTTGTTTGCGGAGGGTGTATTTCCCCAGTTTAATTAAACTCTAAATTCTTCCTTGGGGCACCACCTCTCACACTATTGACTGAGCACATGAAAATATTCTTAACCATTTTTGCCCTCACTTTTCCTCTACTCGCCCAGCTTAATTATCCGCCTAACATACCTACAGCTCAAAAGTATCTCTATAAAACTGTCGGCGATACGAAACTTCACCTCTATGCTTTCATGCCAAAAGCTTGGAAAGCAGAAGACAAACGCCCTGCCGTCATCTTTTTTTTTGGCGGCGGATGGAACAGCGGCAGTCCAGAACAATTCGCACCCCAGTGTAAGCACCTTGCCTCAAAAGGCCTCATCGCTATGACTGCTGACTATCGAGTGAAGTCCCGCCATGGAACCACAGCTAAGGCATGTGTCGCTGATGCTCGAGACGCTATAATCTGGGTCCGCGAAAACGCTACCAAACTCGGCATCGCACCTGACCGTCTCGCCGCCGGTGGGGGATCAGCAGGAGGACATATTGCCGCCTGTCTTGGCTGCATCGACCCACCAGAAAAGGAAACTCTCAGTTCTAGACCAAATGCTCTCTTCCTTTTCAATCCAGCTTGTGTCCTCGCCCCCCTCGACGACAAACAAGCATTTCCAAAAGAGCGTATTAAACAACTAAAAGTAAGAATGGGAACCAATCTAAAAAATCTTTCTCCGGCTCATCATACCAGCAAAGATGACCCCCCCACTATCGTCTTTCATGGCACCGCTGACCCGACCGTCCCCTACGCCACTGCCGTGACATTCACACAAAGATTGAAAGCCGCTGGGGTCCGCTGTGAGCTCATGTCATACGAAGGTGCAAAACACGGATTTTTCAATCCTAGGGGTGGCAATGACAGCGTAATGCGAAAGACGCTCAAGCAACTCGATGCCTTCCTAATCTCACTGAATTGGATCGAAGATATGAGCCAATCCAGAAAGCAGGAATCAAAAAACTAAAAAGTCCCTCCAATCCAGATTTACCCTTAAAATCTTATGCTCGATTTTACTCCTGTTCTATCCGTAATCTGACAAACCAGTCAGAATTTGAATTAGAAGGTGGTGTGAGACGAACCATTACCGATTCTGTTCCATCTCCATTATCGATCGGCGCTCCTTCCACTTGCATCGCCAAAGAAGCACTCGCCGAAGTCCAAGGGATCAGATTATTGGATGCTTGCACCGTATAATTGAGCCCATAAATCGAATAACCATTCCCGGTCTCTCCTGAGGCATCTCCTAGATTAATACCGCGCAAACGGCGGTAGGTGAACAGAAGGTCTCCCGGTGTGATTGAATCTTCAACGAGTGTCGAAATAGCGGCATCTCCTCCTTTCTCAGGATTACCTCCGGTGGCATATTCCATGAGATTACACACCCCATCGAAATCAGGATCTCCCAACGCCGACGCATCAATGAGAGTATATGCTGTAATCCACTGAGCATAACCCTGCGCCGCTTCAACCAAAACGGTGACCTCGTCGACCTCGCCACTTTCTATTTCAAGGCTCAAGACATAGGTCCCCACCTGATCAAAAAGGACCGACGAAGTCAGGCTTCCATCATCTCCAAAAGTCACCGTCCCCGGGCCAGATTTCCTTGCCCACTTCACCTGCCCCAAAGGTAACCCACTCGCCCGCATTCCATCCAAAATCAGATCAAAGGCAAGGTCCGAACTCGTTTGCGACCGTTGATGGACTTCCACTGCGATCACATTTTCTCCGGCCACTAGATCCAAAGGATTAAGCTCCCAATCGAAAAACGTTTTCTCGTCGTCTCCTCCAATCGTATCCTTTGCTGGGGTGGAATAAGTGACTTCTCCGGGATCCATATTGATCCGCTCTACTTCATTCCCATTCAGATAAATCACTGCCCCATCATCAACTAAGAGACTTGTAGTCAGCGCTGAATAATCAGCCGGATCATTGAGAAAAAATCTCCGCCGGAAATAAGTTGTGATCTGTTTTTGATCGTCTACTCCGCCGTAATTGACCGTGGTTGTCTCATCGTCGTCTCCATAACCAAACTTCGCTAATCCGACCTGCCAATCATCATCAAGATATGGCAAACCTTTCCAGCCGACTGTCGGGGCAAAGCCCTGATCATCAAACTTCCAATAACCTCCCGCTGCCACAAACTGTTGCCGCGATTGAATCAGCCCAGCTAAGTTTGTCTTGGTATTAACAACCACTGTCACATCAAGACCTGCATCAGGAACTTCAACTACCGCCAATTCATCATCAATGATTGTGATCGAAGCGACTCCCTCCGATCCCAAAGCAAACAAGTCAGTGGCTACCGGTGTTACAAAAATCACCTCACGTCCTTCCCTTAAAGAATCATCGATAATCGAAACCTCAAAATCTACACTCGCCTGCCCTGCTGGCATGATCACACTCTCGGGCACCCCAGAAAAATCAACCCCGCTAATTGCATCACCGCTCACTACCAACGAGACCTCAAAAGCCTCTTCTATCGAGCCGGATCGCGTGACTTCAACGGTGGAGGTCGCAGCGCCATTCTCCCAGAGGAATCCGTCGAGAGCTGCAATCGAGACTACATTATCCGAAGCAACCGAAATTAAGGCCGTAGCCTCCACCCCATCCGAAACTGCCGTCACCGTATAATTTCCAGGAAGGCTAGCGCTAAACTCACCGGTGAGAGAAACATCGGCACCTTCTGGAGCCACCGACCAGATTGGCGTCACTTCACCAAGATTGCGTGACCCACTCAATTCGAGATCGAAACTCAAATCACTACTCATAGCATCTTCCTGATGAATCTCCGCCGCGATAACATTCTCCCCCTCCACCAACAATTCCGGGTCAACTGCAAAATGAATCAGAATCTCCTCGTAAGTTGATGAGACCTCATTCCACGCTTCAGTTCCAGAACTCACGGCTCCTAAAGTCAAATTATCACGGGCAATCTCAGAACCATTCAAGAAGACCCGCACGCCATCATCCCGCTTCACCGACAACTTCAATCGTGATACTTCGCTCACATCCGTCACCGAAAACCTCCGACGAAACCAAGTCGTAGTGTGCTTGTCCGCAGAATTTGAACCATAACTCACCACCGTCGCTTGGCTGTCACCATAACCCAACTCGGCCACGCCAGACGCCCAAGCCGAGTCATCAAAACTTTCATCCATCCAACTTGTCCCCGGATTCACTCCGGTATCAAGATAGTTCCAAGTATCGCCCATTGGCACAAAAACGCTCTCAGCTTGAGCATTGTTCCAAGCTTGTGCTGTGAGCTGCACCGGGGTCGCAACATCAGTCGAAGTATACCGAGGCGTCACCGTTAAAACTCGGGCAGGCGCTCGAGGAACCTCTGACCGATGACCCCAAAAATCTACCCCTTCAAGAGAAGGGCGAGGCGTGACAGGCATAGCCATTGATGATTGGAAAACCTCCCCATCCTGCATCGCCTTAATTGTTATTTGCGAACCAGTCGAAAGACCCGCCAAAAGATACGTCCCGTCTTCCATCGTGATTGATTGTTGATCCGAACCTTCCACGGAGACCCGCGCTCCCGCTACTGGCAGGCCGCCTTGCAAAACACGTCCACTCACCAATCCGTTGCTAGAGGGGTTTCCCACTTTAACCAAGACCCGATCTCTAGAGATACCCCCTTTACGATCCGAGCATGTCACCGTCACCGCATACCAACCCACCCTGCTCCATCGACGAATCGCATTTGCCTGATTCAGACCTTCCGGTGCAAATTCATTTCCAATATCGTAATCCCACGCATACGCCAGCGCATCACCGTCGGGATCACTTCCATTCGCTGTAAAAGCGACCTCCTGGCCCACCGACACAGCTAAAGTATTTGCCGTAAGAGAAACCGTTGGGGAACGATTCGTTCCTCCTTCAAAAACCGCTGACAATTTTGGCTGAATCAAAAAGTCCGAACTTGCCGAGCCATTGTTCAAACCATGAATCGCGAGGACATTTTCCCCCGGCACAAGAGCCGCCAAGCCCAAATCGACAATGAATTCTTGATAATCTTCCGCCAGACTGTCCCTGCGGTTTCTCGCGGCACCAGAATCCCATTCTAGAGACCCTGGAGCATTATCCTCCGCGATTTTCACTCCATTCAAATAAGCTACGAAACCATCGTCATATCGCATCCTTAGTTTCAGCGACGAAATATTAGCAAGATCAAGTTCCTCATTAATATTAAACGGAACACGAATGTAACAAGACTCGCTATTGTTTCTCATCGACGTTCTTACATCCACCCCAAAATAAGGAACATAGTTTGAATTAGTATCGTAGCCCACTCCCAACAATCCTGAGAAAGGCCAGCCACTGTCATCGAAATCCAGAGCCGTCCAGTCTGTTCCCGCTGCCGTCAGGGAATCGGGAACGATGGCAGTGCAATCGTCATTTTCACCTACAAGTGGCACTTCGTTTCCCGTTGCCAGATGGACGTGCACATCAATATACTCATCGGGTGCGGTTCCACCACGTGCGATCGGGGTAACGCTCACATTGCTTTCCGGATCTGTGTAAGTCCGCCCTATCGAGAGAGGAGCATCCCACTTATCGCTATTATCTCGTGTCGTAGAGCCATTTCCTACCGACCCTTCATCGGAGTAGGGCGTCATATCCAACAAGGTGCTTGTCCCTCCACCACTACCTGACCAATTAAATAGAATCCCATTCAACAAAAAATCATTGTCAGAATTTCGATTCGGCTGGCGCCAAGCCGTCCGATAGCTCAACCAATATTTTGAATACAATCCCCCTGAGGGAATCCGAATTGCCCGAAGTCCCGTGACGTCTTGATCGTCATTTTGATAAAGCCTATATGTCCCCGATTGATCCCCCGTAGTAATATCAACAATGTCACTGTCAGTGACCCAGTCCAAGCGCCACTTCTCATGCACCGTGAAATGCGGTAAAGCCGGATTGTTCATGTCACTTCCATTTTGCGCACTCATCACACTAAACCGATGTCCATACTCTATTCGGCCGGCACCATTGCTCGGGGTCGCTCCACGCGGGCTCAGGTCGCTCGTATAATTGTAGTAAGCATGCGACAATCCCAAGTTATGCCCAAACTCGTGACCCGACGTCCGCAACGAAGTGTAACCCTTTTGATGGTGACTTTTTCTTCCACCCACCTGCGCTATTCCAGCATAACCACCAATCCCACCGTCCGAAATAATGGTGTAGAAATCATAATTCCGATAGTCCCAGTCCAACCCCTTTGATTCCCCAAGAATAATCGCAGCATCGCGAGCTTCGTCCATCATCTTACCCAGCCCTTGCTCGACATAACCCGACTTGTTTTCTCCCAAAGTGATGACGTCTGGAAAGACCGTAGTGACATTCAGTTTCCCATAAGACGCAATGCGGTAATGCTCAGCAACATCGTCCTGATGACTCTGCGCCGTTGCCAGAGAAACCGGCTCGTAGGCTAGGTCCTGATCCGCAAAGCGAACTCGCAAATAGAGGATTCTCTTGCTACCCTCCGTCCACGTGCTTTCGGCTATCAAAGATTCATTAGCTCGGACTACCGCTGGCCCCGGAGCATTTTCATCCGCCACTGTCATTGCGATATAAAAATCAAGCCCCTCTTCGCTCGCAAACTGCCTTTGCTCACCAAAAGACTCGGCCAGTAATCCCTTTCGTAAAACCGGGTCAGGGGAAACTGCCATCACGTCATCTATGAAAATCCCATGAACCGAAATCCGATCTTTAGTGAGCAACTCAGCTCGGCGACCATAAGTAAACGCTCGATAGCGCTTCTCATCCACCGTCACAAAACACTCCTCGTCCGGTGCCCCTACCGGCCGAACGAATCCACCAGTATAGCAGCTCACCACGCGCTCAAATTCTCCTGCATCAGAAATCGAAGCCTCTAGTAACTCACTAATTTCTTCCGGAAGACCCATTCGATCCTCATCCGAAATCGCTCTCTGTAAAGCCTCTCTCGGATTAGTCATAATCAAGTGTTTCATTGTCACCCTCCGCTCTCGGGCAAGGATCAAGCCTTCATCCAAATCAATCCGCCCGTCAGATTTGCGATAAGATTTCAACCACTCTTGAAATTCTTCCGGCGCTTCCCAAACAACATCAATTTTTTCAAACTGTCCTTTCTTTTGAATCCGCTGAACTGCTTTTCCCTCTTCATATCGGGACCCGACCGGTCGTCGATTCATCCACACCAGACACACCAATAGAACAGGCATTCCGACACAGATCAATCGCACTGGTTTCATTAATTATTGGAAAGAATTACGTATAAACCTCCTTGAAGCCAAAAGCAAATTCCAGCATCCCCCCGGTGAAAAGGCTAGCGCTTGAAATGTCGGTCGGCAAAGCACAAGTATTGTTCCCAATCATAGGCCGTAACTGCGTGTGCCCCATTCCGGAGATGATAGCCGATAGTGCCTTGAACTGGGACGTTGGGTTCCGGAATTTGTGGACTTGGCAAGCCGGTCTTTCCCAAAAGTTCATAGACAGGAGAAGCAGCGAGCGCAGCGAGGAATTCTCCTTTGGGATCCGCCCATTGATCGCGAGTGGCACTCGCGACGTAGAGAGGACGGGGAGCTACGAGCGCTAGCAGCATGTGTTGATCGACTGGGAGGTCTTTTTCTCGATGAGCAAAATCTGCGTGATTCCGACAAAACCAATAGCCAACGGGCTTGATCATATGGTGAATCCGCTCACCAAACTCACGGCGATAAAGCGCAGCACCACCGCATCCCGAGTTATTGCTAATCACAAGGCCAAAGCGCTGATCCTGAGCACCTGCCCAAAGGGCGGTTTTCCCAAGGCGTGAATGCCCGATAACCGCAACCTGTTTCGCATTAATAGCCGATTCTGATTCAATGAGGTAGTCAAGCATACGCGAAAGACCCCATGCCCAAGCCCCAATAGTGCCCCATTCACCTGGATCGGGTTTTGATTGATCATCGCGGTAAAAGAGCGGGTGAATGCCATCAGTGAAATCGTGTTGGTAATTGTCTGGATCAATATCTCCACAATAAGCGGTAGCAACAGCATAGCCCCTTTTTATAAGGCGTTCGATTTGCCAACGTTCGTGGTAGGCCCCTCGGGTAGCCTCGGTCGCTCGGTTGTTCTTAATTCCGATTTCAGACTTCCCGGCCATCCATCGAGGATTAATTTGAATCTTTGGGTCAGCATGAACGGTCTGATTGCCATAAAAATTGAGCCCCATAAAGCAGGGTACTGGTCCGTCTGCTTGGTTAGGGAGGTAGACAAGGAGATCGATCGACAACTGATGCGCGTCATCAATGATGATCGAAATCTGCTTGCGAGTGGCACTTCCATTGAGTGCTTGTGGATCAGTATCAACAACTTGAGTTTGGAAGGGTCCAAGGTTTCTAGAAGGCGTTTTGCCATAGATATGACTCTCAATAAGAGCTTGAAGCTCAGGGCGTCGTTTTTCATACCAGTTCTTGGCTAACTCAGCCCCCCTAAGATCGGACTTTAGTAATTTCGGAAGCCGGTATTCGGGCACTTCTGTCTCGTCGTAGTTTGTGTCGGCTGGCTCGGCACCATTTAGAAACGAGAAGAGAGAAAGAAGGACGACAAAAAGTCTGATGCTTGGTTTTTCTTTCAGTGACTTAATCCAACATATCATTCGCCCATCATACGACTTCTGATAAACGGCACCATCGAAAACTAGACTTAAGACGGGAGGCTCAATTGGAGCAAAATCTAAGCAGAAACGCTGCCCGCATGATTGCCTGCTTCCCCATCTTCCTCCCTGCTCTGATTTCCCAAATGACACTTTTAACCTTTCAAACTTAAAAAGGATTCTCCCGATTGACAGAAACACCCTCTCAATAAGAGTAAGTGACTTCATGAAAGTTTTAAGCCAATGGCTTTTCGCCGGTCTCATCTTGACAAACTTCGCCTTCGCCGAGGAAGGAAAAGATCCTAACTCAACTCCGCTTTTCAATGGCAAGTCCCTGCAAGGATGGACTGCGCTTCCCGGAGGGACTTGGTCTGTTGAAAATGGCGCAATCGTAGGCCGGAGCCCCAAAAGTGAAAAACGACACGGAATGCTTTTGTCCGACAAGCGATATTCTAATTTTGTGGTAACCGCAAAATTTCGGGTTTTATCGGGAGACAGTGGGTTCTATTTCCGCTCAGACCGGGTCAAAAGCAACGTAAGTGTCAACGGCTTCCAAGTAGAAATCGACACATCTCAGGAAACTGGCGGCCTTTACGAGACAGGCGGACGAGCTTGGGTGAAAAAACCCGATCCCGAAGCTGTGAAAAAGCGGGGCTACAAGGCCGGAGAATGGGCTAGCCTTGAGCTACGCGCGATTGGCCGCGATATCGAAGTCAAAATTAACAACGTCCTTTCGGCTAAACTGACCAAGGACAAAGGCCGGCTCAAGGGCCACTTTGGACTCCAGCTCCATGGAGGACAAAAAATGCACGTCGAATACAAAGACATTCAAATCACTGAACTGACCGAAGAAGCTGGCTTTGTGGAGATGTTTAATGGGAAAGATCTCACCGGATGGCAAACGACTGGAAACTGGGTTGTCGAGAAAGGCAATATCATCACCTTAAAACCTCGCCCCGGCGAAAGCGGGTGGCAACGCTATCCCGATTACCTAACGACAGAACGAAAATATAAAAACTTTGTTCTCGATCTCGAATTTAAGTTCAACAAAAAGGGGAATTCTGGGGTCTTCATGCGAATTGGCGATCTAGAAAATCACGTCGATAATGGTTTTGAGGTTCAGATTCTCGACACCCACGGGAAAAAGAAATTTGGGCACCATGATTGTGGGGGAGTGATCCGAACATCTGCTCCCAAAAAAATGGCAGTGAAGCCAGCCGGAGAGTGGAACCGCTACACTATTACCTTAAACGGCAGTCAACTTAAGGTTATTCTCAACGGGGACCTTATCCAAGATCTAGACTTGAGCCGATCCGCAATGAAGGATCGCCCGAATGAAGGATATATTAGCTTCCAAGACGAAGCAAAACGGATCTGGTATCGGAACGTCCAGATCAAGGAGCTTCCCTAAACGTTTCCATTCGATAATCCGCCGGATACATACCCGTCTAAAGGCTTGATCCGCCTTTTAATTCTCCTAGTTTGGCTCACCCCTTGATCGACGGCGAATTGCCTCCTCTTTCATCCAAAAGCAAACTCCTAACAATCAATCAATTCATGAGAAATAAACGCATCGTCATTATTGGCACACGGACATGGGAGCTAACTTCCATTCACATGGAATATTTCGTTAACAACGATGCTAACATTGTCGGCATTTTGGAATCACCTACAGAAGGAATCACAACAACAACATCAGGTGGCAGCTCAAGCAAACCCATCGATGTGATTGCCGAAGAACAAGATATCCCAATTATTTGCGGAAAGCCCAAAGATGATGGCATTATGGATCAAGTGCGTAAATGGGCACCTGATGTCATTGTTGTCATTGGGTATCAATTCTTCTTACCAGACGAATTTCTCAATATCCCACCCATGGGCGTTGTGAACTTCCACACATCCCTCCTGCCCCGCCATTGTGGCAGACATCCAGGCTTCTGGACGATCTGGTATGGTGATGAGAAATCTGGTATGGCCGTTCACTTCATGGACTCTGGATTAGACACCGGTGAGATTGCCTATAAGTCGTATGTGCCGGTAGAAGATGGTGACACGGTCGATACGCTTTATGATCGAATCTGGAAAAATGATGAGCCTATGATCAAGCAGCTTCTCGATGATATTGAGACCGATACCATTCCTCGGACCCCCCAAGACAAGAGCCAGTACACCTACAACTATGTCCCCCATGAAAAAGATTTTGAACTCGATTTCAGACAAGACGCTCAGCTGTTAGTGAATAGGCATTTAGTGAAGCCCTATAAGTCATACATCGTTCTGAACGGAAATCATTACCCAGTTTATGATTGCCAAGCGATTGATGAACCAACGACATCCCGTAACTTCAAGTTGAATACACCTTACGAATGTAAGGGGAAATTGGTGTATATGACACCAAACAAATGGCTTCAAATTGACCAGCTCATGCTCGAAGATAAACCTTACCCTGCGCTAGAACTCGCACAAGAGAAGGTCGGGGAAATTAACATGATTAAAACGGGATAGAGGATAAGACCCTTTCTCTCTGTCCGATCCGGTCTGACGAAGACCATCCCCGCCATGAGATTAGATCCCCAAGCGAGTGCTTTTCTTGCCGCTGTCGCGGAACTGAATTCACCAAAATATGAAGACCTCCCGGCCGACGAAGGCCGAGAGATCTTCACAAATCTCTCCGATTTTTTTGGCACCGGGCCGGAAGCTGCTTCCCAACAAGACGTCGCGGTGCCAGGTGGCTCCAAACTGCGCCTCTACCGCGCAACCGGTCAAGGACCGCAACCATGTGTAATGTATTTCCACGGTGGCGGCTGGGTGCTGGGGAATATTGAAACGCATGATACCTTGTGCCGCCGTATTTCTGCCCAAGCAGGTGTAACTGTCATTTCTGTCGAATATCGCCCGGCTCCTGATGACGTATTCCCCGCCGCGATCAATGATTGCTACGATGCAACGCGATACGTCTCGGATCACGCCTCAACGCTACAAATCGATCGGTCTCGTATCGCCGTAGCTGGAGATAGTGCGGGTGGCAATCTTGCTGCTGCAGTATCTCTCAAGGCCCGTGACGAAGAAGCTCCGCCGATTCATTCTCAATGGTTAATTTATCCAATCACCGACGCCAACACAGAGACCGATAGTTACCAAAAGTTCGCTGATGGTTACGGACTGACCAAAGATCTTATGGCTTGGTTCTGGGATCAATACGTCCCTAACGTCGAGGAGCGGGGGCATCCACTTGCCAGCCCGTTACGCGCGGCCTCTTTGTGTGGACTCCCCCCTACCTATTTGTTGAGTGCTGGTTACGATGTGCTCTACGACGAAGGCCAAGCCTATGCTGAGCGGTTGCGTGACGCCGGTGTTCCAGTCACCGAACAAGCCCACCCAACTATGTTGCACGGATTTCTGCATACTTCCGAACCCTTCGATGAGGCGGTCACAGCCATGTCTCAACTGACCTCTGCGATGAAAGGCTTATTCGCCGCCGAAGACTGATAGCTACTTGGCCTTTCCTCTGTAAATTTCTGCGTTTCAAATAAAGCTTTGGACCTTTAGGATGCCCGACCATGAGCGCGACCTCTACACGTCTCCTTTATACGCTATTGCTGTTCGCCTCGATCATCAGCAAGGCTTCTGCTGACAAAGCATTTATCCATCCGGGCCTTCTCCACTCCCGAGCTGATCTGGATCGTATGGAGGTTGCGGTGGCACAGAAGAGGACTCCAATTTTTGAGGGCTTCAAAGTGCTGTCAGCCAGCCCGCGGTCGCAGGCTAGCTACCGTAGACTAGGACCTTTTCCTGAAATCGGAAGAGCTCCAACCATTCGTATGAGCGAAGCCAAAAGCGATGCGGAGGCGGCTTACCAGAATGCTTTGATGTGGACTATCACGGGCGAACAGGCCCATGCCGACAAAGCAATTGAGATCATTGATGCCTGGGTCGGCTCACTCAAAAAAGTGACCGGGATCGATGGCGTCCTAGCAGCGGGACTCCAGGGCTTTAAGTTTGTCAATGCTGCCGAACTCCTCCGCTACACGAACTCTGGCTGGCCGGAAGAAGATGTCAAACGCTGCGAGAAATGGCTCATGGACGCTTGGCACCCCACCATCAAGCACTACGCCCACTTCGCTAATGGCAACTGGGAAACCGCCGCATTACAAACAAAGATGGCAATCGCCATTTTCTGTAATGATCGTCAATTGTTTGAGGCAACTGTGCGATACGCGATCGCTGGAGCAGGCAACGGCAGCATCCCTCACACGATCGTCTACCCGAGTGGCCAATGTCAGGAATCCTCGCGTGCTCAACACTATGCACAGCTGGGACTGGGCTTATTAGGCTGCGCGGCCGAGGTCGCGTGGAACCAAGGCGTCGACCTTTATGGCTGGAGAGATAATCGCATCCTTGCAGGTTTCGAATACTGCGCAAAATATGGCCTTGGAGAGGATGTTGTTTATCAGCCCTACCTCGACCGCACTGGTAAGTATGGAATCGGCGGGC
>TARA_B110000003_G_scaffold90227_2_pt1 | contig 17005 bp, 14 predicted proteins | sample TARA_B110000003 | Tara Oceans TARA_B110000003 (sample SAMEA4396424) | marine metagenome | biome: Westerlies Biome; feature: [SRF] surface water layer (ENVO:00010504); material: water (ENVO:00002006), including particulate matter (ENVO:01000060) such as... | depth 5 m
TTTAGGCCTTTCACTATTCGCTTTTGCAGAGGAGGAATGGATGGTATTTGCCTTTGCTATACCTCTTTCATTGGGAGGTATTTCTGGTCCAGCATTACAAGGTATTATGACAAATAAAATTCCAGATGATGAACAGGGAGAATTTCAAGGAGGCATGACAAGTTTAGTTAGCTTGACAGCAATAATAGGACCTTTATTAATGACTAATTTATTTTCTTATTTTACTAGTGAAAACTCATTTTACTACTTTCCTGGTGCACCTTTCATGGTTGGTGCTATAATATCATTTTTCGGATTAATCATTGCTGTGAGATTTCTCTCAGGATCAAGGGGAGGCTCTAGTATTTAAGCTTTATTATTTTCAGTAATATATAACTTATCTTTTTGATATTGCTGAAATAGAGTAGAGTCCTAAGGATACTGCTGGTCCAACTCCAATTGCAAAGATAAGTGTTGCTATACCAATAGTTCCACCTAGAGTCCAGCCAATGCTAATAACAGATACTTCCAATAATATTCTGACCCAGGCAATTGGGAGTCCAGTTAATCTTTGGCTGCCAGTCATTAGTCCATCTCTAGGACCTGGACCTAGGTTAGCAATTAGATAGATTCCACTTGCAACACCAACTAACAAGGTGCCAAAAATAGATTGTAGGATTTTTATTGAATAATGTTCGGGATGAGGAAGATAAGGTAAGGACCATTCAATAACCGCAGAAATTATAATCACATTTAATATTGTACCTATTCCTGCATTTTGTTTTAAAGGAATCCAAATCAATAATACCCCAAGACTTATTAAGAAAGTAAGAACACCAATACTTAACCCAGTAGTAATTGAAAGCCCTTCTGCTAATACAGTCCAAGGGCTCATCCCAACAGACGCAGTAATAATTAATGACTCACCTAATCCAAATAAAGTCAAACCAACACAAAGTATAAAAACCGTTTGAAACTTAGGTGAAAAATTTAATGGTTTATCAGAGCTCCATTTTGTTTTAGGTACAGATCTTATTGAAAAAATTTTCATGGTCAAGAAGAGGTAAGTTAAGTTGAAGATAAAATATAAAAATCACTCATTTATTATTGAGAATAAATCAGTATGGAATTCTAGATATTTATCCAATAATTAATTTTGAAAGCAAAAGATCTGTTCTTTAAATTTAGAAAAAGAGGATTCTCAGCATAATAGTTATCAGTATATACTAAGAAAATATCAGATAATGGTTGGAATCTCCACTGGAACCTGGCATTTAAATTAATATTATCAAACTGATTATTATACTGTAAATAAGTACTAAAAAATAAATCTTTTGAAAAACTTACATTTATTTTAGAGTTAAGAGAGAAAAAGTTTGCACTAGAGTAAGGAGTAGGGAAATCTAAATCATTGAACTGAGATCCAAGTGAAAGGTTGAGAAATGGAGGGAACTTATATGTGAATGTACCCCCAATATTTTTTATTTTTCCATTAAAAAACTCCCCTATCTTTCCATTAAGCCTCACAGAAAAAATTTTTCTTTCTGAAGTTCTTAGATAGAATGTATGATTAACATAATTATATTCTGAAAAAGCATCTAAAGGAATCCCATCAGATCTTGATGGATCAAAATCGTCTAATAACTTAGTATAGAGGATATTTGTTTTTAAAACTAGATACGCCTGAGATCTAAATCTAAAATTATAATCAATATCTATATCATAATCAGTAATTCCATTTATTTTATTTCTATAAAACTCATAGTCAACACCTGGTCCATGTTGAACTAGAGAAATGTTTTCGGGAAGAAATTTATATTGAAATGATGGGCTTAAAAAAACATAATCTTTTCGAGGAACAAATCCAACTTCAGGATTAAAATTTTCACCTACACCGTAAAAATAAACATTTGTCTCAAAATTTCTCTCTTCGTATGAGGCGTTAGCACCATAAGAGTTTGCTCCACTTACTTTTTCATTCTCAATAGACTGATGGTAATATAGTTGAGACTTAAATTTTGTGTTATTAGTCTGTAGCTTTGACTCGAATCCAAATACCCTATTAAAATTACTTAAGTCATGGGCATATTCAACAGATTTATCATTAAACAAAGATTGTTTATTAATAAGAAATGATGATATTTTAGAGTTCTTTAAAATATTTTTTTCTATAACCGCCATCCCATAATTATAAGAAGGAACTCCACTTGAAGAAAGTTTTGCGGTCTGCATGTTTAATAAGCCAACTCTTAGTCCTTCATTAACCTTTCCTGAGAGTTTTGCACCAAAAATAATAGGATTCTGGACATATTGACTTGTTGTAGTATCTCTTGCAATACCAATTCTCCTTGAAAACATAGGTCTTGACTCACGAGATCCTAAGTTGGAGAAAAGATCAGCATTATCAGTGAAAAACTCCCTTTTCTCAGGAAGAAACAATTCGAACCTTGTTAGGTTAGTTCTTTGTTCATCAACTTCAACTTGTGAAAAATCAGGATTTATTGTTACATCTAAATTTAATGAGGAACTAAGTGCTAACTTCATATCTAAACCTACATCAACATCTGAATCTCTAGCTGGCTCTGCAACTTTATTTCTAATTCCTGAGCCAGAAAGATATGGAATAAGCACCATACTTTGAGATGATTTTTCTAGAGGAAACTCAAACTCAAGCTCTCCAGTCATAGATAAGTTTCCTGGAGAAAATCCAAGAGGTATAGGAGACCAAATAGACCCTTCATCCACTTTACTATTTCCTCTATGTGAGTTGAAATTCCAGATCTTAGTTCCGGTCTTATATCTTATAGAATTAAAAGGAATCTTAAACTCAGTTATCCAATATCCATCATAAACCTTTGCCCCAGAATACCATTTTGTATTCCAATTAATATTAAACCAACTGATACCTCCTCTACTACCTCCTCCAGAACTAAAATTACCTTCTCCCCCATTTGAAAGTAAGGCCTCTCTCTGTATATTATATGGAGACAAACCAAAATTGTATCCATTTGTCTCGTCCTGAAACGTATCAAATGTAAAAGATATATAATCAGTAGATCCTCCAAAGAAATCTCTTTTAAGATCACCAAGAATAAACTTCTTTGAGGAGATATCTTCCATCTTTGCTAATATGTATAAGAACTTATCGTCGTATGCTACTCTAAATTCTGTATCTAATTCTGCAGGCACAGAATCTCTTGGACTATACTGCACGTACCCTTTAGAAGATTCCGCATTTTTCCAAAAATCTTCATTCATCTCACCATCTAAGACTATTACTTCAGATATTTTCTTTGCAAAAATTTTTCTCTTTTCTAGTTGAGAAAATGAATGGAAACTACTAAATAAAAGAAAGAATAATAAAAAGAATTTTATTTTCATATATGCTAGCTTACGTATTTAGATGATACTTGTTAAGAAATCTTTCTTAATTATTCTGATTTTTGTATAAGTCAACAAAAACAGGTGTTGCAACAAATATTGAAGAGTAAGTTCCAACTATAATTCCAATTAGAAGTGCAAAAGAGAATCCACTTAAAGAAGGGCCTCCAAATAAGAACAATACTAATACAACTATGAATGTTGTCATCGATGTAATTAATGTCCTACTTATGGTCTTATTTATTGACTCATTTACGACAGGAATAATCTCACTACCAGCTTTTATTCCTAGGTTTTCTCTTATTCTATCAAATACTACTACAGTATCATTAATTGAATATCCAATTATAGTTAATAATGCAGCTATAAACACTTGGTCAACTTCATAAGAAACTCCAAATAAGTTAGCTATAGAAAATGCTGAGATAACAAATAAAGTATCATGGAAAAGGGCAAATACAGCTCCAGTAGAGAATTGCCATTTTCTAAACCTTACCAATATATAAACAAAAATTGCTATAAGAGCTAATAAGCCTGAATAAACAGAAGAGTTCTGGATATCATCAGCTATAGTAGCACCAACTTTTGATGAACTTGATATAGTAAAATTACTTTCATCTACCATTGTATCATCTTCAGTAAAATCAAGATTTGTTATATTTTTAAGTCCAGAAACTAACTGGTTTTTTACATTAATATCCGCGTCATCAGACTCATCATCAATAAGATAAGATGTCGTTATCTTAAGAATATTATCTGCACCAAATGTCTTAACCTCAACTCCTTCATTATTGAAAGATTCTTGAAGACCAGTCTCTAATTGAGTTGGATTTTGAGAGTCATTAAATGTTACAACATATGACCTACCACCTTTAAAGTCTACGCCTAATGTAAGACCTTTTATAAGAAGAGAAACAAGACCAACACTAATAAATGCTACTGAAAAATAGTATGCTAATCTTCTTCTTCCAAGAAAATCAATTTTAAGTGAAGTCAATAAATTTCTAGAGAATGGAAATGAAAACCTTAGTGAACTTTTATCTCCATTCCTACTCCATCTTTCTACTATTACTCTTGTGATATAAACAGCTGAGAAGAATGAGCAAATTATTCCAATTATTAATGTAATAGCAAATCCTTTTACTGGACCTTGACCAAGATTGTAAAGTATGAGGCCAACTAATAGTGTTGTGAAATTAGCATCAATAATAGAAGTAAATGCTTTATCATATCCATTAGATATAGCTTGTTTTATATTAGCTCCATTTCTTAGTTCCTCTTTTATCCTCTCAAAGATTAGAACATTAGCATCTATGGACATACCTATAGTAAGTACAATACCTGCTATACCTGGAAGTGTAAGAGAAGCAGATAGCTGTGCTAATATTCCCAGAATAAAAAATATATTAAAAAATAGTGCCAGATTAGCTACAATTCCTCCACCAGAATAATAAAAAATCATAAATACAAGTACTATAAATAATCCTGCCATCATAGATTGGAAACCTTGGTTCTGAGCAACCTTACCCAGTGTCGGACCAATAACTACATCTTCAACAATTGTTGTGGGAGCAGGTAAGGTTCCTGCCTTTAATATATTTGCAAGATCCTGCGCTTCTTCGATTGTAAAATCTCCAGTTATTTGAGAATTACCATTTGGAATTTCATTTTGAACAAATGGAGCTGAGTAAACAAAATTATCTAAAACTATCGCCACTCTTCTTCCAACATTTAATGAGGTCAACCTTCTCCAATTTTTTGCGCCATTAGAATTCATCTGCATAGATATTGATGGTCTAGCACTTTGGTCCAGGTCTTGTCTTGCATCTGTTATTACCTCTCCTGTTAGAGGCGCCCTACCTCCTCTTGATGTCTTAATCACAAATAGTTCTAGAACTTGATCACTAGCATCAGCAGTATTTTCTGTAGGTTTTACAGCCCATAAAAATTTAATGGTATTAGGAATAAGCTGCTTAACCTTATCATTAGAAAGGATAGTGTTAATAGACATCGTATCTTCCAAATCATAATATAGCCCTCCAAATTCCTCCCTTAAATTACCAAGAAGTGGAGAAGATAAATTATTTATTTCTGAGTCTATAGATTCCTCAGTAGTAACATCTTCCACGCCATTATTGTCTTCTTCATTATTTTCTGTATTACCAGAAAGCAATGATTCTAGATCATCAGATTGAGAATTCTGATTTGGATTGTTTTCACTGCCACTCTCAACTGTATTATTTAAAATATTTTCACTATTAGCAAACTGGTCAATAATTTGTAGTGTTTGAAGAACCTCTGTCTCATTAGCTTCTGCTACTTCCCAGAATTCTAGTTTTGCAACTCCTTGGAGAAGTTTTCTAACTCTCTCAGGATTGTCAACTCCAGGTAACTCAATTTGAATCCTCCCTGTACCTTGAAGTCTCTGGATATTAGGTTGTGAAGTTCCGAATCTATCTATCCTTGTCCTAAGTATATTAAAAGATCTATCGATAGCACTCTCAACCTCATCATTTATTATATCAATAATTTCAGAATCAGAAGAATCAAAACCAATCCTACCTCTATTTGAAACAGTAGCAAAAATTTGGGCAAGATTTTTCTGTGGAGCTAAAGATTTAAACTCGTCATAAAATTCAGTAATAAAATTTAATTGCGTTCCTTTAACCTTGTCTTTTGCAGAAGATATAGCATTTAAAAAATCGGGGTCCTTACTGTCAGATGATAAACCAGTTAATATGTCAACTGGTGAAACCTCAAGAGTAACATGCATACCACCCTGCAGATCTAATCCAAGATTAAGTTCTGATTCTTTAATGTCTTTAAAGGTGAAATCTGAAACTAAATTATATACAGGTTTATTCCATATAGAATCTAGATATTTTTGTTTCTTCTTAAAATCAATATTTCCATTTGAGTCTCTTGAGATTTCAGTAGCCTCTCCTTGGATGCGTTGAGACACAAAAGTGAACTGAAGGTAATAAATTGATAAGAAAGATATTACTATCGTTAGAAAATATATTAAACCTTTATTCTTCATTATTATTTTTCAAAAATCAGTTGACAAAAGTATTGAAATAAATGGAAATTAACTAAGACGTAAATTATTTATTATTTGAAGCATATTCTTTTTTAATATATTCTAATGTAGTCTTAGCTCCCTGAAAATCCTTATTATTATTATCAACTACTAAATCTGCGTAGTCTTTTTGAGGAAGAATATATTTTTTAAAAGCTGGAATTACATGATTTTTATATTTGTATATAACATCATCTTTATCATATCCCCTGGTTTTATGATCTCTCTCTATCCTTCTTTCAATCATAGTTTCAATTTCAGAATCAACAAATATCTTTTTGTCAAAAAGAGAAGAAAGTTGAGAATTATCAAATAAAAATAACCCCTCTACTAAGATTATAGGCATAGGTTTTACTATTATTTTTTTTGGAACAATATTTGGATTATTAAATGTGTACTCATTCCTAATAATTTTTTCTCCTGCTTTAATTTTTTTTATGTCATCAATCTGCTGTACAATATGAAAAGAACTAGGAAGATCAAAATTATAATTTCCTTTTTCGTCTTTTAACTGCTCTTCTCTCTTCTTGTAATAGTTATCTTGATATAAAATTGATACAAGATCATTACCTAAATTTTCTAAAATATATTTTACAATAAAAGATTTACCTGACGCACTACTACCACTAATACCAAAGAGAATACTATTCATATTTATTTAAAAATTTTACAAGTTTACTTACAGCTATTGCCCTATGTGATAATTTATTTTTTTCTTCCAAAGTAAACTCAGAAAATGTCTTTTTAAAACCTTCAGGAATAAATATCGGATCATAACCAAAACCCTTATCTCCTGTCTTTTCTTTCGTTATTACTCCTTTAACTTCTCCATGAAAATAATTTATTTTTCCATTAATTATAAGACATATGACTGTTCTGAATACTGCATTACGGTTTTCTTTTCCATTTAATTTTTCTAAGACTAATCTAATATTATCCTCAGAATTAGAACTATCTCCTGCAAACCTAGCAGACATTACTCCAGGTTGTCCATCTAGGGAATCTATAAATAAACCAGTATCATCTGAAAAGCAATTAATCTCAAATTTTTTAAATATGTGATCAGCTTTTAATAACGCATTCCCTTCAATAGTATCTTCTGTCTCAAGAATTTCATCTGTGTAGTTAAGATCATCTAAAGATAACAAGCGGTATGAAAATAATAATTTTTGTACTTCTCTGAGTTTATTTTTATTGCCTGTAACAAAACAGATTTTATTCATTTTCTAATCTGAATTAGATGAATATCAAAAATAAGAATAGCATCCCCAGGGATTTCTGGTGATGTAGTATTTCCAGTGGTACCATAGGCATTAGCAGATGGCATTAGAATTTTAATTCTTCCTCTCTCACTAATCTTACTTAGTGCCTTACCCAGAGTTAACTTAAAATCAGAAAGAAGAGCCAAATACCCATGATCTGATACTACAGGGAAGAAGCTACCTAAACCATTATAGGTATAAACAATTGGGGAGTAATATTTATCTGGGTCAAAATAGCCAATACTTTCTGCAAGTGATTTAATATTTGTATCAAAAAGGACAAGATCAATAGAATCATTTGTAAAGAATATTGAGTCATTAGTATAATAGCCTGTAATGTGGATACTTACTAGGTCATTATTTTCTGGAAAAAGCTCATTATTACCTTCATCTATAATTGAATAAAAAACACCAGAATTTGTTGTATCAACGTAGTTTATATCTTTTGACTGAAGATATGAGTAAATTAAATCAATGTCATCTTCTCTTTGCTCAATAGAGTCAAGAGCTGCCTGAACTGGATCATAAACATCAATATAAATCTCAGTTGTATCGCAGGAAACTATAATAAAACATAATAAATAAAATAAAATTCTTTTCATCTTATATTAATCAATTTTACTCTAAAAATTAGAACGGAATTTTCTGGTATTGAGTTAGATGTAGTACCTCCATAGGCCAATCCAGAAGGTATTATTAAGATAATAGTTCCTGTCTCGTCTATTAATGGTAAACCTATTTCCCAGCCCTGAATTACCTCTCCTGATCCTAGTACCATCTCGAAAGGTTGATTAGTATAACTTCTATCAAATTCAATCCCATTAAGCAATTGACCTACATACTCAACATCGAGAGTATCTCCATTTTGTGGAAAATTTGAATTTCCTTCATCCAAAACCTTATAATGTAATCCGTTATCCAATGAGATATAACCCGATAAGTTATTTTCACTTATATACCCTTCTATCCTAGAAATATCAAGATTAAGCTGCTCTTGTTTTGTTCTCACAATGTCATTACTCTCTTCAGAACAAGAAGTAATTATTACAAGAAAAATAATAATTGAAAATAATCTGATCATTTATATTTTTAATAATCTAGTACTTCAATCTCAAATATTAAAACTGCATTTGGAGGTATAACCCCTCCTGCTCCAGAAGGTCCATATCCAAGGGGGCTAGGAATATAAATTTTACCTTTTGCACCCTTATTAAAATATGTAATACCCTCATCCCATCCTCTTATGACCATACCTTGTCCTAATTGAAATGAGAATGGTTGATTTCTTTCTACTGATGAATCAAAAACTTCTCCATTTAATAACATCCCAGTATAATGTACAGTTACATTATCTCCAGAAGCTGCATTTTCTCCAGACCCCTCTCTAGTTACTTCATAATGTAGTCCACTTTCAGCCTTAGTTGCATTAATATTATTTTCTTTCAAGTAATTTTCAATTAATTCTAAATCAATTGATAGTTGTTGTTCATTATTTTGTTCCATTTCTATTTGCATTTTTTCATATTGTTCTCTTTGAAAATCTTCAAACTCTTTTTGACTCATTATATCTTGTACACCACAGTAAAATGATATCAATTTATTTTTCACTGAGTCTGGCATCTCAACTGCCTGGGGAGCATTCTTAAAAAACTGCTCTGTAGTTAATTGAAAAAATATACTGTCACCATTTACAAGGTTATCAATCACTTCATATATTATCCCATTAACCTTCCAAGAAGAATCTTTCTGTAGTACAACGGGATCTTTTCCTACTTTATTTAATAGTTCATTCCCATCGTAATCAAAATATTTAAGGTTAAGCATTACTATTTCACCCTCATTTATTTTCTGACCATCTCCTTTTTTAAGATATTTTATATTCACACCGTTATCAAGAGTCTTCTCCTTATCCACACAAGAAAAGAGAAAAATAAATACTGAAAATATAATTAAAGAATAATTTTTCATATTTAATAATTTAAGTCTTTTGAGTATTTTGAAATACTTTCTAAAAATTTATCCAAAGCTACTGAAAGTTTATTTTCTAAACTTCCCCCGGAAGCATTTTTATGCCCACCTCCATTAAAATGATTTCTGGCAAATTTATTTACTGAAAACGTACCTATTGATCTAAATGAAAACTTTATCCTTTCCTTAGTCTCAATTATAAGGGTAGCCATATTAACATTAGATATAGATAAAGCAAAATTAACAAGACCCTCAGTATCACCTTTTTTAAAGTTATGATTAAGCAAATCTTGTCTTGAGAGAACAATATATGCTACGTTTCCATTACAGGTCAATTCTAATTTTTGAGATAGTGAATATCCAATTAATTTTAATTTATCTATGGAATTAGTATCATATATTTTGTTACTAATACTACTAATATCTACACCTCTATCAATTAGGTCTGCGACAATTCTGTGTACTTTAGAAGATGTAGAGGAAAATTTAAAAGAACCTGTATCAGTAAGAATTCCAGTATATATACAATCAGAGATATCTTTATCTATCAAAGAAGAGTCTAACTCAGATAAAAGATCATAAATTAATTCAGCAGTTGCAGATGCTTTAACATCATGAATCTTCAAATCATAAAAATCTTCAGGATCTAGATGATGGTCTATAAGAATTTTTTTAGATGACGAATTAGAAATTAAATCTCCTAGATCATTAATTCTACTTAAATTATTAAAATCTAAACAAAATATAATATCAGCGTCAGCAATTAGTTTCTTTGATAAATCTTTTGAACTAGAAAAATTAATTATTGAGTTGCTATTCTTCATCCATTTAAGAAATTCTGGATAATCGTTTGGAACGATAACATTTATCTCATGACCTAATTTATCTAAAAAATTTTTTAATGCTAAAGAAGAACCTATTGCATCTCCATCAGGATTAACATGCGTTGTTATAATAATATTTTTATGCTTACTAAGAAGTTCTTTTAGGCCATTCATTTTTTAAATTTTTGCATGCAAAACTCAATAAATTTATTGTAAACTAAAATTAATTATATAATTAAGAAGTTTAGACTCTTTTTAATTTATAAAACAATATTATATGTTTGCAAAAAATTAAAAAGATGGGAAATAAAACATTTACTATAATTAAACCTGATGCTTTTGGAGCGGGAAACTCAGGTCCAATAATTGAAAACATTGAAAATGCTGGTTTCGTTATAAAAAATATGAGACTTGTAGTGCTCGATCAAAATAGAGCTTCTAAATTTTATTCTGTACACAAAGAAAAACCTTTTTTTGGAAGATTATGTGATTATATGTGTTCAGGACCAATAATTGTTATGGAGCTTAATAAAGAAAATGCTGTCGAAGATTTCAGAAAACTAATCGGAGCTACAAATCCAGAAGATGCTGAAGAAGGAACAATAAGAAAATTGTACGCAACTTCAATTGAGGCAAATGCTATACATGGATCCGACTCTGATGAGAATGCTGAAATTGAGATTAACTTTTTTTTTAACTAAGAAAGATCCTTTATCCAAAAATTATTAAGGCCTTGTCCTAAAGATAATTTTACTTTAGATTCTTGAATTAGTTCAAGAATTGCAAGGAAGTTATATATCACTAAGATTTTCAGAGGGTTTTCTTCTATCAAATTAATAAATGAAATTTTTGATTTTGATTTCAGAAGATTTACTAAAAATTTTTTTTGCTCAGTTATAGTATAGGGGTATCTATAAATTTCATGTTTAGGTTTATTTTTTTCAATATTATACTTATCTAATGCATTTTGAAATACTAATAGTAACTTGTATAAGTCTACGTCTTGTAGCTCAGTTTCTACCTTTGCTCTCTCACTGATAATATTAATTTCTGAAAAAAGATTTCCTCTTGAAGATTTTGACTGTCTATCAATCTCAAGGTCAGAAAAATCATTAATTACAGATTTGTATTTTTTATATTCGATTAAATGTTCTACTAACTCCTCTCTTGGATCTATCTCATTTCCCTCATCATCTACAGATAATCTTGGGAGTAACATTCTAGATTTAATCCTCATTAATGTTGCAGCAACAACTATAAACTCACTAGCAACCTCTATATTTAATTTTTCTAAATTAGATACATACTCTAAAAAGTCATTTGTAATTTGAGAAATAGGTATATCCATTATGTCAAGTTCATCTCTCTCAATAAAGAATAATAATAAATCAAATGGACCCTCAAAAAGAGGTAATTTTATTTCATAACTCATAGTCTCAATGAATAATAAATAACTAATTTTAAGATTCAGATAAAAATAATACTTTATAATAAAATTAATAGATTTATAAACCAATAAATGAAAAAAGAGTATAAGTTACTCACAACTCTTATGAAAAAAACAACATATAAATCTCTAGATAAAATCAATTTACCTGAGGACTTAAGAAAACTTAAAAAAGTTGATCTTGAAAGTGTATGTGATGACCTAAGAAATTTTATAATAAATTCAATCTCGGAAAACGGAGGTCATTTTGGGGCAAGTTTAGGAGTTGTTGAGTTAACTGTTGCACTACATTACGTTCTTAACACTCCAGATGATAAAATAGTTTGGGATGTTGGTCACCAAGCTTACGGACATAAAATATTAACTGGAAGAAAAGAAAAATTTCATACAAATAGGGTTTATAAAGGGTTATCAGGATTTCCAAAAATATCTGAAAGTGAATACGATACATTTGGAGTTGGCCATTCATCAACCTCAATATCTGCTGCACTAGGCATGGCTGTCGCATCTAAATACAATAAAAATGATAAGAGACAACATATAGCTGTTATAGGAGATGGTGGAATGACAGGTGGAATTTCATTTGAAGGAATGAATCATGCTGGTGATGTTGACTCTAATGTTACAATTATATTAAATGATAATTGTATGTCTATTGACCCTAATGTTGGGGCTCTTAAAAAGTATCTTACTGACATATCTACATCACCAACATTTAATAATATTAGAAACGATATTTGGAAAGTTTTAGGCAAACTAAAAACTGTTGGAGAAAGTGCAAGAGGTGTTGCAAAAACTATTGAAAAAAGTTTAAAATCTTTTGTTCTTGATAATTCAAATTTATTCGAAGCTCTGAACTTAAGATATTTTGGACCTATAGACGGTCACAACGTAAAACAACTAGTAAAGACATTAGAAGATTTAAAAAAAATACCTGGGCCAAAGTTGCTACACTGTATAACAAAAAAAGGTAAGGGTTATTCTCTAGCAGAAAAACATCAAACCAAATGGCATGCTACTGGAAAATTTGATATAGACTCAGGAAAAAGTTTAGCTAAAATAACTAAGAAAAAAACACCTCCAAAGTATCAAGATGTCTTTGGAAATACTATAGTTGAATTAGCCAGTAAAAATAAAAAAATAGTAGGCGTTACTCCTGCTATGCCCTCAGGTTCATCATTAAATATTATGATGGAAAAAATGCCAGATAGAGCATTTGATGTTGGGATTGCAGAACAACACGCTGTAACATTTAGTGCTGGTCTTGCCACTCAAGGCTTAGTACCTTTTTGTAATATTTATAGCACTTTTATGCAGAGGGCATATGACCAAGTAATTCATGATGTATGTATCCAAAATTTACCAGTAATTTTTTGTCTAGATAGGGCTGGAGTTGCAGGGTCTGATGGCCCCACACATCATGGTGCTTATGATATAGCTTACATGAGATGTATTCCTAATATGATTGTATCAGCACCAATGAATGAGGCAGAATTAAGGAATCTAATGTATACTGCACAACTTAATAATAGCGGACCATTTACAATTAGATATCCTAGGGGTAAAGGTGTCATGATTGATTGGAATACAAAAATGGAAAAAATTGAAATTGGTAGAGGGAGAGTAGTTTGTGAGGGAGAAGGTATTGCTATTTTATCAATAGGTCATATCGGAAATTATGTGACAAAAGCTATTAATGAACTTAAAAAAGAAAATATATTTCCATCCCATTATGATATGAGGTTTGTAAAACCAATTGATGAAAATTTATTACATGAAATTTTAAAAAAACATGATTATATATTAACTGTGGAGGATGGTTGCATTATAGGTGGATTTGGTTCTGCAGTATTAGAGTTCATGGGAGATAATAATTATAGTAACGCTGTTCAAAGACTCGGAATACCTGATAAAATAATAGAACACGGCTCACAAGACGAACTTTATAAAGAATGTAACTACGATGATAAATCTATATATAGTTTTTGCAAAAAAATGTTAGATCATCAGGGTAGAGATTACGAAGAGGTCCTTATTTAATATCATTTAAAATTTCTTTAAGTTCTTTAATAAACATATATACCTCCTCATAAGAATTATAGAGTGGAACAGGAGCTATTCTTAAAACATTTGGCTTCCTATAATCTATTACAAACTTTTTGTTTAATTTTTCGAATATCATCTCTGAATTTTCCAGAAAATATAATGATAGCTGAGCACCTCTTCTTCGAGGATCTTCTGGTGTTAATATCTTAAAATAGTTTCTGTAATTTGAAATATTAGTTAACCCATCATACAGGAATTGAGTCAATGATTTTGATTTTGAAAATAATTTATCATAACCTGTTTTCTTGAAAACTTCAATTGATGCTAAATGAATATCAAGTAAAATAACTGGTGGATTACTAATTACCCAACCCTCAGCAGAACTATCAAGATCGCATTGTTTTCTCATCTCAAACCTAGTCGATAATTTATTTCCCCACCATCCCTCTAACCTAAACATATCATTATTAAGGTTACGAGAATTAACATAAATTCCTGATATTCCTCCAGGACCAGAGTTCAAATACTTATAACTACACCAAGTCGCAAAATCTAAATCAATATCATTAAGATTAATTTTAACATTTCCAATTGCATGAGCAAAGTCAACACCAAAAATAATATTACATTCTCTACATTTTATGGAAATTTTTTTGAGATCAAATTGTTGTCCAGTATAATATTGAATACCTGGTAATAATACCATACAGACATCATCCTTGTTTTTTTCTATGGTTTCTATTATATATTCCTCAGCTATCAAGTCATTACTTGTTTTTAATAGAATAATATCTGACTCATTATAACCGTGTAATTTTAATTGAGAATTGACCACATATCTATCAGAAGAAAACGCATTTTCTTCCATAATTATCTTATACTTTTTTTTATTAGGTCTGTAAAAAGATATCATTAACAAATGAAGATTTACAGTTAAGGCATTCATTATGGCAATTTCAGATTCAGAACACCCAAGTAAATCTTTAAGAATTACCTTAATTTTATTTTGTATTTCAACCCAAGGATAAGGTCCAGAAAAATGAGATTCTACAGCTTTTGTCTTCCATTGGTCGAGATGAGAGTTAATTTTTTCTTTAACAGAATTATGCTGTAACCCTAATGAATTTCCACAAAAATATATTTTATCAGATGATGAGTTTTTCCCATATATAAATTCCTTTTTTACTTTAGAAATTCTATCTAGAGAATCCATTTTTAAAGCATCATGTTTTTTCATATATTGAATATAATTAATAAAGAAAAGAAAACATGAATCTTTCATTAAAAGGTAAAAGAGCTGTAGTATGTGGTAGTACTCAGGGTATAGGAAAATCAATAGCTTTAAGTTTAGCAAATCATGGAGCCTCTATTACGCTATTATCAAGAGATGAGATAAAATTAAAAGAGACAATAAAAGAATTAAAAATAACCAATGAACAAAACCATAATTATATTGTTTCAGACTTTAATAATTTAGAAGACCTTAAAGAAAAATTCAAAATATTTCTAAATGGTAATGTGAGACCTACAATTTTGATAAATAATACCGGGGGACCTCCACCCGGAGCAATAACAGAAGCTGAAATTTCTGATTTTAAAAACTATATGTCTATGCATTTATACTGTAGTCATTTTCTAACTCAATCATTATTACCTATAATGAAAAAAGAAAAATTTGGTAGAATAGTTAATATCATATCTATATCAGTAAAATCACCTATTGATAACTTAGGAGTTTCAAATACAGTAAGATGGGCAATGGCTAGTTGGGCTAAGACTTTGTCAAATGAAGTGGCTGAATTCGGAGTTACTGTTAATAATATTTTACCTGGATTCACTAACACAGAAAGGCTTCAAAGTCTTTTGAAAAATAGAGCTTTATCTTCAAATACAACAACAGAAGAAGTTACAAATAATACTATATCAAATATTCCAGCAAAAAGATTTGGTAAACCTGAAGAGGTTGCGGATGCTACTACTTTTTTATGTAGTAAAGCTGCTAGTTATATAAACGGCATTAATCTACCTGTAGATGGAGGTTTTACTAAAACCTTATAAAAAGATTATTAATCTTAATTTTAATTAAGTCAGCTACTTATTATAAGATGAAAAATAGAGCAGAAAAATTATCAAAAGAAATTATTATTACTGACGGTCATATTGATCTCCCTTACAAATTATATAAAGACGGCCTAATTAATGAAAAGAAAATTAATTTAAATATAGATTCTAATGGCAACTTTGATATTCCTAAAGCGAAGACTGGAGGATTAAATTCACCTTTCATGTCTATCTATATTCCCTCTGATAAAAAAGAAAAAGAAGCATTTGAACTTTCTAATTCATTAATTGAATTAGTGCAAAATATTATTGAATTTAATGAAGACTTTGAAGCTGCTTTATCACCAAAAGATATCGTTCATAATTTTAATAATAAAAAAATCTCATTGCCAATGGGTATGGAAAATGGATCAGCCATTGGGGAAAACATTAAAAATTTAAAACTATTTTTTGATAAAGGAATAAGGTATATAACTCTCACGCACGCAAAAAACAATCAAATATGTGACTCCTCTTATGATAAAGATAAAAAGTGGCATGGGCTAAGTGAATTTGGTAAAAAACTTATTGTAGAAATGAACAGTATTGGAATGATGATTGATGTCTCTCACGTTTCTGATGATGCTTTCTTTGATATTATGAATATTACTTCAAAGCCAGTAATAGCATCCCATTCATCTCCTAGGGCTCTAACTCCTGGATTTGAGCGAAATGTAAGTGATGAAATGATTAAATTAATCTCTAAAAATAAGGGTGTTATTTTAGTAAATTTCGGATCATCATTTGTAAATATTAATTCTAATTTATTATTTAATGAGATTAATTCTGAAGTAGAAAAGTGGAGATTAAAAAATAAATATGAAATTTCTGAATCTCAAGTAATAGAGTACAGAGAATCACTAATAAAAGATAAAAACCCATTTGCAGACATAAAAGATGTACTAGATGCAATAGATCA
>TARA_B110000003_G_scaffold98054_1_pt1 | contig 17004 bp, 17 predicted proteins | sample TARA_B110000003 | Tara Oceans TARA_B110000003 (sample SAMEA4396424) | marine metagenome | biome: Westerlies Biome; feature: [SRF] surface water layer (ENVO:00010504); material: water (ENVO:00002006), including particulate matter (ENVO:01000060) such as... | depth 5 m
TTTAGAATCGTTCTATTTAATTAGTTATATTTGAATTAAATTATAAAGCTGAAAATAATGTGGTTACAAAAAAATTAATTATTAACTAAATCTAAATAAAAATGAAAAATATAATCTTAACAATAACACTGCTTTTAACTTTTTTATCATGTGATAAAGAGGTTAAGTCTGAATCTCAAACTGGAATAATTGAAGCAGGAGATGCAAAATCTTTAGCAGTAGACGCTTTTAATGATGCTTATCTTGCAAATGATATGACTGGTCAAGAGGCTCTATTTACAGATGATGCTATTGCCAACGTAAATAGTCAAAAAATGACTCCCTCAGAAATGATGGATGCTTTTATGGGTGGAAGAGAGTTTTACAATGATATTAAAAATAACGATAGAGCTACTTCTACATTTACATTTGAAGGTGGAGCTGTTTACACAAGTACATGGTTTGATTGGGAAGGAACCAGTAAATCTACAGATGTTGTAGTAGGTAATCCAGTTCATGCTTGGTTTAAGTGGGATGGAGACAAAGTCTCTGAGGTAGCATACATATTTGATTCTGCTGAATATGTGGCTAATATGGGTCAGTAAAAAAATTTTTATTCTTAAAAACCCTCAAGAAATTGAGGGTTTTTTTGTATTATTAAATTAATAATTATAATAAATTCATGGATTCTTCTAGCCTACTTTTAATACTACTGTTCATATGGGGTATACCTAGTACTTATTTTAGAAGTAAATTTAGAAAGATAGTCTACCAGACGGATGATTGGAAAATTAATATTAAGCCATTTTTCATTAAAGAATTAAAGGGGCTATTTTCTAATTTGTATCCTAATGATAATAACTATACTAAGACCAGAAATCAATATCGAATCTATCTTGCGGTATATTTATTGCTATTTATAATTTATATAACTATAAAATGAAAAATAATCTTTTTAATATCTTGTCATCTGTAATTGCATTTTATATTCCTTTCCAAATTGCATTGCTTACAGATTTAGTTTTAGTCAAAAATCTTGTAATTTTAATTTTCTGCATTCAATGGATAAGTTTTTTTCCTGCATATTTTTTTCAAACCGAAAAGTTTTATGATCTAACTGGAAGTATAACTTATCTGTCAATTGTTTTATCAACTGTGTATATTACAGGAACCGAAAATATTGCAGATTATATTATTGTTGCATGTGTTTCAGTGTGGGCCGTAAGATTAGGTTCATTTTTATTTATGAGAATACACAAAGCAGGTGAGGACCGAAGATTCAGATTGATAAAACCAAACTTCACAAGGTTTTTAATGACGTGGACCCTTCAAGGCATGTGGGTTTCTATGTGCTTATTGTGTGTCTTAACGGCTCTTTCATCTTATAATGGTATAATCCTAAATAATATTTTTTTCGTGGGCTTATTTGTATTTTTCTTAGGTTTTTCCATTGAGGTTATAGCAGATTATCAAAAAACTGTTTTCAGAAAAGATGTTAGAAATAAAGATAAATTTATTACAACTGGCTTATGGTCACTTTCTAGACACCCCAATTATCTAGGTGAAATACTATTGTGGTCTGGTATTGCAATAATGTCATTTTCGTCTTTAGAAGGGATGCAGTACATAACATTAATATCTCCTCTTTTTGTATATATTTTGCTCGTTTATATTTCTGGAATAAGAATGCTTGAGGATCAAGGTTCAAAGAAGTGGGGAGAACTAGAATCTTACAAGGAATATATTAAAAACACACCAAGTTTATTTTTCAAATTTTTTAAGTAATTTTAAAATTCAAATTAACCAAATATGAAAAAAATATTATTCCTTTTGCTATTATTACCAGTATTTGTTTTTTCTCAGAAACAAGTATCTATGAAAAAAACGCATTCTAATCTTGCCACTATGAAGAAGAAAGTTTCTTCTAAGCCAATTAATATGAAGAAGAATGTTGAAAATAGAATCATAAATAAGTGGGAAGAGTACAGCAGAGCGTTTGAATATTCTGATTTTGAAAAAATTAAAACTTACTTTACATACCCTGTTACGTTATCCTTATTTGGAGATCCAATGATAGTTGATAATGAAAAGGATTTGATAAATTGGTATAAGAAGATTCGAAATGAAGTACAGGATGGTTATAAGTATAGTATGTTAGAAAAATCTAGAGTTATATGGATATCTAAGGATATTTGCATGGTTGATGCAACCTACTCTAGGTTCAACAGTAATTATGAAAGAATTTTTACTGGCAGAGGTATTTATATGTATAAGAGGGTGGGTAAAGCGTGGAAGATGTTTTCAATGTCCGGTGTAGATTTTAATAAAAATAAAAAATAACATGAAAAAATACTTCTTATTTTCTGGAACAATTAGCGGTAAGACATTCTTTTTAAGAACGCTTTTTATAATTGTAATGTGTATTCCTTTCTTGATAGCCACTATCTCCAAATGGACTAGTTATTTCATGTCGTTAAGTCAATTTGATATTTCCGATCCAAGTATCGAAAATCAAATGGAAATACAAAAATTTGGAGACGAATTAGCTCTAAAAATAGCAGAGAACCCTGATTTCTATCTTAATGATTTTATGAATTCATTTTCATTATTATGGATCCTTGTTTTTTTGGTTTGTATTGTTCCTGTAATTTGGTTTGGATTGGCAAATTATTACAAGAGAATTTCTGCTTTATTTTATGAACAGAGAAACAATGTTTTCTTTGCTGTAGTAGCTTTTGATGTCATTTCAGACATATTAATTTTGAAATACAACACAGGTTCGTTTATATTAGGCACTATTTCAACCCTGATTTTTGTTTATTTAATTATTTCTAATTCTAAAATGGATTCTCATCAAGGTTAATTAATCCACAAAATAATCAGAAATAAAAATCTTCTTATTCTTTTAATGATATTGATTCCACTGGTAGGATTATTGTTTAATATATTTGCCTTGTTTTTGGTAGTTCCAATAGGATTTTTATGGGTTAAAAAATCTAAATAAACTCGATAAATATTATACTGACCCCAATAATAATCACAAATAAACCAAAAGCTTCTTTTAATTTATATTCTGGCACTTTTTTAGAGAAAAGTTGTCCAATAAAAATTCCAATAACAGAAATTAGCGTAAATAATAATAAAAAATTCCATTCTATATTGATATTCTGAACATCACCAATAAAACCAATTAGAGATTTTAGAGAAATAATAGCTAGTGAAGTAGCTATTGCAGCTTTCATTCTAAGGTCAGAAAGAATTACTAAAATGGGAATAATTATAAATCCACCACCAGCTCCGATTAATCCGGTTAAAAATCCAATAAGAGAACCTTCGGTAAAAATTAAAAATTTATTGGGTGCGATCGTTTTAGTTTGCTTTAATCCTGCAATTGTTTTAGGGGATCTTTTAATCATTAAAAACCCTGCTGCTAACATAAGTAATGAAAATAATAGCATGATTAATTGATTTTTTGAAAGAACAATTAATTCGGAGTCAATAATTGTTTCAGGAATGAGTTCAATAAGATACTTTCGAGTTATATATACTGTGATTATAGCTGAAAATGAAAATAATAAAGTCGTTTTATAGTTGATTAATTTATTTCTAAAATTCTTGATTGATCCTATTAATGAAGTTGTTCCAACTATGAATAATGAATAGGCCGTTGCAACCACTGGATTAATTCCAAACAAATAAACAAGTATGGGTACTGAAAGTATTGAACCACCACTTCCTATTAATCCCAGAACCAAACCAACAATAAAGGCTCCAATAAATCCTAAAATTTCAAATGTTTCCAATGGAAGTTGTTAGTTAGCTATTCTTAGGGAGCTGTCAAGTTAAGTTTAATATTTTAAAATCTAACAATGATTTTAAATATCTTTACCTGAGATTATTTAATTTTTATGAAATTTAAGCTGTCTTTATTTATTCTGTTTTTTGTTTATATAAATTGTTTTTCGCAAGAAACTGCAATTAAGTTATTGAATATAAAATCTTTAGATACAAATACATTGAATAAGAATAGTTTTAATCTTAATAAAATGCAACCTAAGGGTTTGACCAATAAGGATCCTAAAAAATTTTTCAATTATAATCTTGATGTTGATTTTAGTGGTAAACGTAATGAAATTGATATCACGGGAAAAACGGATTTAGTTACTCCAACTTGGAAAATTAGACAAACCTTTAATGAGGGTAATGGTAATAAATCAAAATTCAGAAAAGATTATTATTTGGGAGATCTTGAAACAGATTCAAAGTATATTATTATCAAGTGTAGAGATCATGAATATGTTGATGGTGATCGAATCAGGCTTATTTTAAACGGAGCTATTATTCACCCCAGTATTTTGCTTTCCTCAATGTTTTTTGTTGTTGATGTAGATCTTGACGAGGGATATAATAATATAGATTTCATAGCGCTTAACGAAGGAGAGTCATCTCCGAATACAGCGCAACTAATAGTACAAGATGAGTTTGGAAATGAGCTATCAAATAAAAGGTGGTCAATTTCAACCGGCTATAAAGCTAAATTGGTCGTTTATAAAAAGTAATTTAATTATTTAGCATTACAGGCATTACTAACATTGTAAGCTCTTCGTCTTCAGAGTAGCCATCAAGAGGTCTTAAAATCCCAGCCCTATTGGGTAAGCTCATTTCTAATTTAACCTCTTTACAGTCAAGGTTATTGGTCATTTCAATTAAAAATCTGGAGTTAAAGCCTATTTCAATATCTTCACCTTTATAATCACAGGTTAATCTTTCTTCAGCTTTATTACTAAAATCAACATCCTCTGCAGAAATATTTAATTCTGCACCTGCTATTTTTAATCTAACCTGATGAGTAGTTTTATTGGAAAAAATAGAAACTCTTTTTAGTGAACTTAATAAGAGCGTTCTATCAATGGTTAACACATTTGGATTTTCATTTGGAATCACTGCTTCATAATTCGGATATTGACCATCAATTAATCTACATATAACGGTTAATCCATCCATCTCAAATTTCGCATTGGAATTATTATATTCGATTGTAATCTCATGATCTTTATCAATAATGTTTTTTAATAGATTCAGAGGTTTTTTTGGCATAATAAATTCTGCCAATGTTGAAGCTTTTAAATCATTTCTTTTATATTTTACAAGCTTATGAGCATCGGTTGCAACAAAAGTTAAATTCTCAGATGATAGCTGGAAGAATACTCCACTCATAACAGGTCTCAAATCATCATTGCCCGATGCAAAAATTGTTGAGTTGATTGCTTTAGAAAGAACTGTACTAGAAATTTTCGTACTTGATGGATTGTCAAGTGTAATTGTTTTTGGAAATTGTTCACCTTCCGTGTAGGCTAAAGCATATTTACCATGATTAGAACTTATTTCAACTGTATTATTTTCTTCAACCGTAAAGGTTAGAGGTTGTTCAGGAAAGGTTTTTAGTGTATCAATCAGTAATTTGGAAGGGATAGCTACTTCACCTTTGCTAGTACTATCAACTTCTATTGATGAAATCATTGTTGTTTCTAAATCACTAGATGTAATTGTCAATTTTGAGTTGTCTAATTCAAACAAGAAATGGTCAAGAACTGGAATTGTATTTGAGGTATTTATAACACCTCCTAAAATCTGTAGTTTTTTTAAAAGAGTACTACTAGAGACAATAAATTTCATAGTTAAGTTTTAGCTTTATTAAGTAACAAATATATTATATTGAATAGCTATTCTTAAATAAACTTATCAACATATACTGAACTATTTAAATGTGATTGTAACGGAATCATATATTTTCAAACCCATTAAGGATGATGCTGTCCCAACATTCTTAGGATTACTTCTGTATATAGAAATTTGAAGTAAATCACTCGAATTAAATATAACCATCCCTTTTCCTTCGTCATTTCTTTGTGGGGGTGGTGTAGAATAATTTATTATGTCACTATATTTCCCAAAAATTTTATTAAACCTGTAATTTCTAGCAGAAATTTCAAAAGATCGACCTTTTCTGATTTCTTCAAAATAAGATCTTTTAAGATTGGTAACAACATTTCCAAAGTTGTCAATAAATATTACACTAGACAAAATTTGATTATGATCATCATTTACAAAAGGCTTGAGATTTTTGACCGATTTAATTTTTTCTATGGGTTTACCTACAATTTCGGGCTTACCACCCTTGGCTAAGTGACAAGCCACTTCGGTAAAAATTTTAGTACTTGAATCAACAGAATTTAAATCTTCGTGAATGCTGATTTGGTAAATATTTTGGGGGTTTATATTCTGCGAAAGAATACTTAAAATTCCATTATCTGCTGAAATGAAATAGTGATTATCAAGATAAATTATCAAATGGTTTTTTTCTTCGGTTCTCTCAGAATCAACATCAATTATATGAACTGTGTTTTCTGGGAAGCTTTTGTATGAGTTTTCTAGAATATAAGCGGCTTCCATTATATTAAAAGGAGATACCTCATGAGAAATATCAACAATATTAGCCTGCGCAAATTTTTTATAAATCTCACCTTTAATTTGACCAACAAAATGATCCTTATATCCGAAATCACTTATAAGAGTTATAATCGACATTAAATTGTTAATATTTATTAATGTAAGTGGTTATGAAATTACGTAATTTAGTTTTAGTAATCTAGCATTTCACATTGTGATTAATAACAAAAATAAATTTGGAAGAAAAAGTAATTAAAATAGAGTCGATTGATCCAAAAGATTTTTTTGGACCGCAGAATAAAAACATTAAACTTATTAAAACGAATTTTCCTGATCTGAAAATCGTAGCTAGAGGTAACCAAATAAAAGCCTTTGGTAAATCTGATGATCTTTCAGAACTTGAGTTGAGAATTAATAAAATTATTAGTTACTTTTTAAAATATAATATTTTATCAGACAATGAAATTGAAACACTTTTGACAAAAACCGAAAAAGAATTAGAAACGTCTGTTGAAAGTCACAAACCCATTCTGCACGGAGTGAGCGGAAGAATTATAAAAGCTAGGTCATTAAATCAAAGAAAAATTATTGACAGTGTTTTAAAAAATGATATGGTTTTTGCAATTGGTCCTGCTGGTACAGGAAAAACTTACACGGGAATAGCTCTTGCAGTAAAAGCATTGAAAAATAAAAATGTAAAAAAAATAATATTAACTCGTCCGGCAATTGAAGCGGGTGAGAATTTAGGTTTTCTTCCTGGAGATTTAAAAGAAAAACTTGACCCTTATATGCAACCTCTTTATGATGCATTGAAAGACATGATTCCAGCTGAAAAATTAAAAAAATTTTTAGAGGACGAAGTGATACAAATTGCCCCGTTAGCATTTATGAGAGGAAGAACTTTAGACAATGCTTTTGTGATTCTTGATGAGGGTCAAAATACCACTCACTCACAAATGAAAATGTTTTTAACAAGAATGGGTAAGAATGCCAAATTTATCATAACGGGCGATCCTGGACAGGTCGATTTACCAAGAAATTCAATTTCAGGTCTTAAAGAAGCTGTCCTGATTTTAAATAATACATCTGGTGTTGGAATCGTACATTTAGATGAAACCGACGTAATTAGAAACAAATTGGTTAAAAAAATTGTAAATGCTTATAGAGATATACAAAACAATAATTAATTATGTCTAATTCTTTAGTACAATCAGATTTTAATTTTTCTGGTCAAACGAGTTTTTATAAGGGAAAAGTAAGAGACGTTTATTACTTGAAAAACAACTACGTAGTTATGGTTGCATCTGATAGAATTTCAGCATTTGATGTTGTAATGCCTAAAGGAATTCCTTTCAAAGGACAAATTTTGAATCAAATTGCAGTTAAAATGATGAATGAGTCACAGGATATCGTTCCTAATTGGTTGATTCATTCACCAGATCCTAATGTTTCTATAGGTCACCTCTGTGAGCCTTTTAAAATAGAAATGGTGATTAGAGGATATTTGTCTGGTCATGCATCAAGAGAATATAGCAAAGGAAAAAGAATTTTATGTGGAGTCTCTATGCCTGATGGTTTGAGGGAAAATGACAGCTTTCCTGAGCCAATTATTACCCCAGCTACCAAAGCAGAATTTGGAAATCATGATGAAGATATAAGTAAAGAGGAAATAATTAGTAAAGGCATAGTTTCTGAGAAGGACTATAATATTTTGGAAAATTATACGAAGCTATTATTCAACAGAGGAACCGAGCTAGCTAGCAGAAGAGGATTAATTTTAGTTGACACTAAATACGAGTTTGGAAAAACTATCGATGGAGAAATTGTATTAATTGATGAGATTCATACGCCGGATTCATCCAGGTATTTTTATAAAGAAGGGTATAGTGAAAGACAGTTAAATGAAGTGCCTCAAAAACAATTATCTAAGGAATTTGTAAGGCAATGGCTGATCTCCAATCAATTTCAAGGCTTAAAGGGGCAAAAAATCCCTCATATGTCTGACCAGTATATACGTTCTGTCTCAGAAAGGTACATTGAATTATATGAAAATATCACCTCTGAATCATTCATTAAATCTGATACAAATAACATCTCAGAAAGAATTTTTATTAATACCGATAATTATATAAAGAGTAATTTTGGATCTTGAAAGAATAATTTCAGAAATTTCTTCTTTTGTTTGGGGCTATCCCTTACTGATTATTCTTATTGGTGGTGGTTTATATTTGTTGTTTTTGTCAAAATTTATTCCTTTTAAATATTTTTTCCATTCAATAGATATTGTAAGAGGAAAGTATAATGATAAACATTCTGACGGAGAAATAAGTCATTTTCAGGCATTAACAACGGCACTTTCTGCCACAGTTGGAATGGGAAACATTGCTGGGGTAGCAGTCGCTATTTCAATAGGAGGTCCCGGTGCAATTTTTTGGATGTGGATTAGTGGTTTAATAGGAATGTCGACTAAGTTTTTCACTTCATCATTGGCAGTTATGTATAGAGGTATTGACTCCGTTGGAAATAAGCAAGGTGGTCCAATGTATTTTATTGTTTCTGGATTGGGAAAAAAATGGATGCCTTTGGCTGTTTTTTTTAGTTTTTGCGGATTAGTAGGTGCTTTACCTGTATTTAATGTGAATCAACTTACTCAGGCAATAAATGATATTATATTAATTCCAAATGGTTTTATTGTAAATGATTTGTCTAATATTCTTATAGGATTAATATTAGTAGCTATAACTTCGGTAGTAATCCTTGGAGGTTTAAAGAGAATTAGCAGTGTAGCAACAAAGTTAGTTCCTTTCATGGTTGGTTTGTATATGATTAGTATTCTGGTTATTTTGTTAGTTAATTATGAAAAATTACCTGGTTATCTGTATTTGATTTTTCATGACGCATTTCATGCTTCTTATTATGCAGGAGATTCTGTTTTTGGCGGTGCTTTAGGAGCTCTTATTATATTAGGTATTAGAAGAGGAGCTTTTTCAAATGAAGCGGGAATTGGGATGGCTCCCATGGCACACGGAGCTGCAAAAACAAACAACCCTATCAAGGAGGGTTTAGTAGCTATGTTAGGTCCAGCTATTGACACTTTATTAGTTTGTACAATGACTGCATTGGCAATTTTGGTTACCGATGTATGGAAGACCGATGCTAGTGGTGTTTCGTTAACTGCATCGGCATTTGAATCTTCATTTCCTGAATTTGGAGGATACATCCTGTTGCTATGTGTTGTTATTTTTAGTATTTCTTCTCTGTTTTCATATTCATACTATGGAACAAAATGTCTTTCTTTTTTAATCGGAGATAAAAATAAAAATAAATATAACTACATTTATATAGTAAGTATTATGATCGGATCTACAACTTCTTTATCTATGATGATAAATTTAATAGATACGTTTTTTGCTTTAATGGCAATACCAACTATGATAGCTACTTTAATCCTAGCACCAAAAGTTGTAGAAAAATTAAAAGATTATGAAATCAAATAATAAAGAAAATAGTTACTGGAGATCAAATATTAAATACGTTTCTGTATTACTTTTATTTTGGTTCACTTTTTCTTTTTTATTTGGAATTATACTAAAAGATTTTTTAAATCAGTTTTCGTTTGGTGGATTTAAATTGGGATTTTGGTTTGCACAGCAGGGTTCAATATATGTATTTGTAATACTTATCTTTATTTATGTAAGATTGATGAATAGGTTAGATAAAAAACACGGGTTTAAGAAATAGTTATGGGGATTCAATCATGGACATATTTAATTGTTGGAGTCACTTTTGCCGTTTATATTGGAATTGCTATATGGTCAAGAGTAAAATCAACTAAAGAGTTTTATGTTGCTGGTGGTGATATTGGCGCTTGGGCAAATGGTATGGCTACAGCCGCTGATTGGATGAGTGCTGCTTCATTTATTTCAATGGCAGGAATTATTTCATTTGCAGGTTATGACGGTGCCGTTTATTTAATGGGTTGGACAGGAGGATATGTTTTACTAGCTCTACTACTTGCACCTTATTTAAGAAAATTTGGAAAATTCACTGTCCCTGATTTCATCGGAGATAGATATTATTCAAATAATGCAAGATTAGTAGCTGTTTTTTGTGCTTTACTGGTTTCTTTCACTTATGTGGCTGGGCAGATGAGAGGTGTTGGCATTGTCTTTTCTAGATTTCTTGAAGTGGATATTAATACAGGTGTGGTAATAGGAATGTTAATAGTTTTATTTTATGCTGTTTTGGGTGGAATGAAAGGAATAACTTATACACAAGTTGCTCAATATTGCGTTCTGATTTTTGCTTTTATGGTACCTGCCATTTTCATTTCAATTCAAATGACAGGCAATCCAATTCCACAATTAGGTTTTGGGGATCAGCTTAACGACGGCTCGTCTATATATTTACTAGAAAAGTTAGATAATTTAAATGTAGAGTTAGGTTTTAACGAGTATACCGATAATACTAAACCATTAATTGATATTTTTGCTATTACTTTTGCATTAATGGTAGGTACTGCAGGATTACCCCATGTTATAGTTCGTTTTTTCACTGTTAAAAAAGTTGCTGATGCTAGAAAGTCGGCAGGAATCGCTTTGTTATTAATTGCTATACTTTATACAACTGCTCCGGCAGTAGCTGCTTTTGCTAGAACCAATCTTATTGAAACAATTTCTAATAAACCTTATGCTGAAGTCCCACAGTGGTTCAAAAAGTGGGAGGGTACTGGATTAATAAGTTTTAAAGACATTAATAATGATGGTTTAATAAACTATGTTAACAGTGAGCAAAATGAATTGTATGTTGATAGAGATATAATGGTTTTGGCTAACCCGGAAATTGCAAATTTACCAAATTGGGTGATTGCATTGGTTGCTGCAGGTGGGTTGGCTGCTGCTTTGTCTACTGCTGCAGGTTTATTATTGGTAATTTCTGCATCTGTTTCTCACGATTTGATAAAGAGAGTTTTATATCCGAATATTTCAGAAAAAGGTGAATTGATAGCGGCAAGAATTTCTGCTTTTTTCGCAGTATGTATTGCCGGTTACTTTGGAATTAATCCTCCAGGATTTGTAGCAGCGGTGGTAGCATTAGCATTTGGTTTAGCTGCCTCTTCTTTTTTTCCGGCAATAGTTATGGGAATATTTTATAAAAAAATGAATAAGCAAGGGGCAATTGCAGGTATGCTAGCTGGAATTGGTTTAATGCTTTTTTATATGTTAAAATTTAAATTTAATTTTTTCGGTGGAGGAGACCCCAGTGGTTATTGGTTTGGTATATCACCTGAAGGTTTTGGAACCATAGCTATGTTGGTAAATTTTATTGTAGCTCTCTTTGTTATGAATATTACTTCTCCGACACCAGATCACATAAAAAAAATGGTTGATAACATTAGAATACCGGAAAATGAATAATTATATAATTAATAATAAAGCAAACTATGATTTAGCATACGCTGAATCTACTGAAAATCCCGTTAAATTTTGGGATGATATCGCTTCAAAAAACTTTGAGTGGGAAAAAAAATGGTCTTCTGTTGTTAATTGGAATTTTGACAAAGCCGAAGTAAAATGGTTTGAGAATTCAAAATTAAATATTACCGTTAATTGTATCGATAGGCATGTGAAAGAAAATCCAGATAAAATTGCAATTTTATTTGAACCAAATAATGTGAATGAAAAAGAAAAGTCTTATACATATTCTGAGCTCTTGACTGAAGTTTGTAAAATGGCTAATGTTTTAAAATCTTTAGGAATAAAGAAAGGAGATCGTGTATGTATATATCTTCCAATGATCCCTGAATTAGCATTTTCTGTTTTGGCGTGTGCAAGAATTGGTGCTATCCATTCTGTTGTTTTTGCAGGTTTTTCTTCTGAGGCTTTAGCCACAAGGATAAACGATTGTGATAGTACTTTAACCATTACCTCAGATGGCTCTTTCAGAGGTCCAAAAACACTAAATTTAAAATATATAGTTGATGATGCTTTATTAAAATGTAACGATAAGCAGAAGGTTTTGGTGGTTAACAGAACTCAAGAGGAGATAAATATCGATAAGAATCGAGATTTCTTATTGGATGATATAATTTTATCTGTTGAAGATTATTGTGATCCTGTGTTAATGGATGCTGAAGATCCGTTATTTATTTTATACACATCTGGTTCTACTGGAAAACCAAAAGGGATGGTTCATTCGACAGCTGGATATATGGTTTACACTTCCTATACTTTTAAAAATATTTTTCAATATAAAGAAAATGATGTTTACTGGTGTACTGCAGATATTGGTTGGATTACAGGTCATAGTTATATATTGTATGGTCCATTGTGTAATGGAGCAACCACATTAATGTTTGAAGGAGTTCCTAGTTATCCAGATTACAGTAGATTTTGGAAAATTGTAGATAAATATAAAGTTTCACAGTTTTACACTGCCCCAACCGCTATAAGAGCACTTGCCAAACAAGGTGTTAATTTTATTAAAGGAAATGATCTTTCATCTTTAAGAATTTTAGGGACAGTTGGAGAGCCTATTAACGAAGAAGCTTGGAATTGGTATAATGAAAACATAGGTAAATCCAAGTGCCCTATAGTCGATACATGGTGGCAAACAGAAACAGGAGGAATACTTATTTCGTCAATTCCAGGTGTCATTCCAGATAAGGCAACATTTGCTACCAAACCTTTCTTAGGTATTCAGCCATTGTTATTGGATGATAACGGTGACGAGATCAAAGAAAATAATAAAGTTGGTAAATTATGTGTAAAATTCCCTTGGCCATCTATTGCAAGAACTATATGGGGGAACCATGAAAGATATATAAATACTTATTTCTCTGCATTTAAAGGGAAGTATTTTACTGGAGATGGTGCGTTTAGAGACGAAAATGGGAATTATAGAATTACCGGTAGGGTAGATGATGTGATAATTGTTTCTGGCCATAATCTTGGAACTGCACCTATCGAAGATGCTATTAATGAACATGAAAATATAGCTGAATCTGCCATTGTAGGTTTTCCTCACGAAATAAAAGGGAATGCATTGTATGGCTTTATTACTTTAAAAGGGGTGTCTTTAGAAAATAAAAGAATAAAATCTGAAATAAATGATCTTATTTCAAAAAAAATAGGACCCATTGCAAAGTTAGATAAAGTACAGTTAACTTCTGGCTTACCAAAAACAAGATCAGGGAAAATCATGAGAAGAATTTTAAGAAAAATTGCATCAAAAGAATTTAATTCCCTGGGAGACATAAGTACTTTACTGAATCCAGAAGTTGTTGACGAAATAATTAATAATTCTTTATAGTTTTTCTTGTTATTTCTTCAATAACGTCTTTATAGTATTTTTTGTTGATTCCAATAAAAAAATTCTTTTCACTGTTTTTTAATAATGATTTCATTTCATTAAGTGATATCAGCTTTAGTTCATCAACTTCCTGGTTTTTAAAATTTAAATCAATATACTTTTTACCCAACTGTATAATGTAGGTGTGATGAAATTCGTTATCAGTTATTTCACCGCTTTTTGTAGAACTTTTATAAACACCTAGTTTAGATAGTTTAGTGATATTTATAGCTATTCCAGTTTCTTCCAAAGTTTCTCTAACCAAAGCATCGGTATAGGATTCATTAAAATGAATATGACCAGCAACTGAAACATCCCACACGCCTGGATTTAATATTTTATTTAAGGATCTTTTTTGAATTAAAACATCTCCTTTTTTGGTATAAATCCATAAATGAATTGTAGTGTGATAGAGACCTCTTTTGTGAATAATTGATTTTAAAGCTTTTTTCCCCGTTCTATTTCCGTAAGAATCATAAATTTCTAAATATTCTTTCTCAAACATGACTATTTAAAGTAGCTAAAATCTTCTCCAGGTTTAATACTTAACACAGTATTATAAATCAGCTTTATTACATTTTCAACATCATTTCTGTGAACCATTTCAACAGTTGTGTGCATGTATCTCAGCGGAAGTGAAATAAGTGCAGATGGAACTCCTCCATTACTATAAGCAAACGCATCAGTATCTGTGCCAGTGTATCTACTCGATGCTGCTCTCTGGAAAGGAATCTTATTTTTCTTTGCAGTATCAAGTATTAAATCTCTAAGTTTTTGCTGTACAGCTGGGGCGTATGTCACAACTGGACCTTTATTCAACTCACAATATCCTTGTTTTTTTTGATCAATCATCGGGGTAGTGGTGTCGTGTGTGACATCAGTTACTATAGCTACATTTGGTTTTATTGTCTGTGTAATCATTTCAGCTCCTCTGAGGCCAACTTCTTCTTGGACAGAATTTGTTATATATAGGCCAAAGGGAAGTTTCTTTTTATTTTCTTTTAATAATCTAGCTACTTCTGCAATCATAAAACCACCTATTCTGTTATCAAGTGCTCTACAAACAAAATTATCTTTGTTTAAAATATGAAAGGGATCTGGGTACGTAATAACACACCCTACGTGAACTCCAAGTTTTTCAACATCTTTTTTGTTCTTACAGCCAACGTCAATAAAAATGTTATCTAATTTAGGAGTTTCTTCTTTTGATGCTCTTCTTGTATGAATTGCAGGCCATCCGAAAACTCCTTTGACTATGCCTTTATCGGTATGTATATTAACAATTTTACTTGGTGCTATTTGGTGATCACTTCCGCCGTTTCTAATAACCGAAATAAGTCCTTTTTCAGAAATGTAATTAACATACCATGAAATTTCATCAGAATGCCCCTCAATAACTACTTTATATTTATGATCAGGATTAATTACAGCAACTGCAGAACCATAAGTGTCGGTAATAAAATCATCAGCATAAGGCTTTAAATAATTCATCCATATTTTTTGTCCTTCCCATTCATATCCTGTGGGTGACGGATTATTTAAGTATTCTTCTAGAAATTTTAGAGATTTATTATTTAGTATGCTTTTACTGCTCATTTTATTAAATTTAATTTTATATATGTAAAAATAATAATGATTTCTTTATTAATTATATATAATTTTATCAATTATTAAATATTTATTCTCAATTGAAATTATTTTCTTTTATTATATCTTTTTCTTTATTCGTGAATGGTTTTTCGCAGGAGCCTACTGATGCCTTTGTCAATAAAGAGTATATTAAAATATACGGAGATACAATTGTAAAAGGTTCAATAGAATTAGGTGAAGTAGTTCTTCTTCCAAAAAGACCGTATAGAAATTCTAAAGAGATCAGAAAATATTTGATTTTAAAAAGAAAAACACTCAAGGTCTACCCATACGCAGTTATGGCTTCAGAAAGATTAAAGTCTTTAAATTTAGAATTAAGTGAGATAAGTAAAAAAAGAAAAAAAAAGAGATATACTAAAAAAGTTCAAAAATTTTTAGAAGAAGAGTTTACAGAAGAATTAAGTAAGTTAACCCAGACAGAAGGCCAAATTTTAATTAAATTAATTCACAGACAAACAGGTAAAACAACTTATAGTTTGGTAAAAAGTTTGAGAAATGGAATAAGAGCATTTCTGTATAATACTACTGCAAAATTTTTTAACATGAATTTAAAAAGAGAGTTTAACCCTATTTTTGATATTTCAGACTACTATATTGAAGATATTATACAAAGATCTATTAGAGATAATATTTTAGATTATAACGAGTCATTTATTAAATATGACTTGTTCGAGCTTAAAAATAAATGGAAATTAGAAAATTAATGAACAAGAAAGATAATAATCAAAATTTTAAGATGATTGCTAAAACCTTTCATGGTTTTGAAGATGTATTAGCTGATGAATTGTTAGGGTTGGGAGCTCAGAAAATTGAAAAAGGATTGAGAAGCGTAAGTTTTTATGGTGATAAAGGTTTTTTATATAAATCAAATTTATGCCTAAGAACTGCCCTTAAAATTTTAAAACCAATATTTGATTTCAGATTTAAAGATTTAGATGATTACTATAAAAAAATATATGATTTTAAATGGGAGGATTTAATTGATATAGATTCAAGTTTTGTTATTAATTCTGTTGTATTTCATTCTAAAGTTTTTAATAATTCAAAATATACATCTTTAAAAGCCAAGGACGCTATAGTTGACAGGTTCAGAGATAAATTTAAAAATAGACCTAATATAAATAGCGATAATCCAGATTTAAAAATTGAAATTCATATTAGCAGAAATTACTGTACAGTTTCAATAGATAGTTCTGGAGAATCTCTACACAAAAGAGGTTATAAAAAATACAATTCACATGCCCCTTTGAATGAGGTTTTAGCTGCTGGTATGGTATTAATGTCTGGATGGGATAAAAAGTCTGACTTTTTAGATCCTATGTGTGGAACAGGTACTATTTTAATTGAAGCTGCCATGATTGCAAGGAATATAGCCCCTAACCTTAATCGTACATTTTTTGCATTTGAAAAGTGGAAAGATTGGGATGAGAACCTATTTGAATTAATTGAAGAATCTGCGTTAAAAAAAATGATAGAATTCGATTATGATTTGTACGGTTTTGATATCTCAAATACAATGATAAAAAAAGCAGAAAAAAATATAGAACTTAGTCAGGTAGATGTTGATATTGAGGT
>TARA_B110000003_G_C16654546_1_pt1 | contig 16920 bp, 13 predicted proteins | sample TARA_B110000003 | Tara Oceans TARA_B110000003 (sample SAMEA4396424) | marine metagenome | biome: Westerlies Biome; feature: [SRF] surface water layer (ENVO:00010504); material: water (ENVO:00002006), including particulate matter (ENVO:01000060) such as... | depth 5 m
ACTCCATGAGCAGGATCTCCTGGATTGAATCTTTCTGGACAGTAAGCGATTTCAACATCTTCACCGATAACCAAACCGAGTTCTTCGATTATTGGCAACCACGTTTCAGTAGTCACGCCAGGATAGACTGTTGATTCAAGCACTACGATTGTATTGGAGCCTTTAGGAATCGCTTCAAAAACTGCTCTTCCTGCGGATGCAACATAGGAAAGGTCGGGCTTCAAATCATGAGTTATTGGAGTCGGAACGGTTACAAGAACTACATTGCAATGAGGGACTGCTTCAGCAGTGCTCATGGTGATGTTCCATCTCTCAACACCTGGTTCTGGAATAATATCATCTACGTCTGGATCTCCTGTAGGATTCTCCCCGCGTAAAATCATATCAACAGAGCGTTTTGATACATCAACGCCCCAAACATTGAATCCTGCGTCATGAAATCCAATGGCAGTTGGAAGCCCAACATATCCCAATCCGATAATCCCGACGGTCATAATTGAATGGCTGTCCATATCTCCCCCCTATTGTTTACATTCATGAATCCATTGTATTCCCCAATCATTTGGAGTTGGTTTCATTAACATTGACCATTTAGTGGAGGCATGGATGAGGCTCCCGTAGATAAGCACCTTCGTCCTATGTGGAAAACAAATTCTCTATTAGCATCTCCAATTACTATTGTGAGAGAAAATCTTCACCACAGAGAGTTGATACGGAGGCTTATACGTCGGGATTTAGATGCAAAGTTTAGAGGCCCTTGGCTTGGATATTTGTGGGCAATAATTGAACCTCTTTTATTAGCCTTAGTGTACTCATTTGTTTTTGGGATTATTGTGGGGAGAAGCGATCCACATTATCCCGCAATAGTAATGATTGGAGTCATAGGATGGTCACTGTTTGCGAAGTCACTTACTGGAACAACAAAGACTCTGACCTCGAATGCAGGTCTCTTCAATTTTACCAAGATTCCGAAATCTGTATTCGCTGTGAGCGGAATGCTAACCAACTATATTCTCAGTTTTATCTCACTTTTAGCTTTAATTCCTTTTCTAATATATTATGAAATAAATGTCGGATTCTCTATTTTATTGGTCCCTTTTTGTCTTATTCTCTTAGGTTTAACAGGTACTGCATTTGGATTGATTTTAGCCCCGTTTGCCGTGAGAATTCCTGATTTGGTTAACATTGTCCAATTTTTAGCACGTGTTGGGTTCTTTCTTTCCCCTGTCATGTGGACGTACCCCATGCTTTCAAACAAGTTTGGCACTGGAGAATTTTTAATTTTAGCACATCTTAATCCCGTGATTGTACCTATAACACTGATGAGAGATTTCATACTAAGTAGCTCTTCGGAGATCCCAGAATACGGGTACATTATGTTTGCTTCACTATCCATTCTAGTTTTTATTACAGGAACTATTGTATTTAGAAGAATGGCTCATAAGATGGTGGTTGGATTATGAAAGTCCTGGAATTAACCAACATTGAATTAACCTACCCTCAATCAAGATTTGAGGTTAAGAAAAAAATGAAACCATCCAAAATCGGCCCAATCTCTCTTGATTTCTTTGATTCAGAAGTAGTTGGGATTATCGGACGAAACGGTTCCGGAAAAAGCACACTTTTGAGATTAGCAGGCGGAGTATATCCACCTGACAAAGGTGAAATAAAAATAGCTGGTTCTATTTCTATGCTCGCAGGTGTTGGTGTTGGTTTTAATAAACATCTCACTGGTTTGGAGAACACTTACCTCTACGCTGCCCTGATGGGGTGGAAAAGGGAGGATGTGGATTCACACCTTGATGATATCCTCGCATTTTCAGAGCTAGGACATCACTTCCATCGCCCAATACGCACATATTCATCTGGCATGAAAGCGCGATTAGGTATTTCAGTTGCAACAGCATTTCGGCCAGATATTTTGCTAGTAGATGAGGTGCTTGGAGTAGGCGATGCATCATTTAGGAAAAAAAGTGAAAATCGGGTCCGTGAAATGATTAGTGGCTCAGGGACTGTCATTATTGTCTCTCATTCGCAGGGATTCATGATGGAGATATGTGACCGCATTATTTTAATCGAAAACGGCAAGGTTCTCGATATCGGAAAACCTAAGGAAATATATGCTAAATACAATGATTTACTAGATATAGAATCATCTTAAGATTCTAATTTGATCTGAAATCGCTTGACAAGATGTTTCCATGGAATACACCTTCTTACTTATTTTCCGAACGAGAAATGGGGAATTAGCGGCATTAATAGCCGCAAGTACTCTTAATGTAAATGGTTGGTTAACTTCAAACAGAAGGTTTCCATTTCTTTGATAGAACCATGAAGATTTTTTGGTAGGTATGACGGTACCAAGCAAAGGATACTTTTTCAGTAACTCTAAACCATCACTCATCGTATCTGCAGCAATAACTGATGTCCCACACAGTCCAGCCTCTTGAATGATACGGGGGTTACAATCCCTTCCAGAAAGAACGATGAGTGTTTTTGAATCATTGAACAATTCAAAGAGTTGCTGTCGCGTTAATTCTCCATGGTCTTCAACAATTATATGTTCGTATTGCTTTTTTAACCCCTGTGAAAAAGCAGGAATATCCTCCCTATTACCGGCAATAGCAATCCGCAGAGGCGTTTCTAATTCACGATCCATTCGATTTAATAGTGAAACAAATAGCATATGGTTTTTAGTTGCTTGGAGTGTCGTTCCACAAAAGAGTAGATCGTATTTTCTCTTGTATTTGAGCAGAAGTGAGGGTTCTATTGCTGGTTTAGTAAACTTAAGAATTGAAGAATTTTCATAAACGCGCTCATGTGATTCTATTGAACCCTCGTCATCCACCAAAACAATATCATACGGGCCTACGTTCTTTTTCCTACGATAAGAATTAACATGAGAGTTTAAGTTCGCTATCATGGTATGCAAATCAGCCTCGCCTGCAGGCGTCTGTCCCTTCGAAATTTGGTTTTCAATCATCATGCCTGTGATTTGTTCGTCAATCTTTCTTTTCTCACTAGGAGGCATCTCCACCGAAGTCAAAATTTTCTGCTCATACAAATTGAAATGAGGGAACATGAAAGCCGTAGCGGGGTAATGAATCCAAATTTGATCCGGGTTTCTATTTTGGAAATTATGTAAAAAATGATGTAACATTTGGTAGTTTCCTCGGGAAAATATCAAGTCCGCATCCATAAAACCCACTAACTCTTGGGGATTATCTACACACCAATATGTGGAAATGGAATCAATTTTGTAGTTACCTTTCTTTTCACCATTAATCCAATTTCGCTTTTCTCCTTCTGAAAACCCTTGAACGATATGCAATTCTTTAATCCCAAAATGATGACAGATAAATTGGCTTAGTCGAATATATATGTCAGAATGAAAAAGTGAAAATATCGCAGAATCCTCCTCTAAAGTACCAGTTTCAATATCAGACAATTCAGCAGGTAAGGCTTCTTCCACATAGTCTAATTTACTCCAAATCGCAGGAGTCTTGTGAAATAGGACCATCTTCTTCATCATCATTCGCCTCATGAGTTGTTGAATACATATTCAAACATTTTATCATACGATTCAGCCATGTATATAGCTGTTCGTTCACTTACTGAATGAGTTGTATATTCAGCCATTTTCTGAATTAAATCTCGATTTTGATCAATTTTTTTAATCATGGATCTTAACTGTGACTTCGTTCGTTCAAATATCAAACCATTCTTGCCATTTTCAACTACTTCAGGAACGATGCCCACTTCCGTCGTAATAACTGGCCGGCCACAAGCTAATGCTTCCAAGATCGGCATCGGCCCTCCTTCATGCAAACTCGCACACAATAAGACATGGTGATTTCGATAAAAATCCCCCATCTGTTCCCTTGGAACTGGATTCTCAGGAGTCGCGGTTACAAGTGAAATACCCATTTCAACGAACTCATTTAAAACTGGTTTGATAATGTTGTGGAACCCCTTATTCACACCGTGATGAGCGCTTCCTGGATTTCCAACCCACATGAAGCGTAATTCATCAGTAGGTGGCAGTTCAGCAGGGTAAAAGATTGAAGATTCTATACCGTTTGGCGTGTAAAAACCTGATTCTAATGATAACAACTGATTAATTTCCTCAGAAATATACCCTGTGGCAGCAAACTGGTTACACACAAGGGATGCTTGCTTTTCACTCAATCCTCTGCCGCTCCATGATGATAATGAATGAATGCCAACACATGTTTTGCTGAAATCGAATCCCTTTACTTTAATCCCGTACCTCATTGCGTCATACCATAAGAAAAAGAAAACGATATCGTAATTTGAAAAATCGTACTCGTCCATCTCAATACGCATATTGGACACATAATTGATGTCAATATGTTCGCAGCGGCTATGATTTTTAATTGATTGAGCGAGGATATCATATGCCCATCCTGGGCGATCTGCAACAAGAACAACTCTCATTGCAACTCCCCGAATAATATGTTATGCAACTGTCGATGCATCGAATCAATGCCAAATCTTTCGAAAACAAATTCTCTGCCCATTGTTTCTGCTGAATCTTTGTACGCAGTATTTCGAAGCACTTCGCACACTGCCTGTGCAATAGTTTCTGGTTCAGAAGATTGGACTAACACTCCTGTCACCTGATCAAGGAATGTTTCGTTCGCTCCGCCGGCATCGGTCGAAACCACAGGGACTCCCATTGATTGGGCTTCAATTAATACATTAGGGAGCCCTTCAATTGAACTTGTTAGTAAAAATATATCAAAAGATGGGACTAAGTCTTTCACATCATCCCTATAGCCTGAAAAATCTACCAACTTACTGATCCCCAGATCTCTTGCATATTCGATTGCGGTTTCAAGCATTGGCCCATCACCAATCATTTGAAACTTTATTCTTTCATCCATCATTTCGTTCACCAAGGCTGCTACTTCCAACCAAAGCAAGGGGCGTTTAACCTCAACAAATCGAAAAACTGCACCAACGAGTCTTGTTTTCTTTCCATGCCGGATAGGCGTCGTTTCTAATGTTTTAAAATCAAAACCGTTTCGCAATAAAAGCATTTTATCATCAAATCCGCCTAACCATTCTGTGTACTTTTCTAGCCCATTTTCGCTGTTATGGCATAGAAACACATTCTCTCTAGAAAGCAATTGTTTGTAAATCACTCTTACGTATCTATTATTGAGGTAGTAATTGGGCCCTTTATCGGGGAAAGTACTGTCTTCAAGCGCGAAAGGTGGTAATGAACGTGCTGACATAACAATACGTGGAACTCCAGCAATCAATCCTGCGATTGCCCCTAAAACATTTGTAGTATCCTGCCATAAATGGAGGCTTGCAGGGCGTTCTTCTCTAAGAATACCTACCAGATTCCTAATTTTATTCATCATCCCGGGGTTGAGTGGCGAGGTGTTTGGTAACAAGGACAGAATAAGATCTATGTCGTTGGTATAGACTGAAGGAGGGGGTGTCTTCGTAATTGAATAGTCAATAATTTTGAGTTCTAATTCCTTGACTTCGTCAATAAAAGAGTTCATTGAAGTATTAACTGTCGAATTCCACACGACTAAATCCTTTGAAAATAGATCCGAAGACAAACACCGTACAACCTGCCTCTCTGCTCCACCAAATTTCAATGAATTGTTAACAATTATAGCGTGGTTTTCAATCGGCACATATGATTCTAAAGGCAGGTATTTTGCAAGAATTACGCTCAATAGTTGTCCCTCTAGCATTTCTGTTTCATTCTCATATGTTATACCGTTTGGTTCACCAAGATAGTAGATAATGTTGTCAAAATAATTTGCGAAATTATACAAATGTTCGTGATTAAAGGTTTGATTGGAAAGGTTATCATAAACCGAACACAATAAATTGAGATCGGCTGAAGATGTCGCTGCTCGCACGTAATGTAGAATTATGTCGGAATTAGGATCAGCGCAGAGAGCCATCGCCTCAAGGCGTTTAAAGGCTGAAAGGGCTAGATCTTTGAAATTATACTTAGTTGATAATTCAACTACGCATGACAGCAAAAAGGGATCATTTTGCCCAAACTTGTAAATCAATTGAAGAGGTATTTCCGGAGTCCCATTACTTGTTCGGACAAGCACAAGTACTTGATGGGGGGTAAAAGTTTCAGTTTCATAGAGAATCTTAAACGCTGCAAATGAGTTGTCAAAATCCAGTTCAGAAATGGAGTTTTTGTACTGACTACGAGCTAACTCGATTTCAATTTCCTTTTCACTTAATTCAGAGTTCTTAAACCATGAATCCATGCTATCTTTGTCACCTACCTGTAAACCAATTCTTATGATTTCCAAAATTTGGCCTTGGTTGTATTTTTGTGGTTTCATTTTCTTAATCATCTGGAGAATATTTTTCTTTTCTCCTGTTCTGAAATATGTCCTCAAGGATAAATAATTATTTCTTGGCGTAAATGAAAGGCGACCGACATGAGCTAACGCTAGTTCCCAAGACTTTGAATTAAACGCTGCCCGTAAAATTTCATATGGAGCATTTTGATCAAACCTTTCTTCCATTTTCCCAATATATGTCTGTATTTTTTCTTCGGAAGAGTGCGCAAGAATGAGTGCTTGGAGTACCTTAGAGTGAACCCCATTTAGGCCAAATTTCTCACTCAAGAAATCTATTGCACGATTCATATTTGAGTAACTACCCAATTTACTCGATAGAACAATGTATTCGTAGATTATCTTTCTATTACTGAAGACAACATCTTGATTGCTTGCCATAACCGCAATCGCATCATCTCGCTTTCTCAATCTTAATAATGAGCGAATAAAGAGATAAAGTTCTTCTGAATCACGTATGTGGCCATCAAGGGCAATCTGAAGATAAGTGTCATACAATTCTTCATCTGCATTTTGCTGAAAAAGGTCTGGGATGCTTGGATAAGAGTCAAACCTGAACTGAACTGTTTGGCTTGTAGAATCCCTAAGATCAATTAGTACTCCATGAAGAGAAAGCCCTTTTCTAGTGGATGAATTGGAACTGATTTGACTCAATTAGAACCCAACCCTATTCCGATTTGCCCGTTGCTACTCAATAAGTAATGCGGATGATTAAACCGATTCTGTCACAAAATTACCACACAAATCAATAACCAGCGTGTAAACCCATGCCTGTGGAAGAGTATAATCTACCGAGCGTGCTCTCCCGAAAAGAAGAGAATATACATAATGAGTTGAACAGGATTCGTAGCACTGCATCGTTCAAATTTGGAAACCACCTTGTCAAATCTTTGGAACGTCCATGGAAAATCTTTCTCCTCCCAATTACAATTCCGTTGCTCCTATGGAACATTTTTCGCCAGGACAACACTCCATACTTGTCAACAAAAAGGAATACGAGGAATTGTATTGTTTTGTTTTCAAGTTCATCTGCTCGTAGCCTTCATTTTGATCGATGTGAGGCTCTAATATCGCATCTCGACGATTCTGAATTAGAAATTGTTCATGTCACAACAGAAGAATCCCAAATTCGTAATTCAAGTAAAAATATTCACTATTACGTATTCCCTGAACGGATGAATATGGCGGGAATGAATCCTAAATTGTGGAACGCTCAATGCGAAAATTTCCTGAACACCATTTTCGACCTTTTTTCACCCAGAACGTTTATTTTTGATGGTGATTATCCTTTCAGAGGAATGTTAAATGCTATGGAATTACGAGGGGAAATGAATCGTTACTGGATTCGTGAATCCTCACGGAATTTCAAGATCTCATCACTACCAGTAGATGGATTTGAATTGTTTGATGCAATTATCCACCCAACACTCTCCAAAACCTCGGACTCGGATCGTAATATCGGTAGTTCTGGGAGCATATACTGCAATCCAATCCTTTCCCGCCCTCCTTCTGAAACAGAAATTGAATTATTTCGTTTAAAAAACGTCCCAGAAGGTTGCCAATTGATTTTTCTAGACGTGGGGGGCAAGAGTGAACTTTCCAAGAAGATCGCTTCACTTCTTTTCGCCGACAAACGAGTTTATGTCTTGGTTCGGGAAAATATGCGGATTCGCTCTATACTGGACAATCCAAGAACCATCGTTGCAACCGATTTGAATTATTCACAAGCAACTTCAATTTCAGATGCTGGCATCCTATATCCTGACCATTTTAGCCTACACGCTGCTTTTCATTCACAGCAACCAACATTGTCCATTATTAATGAAAGAAAAGCGATAGACAATTTGATGGAAGAATTTGATACTGACGACCTGCCATTACTTTACATCGACTCAAACACAAGTGACAACTTGATTCGTTCAGCCATTGAGCGACTTAAAGACGCTGAAGTTCAAAACCAGTTAAAAGAAAGGATGAGTGAATTTGATTTGGTTTACAACACCCAAAGTATTGTTGATTTAATCATTAATCACCATGGTTAAGATTGTACTCAAGAGGTTGTAAGTTCTCTATCCTTGCCTCATTGTTCCAATTTTTAACTCGTATTTCATCGGACGCATCCATTGGTTCCAGATATTTCTTGATCCTAAGTATGACATCATCTCGGATCCTTGCATCAACGTATCTTGAAGAGGGAACATACCACCTTTCAAGAAAAGCCAATTCATAATCATGAGCGAAACGGGCGTTGAATTCTTTTGGGTAATTGGTCAATCTCAGACGTGAAAACGCATATAGAAACACATTTTCATGGCTTATTGGTAATTTAGACAATTTTGTTTTAACTTCCTTGTTTTCGATTAATTGTTTCGTTAAATCAGTATTTTCACATTCAAGACCAAGACTCACCCTTAGTGTGGATTTCCTAAAACACTTCCAACACTTATAGCAAGGAATCTTAGCACTGCCCCGTATACATGAACGTGCAATTGAGCCTATATCGGCCTTTGAACAAATCAATTCTGTGCCAACTTCACTAATACCTGCAACTGGGAAAGAAAGAGGTAACCCTGCTGCTTCAAAAACATGCCACCACATTCTCTTATGCGATGTCTCTTCGTAATCTTTGTATTTCATTCGGCCAAGCCCATAAAGCGATTCAAAGACTGTCCCGTATGATATTCCAAACAAGTTTAAGTGTTGGGCCAATACGATAGCTGGAACTCCATTTGCTAGATCTGTTGGAAATCCTACTGGTTTACGAATCAGTTCTAAATCACATGACACCGTCAAACATCGATAACCTATTTTTTTTAGAGTATTACATGACTCAATCGCTGCATTCTTGTTATAGAGTGATTTTTCTGTTAAAGGTCGATTTAAGAATACGGGTATAGTTGTATTTGGAAGAACTGCCAATGCCGCAGTAGAATCCGCCCCTCCACTAAATGCAAGTCCGAGATAATCTCCTTGATTTGAACAATACGGGATCACTTCTTGGTGGATAGGGCCCACCTTTATTCGAAAAACTTCAATCGCTGTCGCAAATTTTTGGCTAACCGGTCTTGGAAACGTGATGTTTTTGACTAGCCATGGACGGGCGACTAAAAATGAACATAGGGCAAGATGATCAGGGTGAATGTCATCCATACCTACTTCTTTGGGGAGTTCCACAAAGAATTGATTTCCAACCATCTTTGCAGATGAAGATTTGGGCTCATCCTCTTCGAATTGGAAGGTGAATGTCAATCTTTGACCCTCAAGATCACACGTGATTTTCAAATTAATCATCTCGTATCCATTTCAACATACCAAGCAATCGTCTGGTTCAATCCCTCTTGAAGATCCGTTGTGGGTGAAAAGTCCAAGGATTTTTTTACTCTACTGATGTCTGCATGGGAATGTAAAATATCTCCTTTTCTTTTTCCCATATATTCTGGCTCTAAACTTGCTATTTCAGATTGGTAGGCTGAAAGACTGGTCCTGATTCCATAAAATATTTCATTCACGGTTGTTGTACCACCATATGCTAAATTCAAAACTTTACCATTCGAGTTGCTAATATCTGGAGTTATCAAAGCGAGAATGTTTCCTCTAACGACATTATTGATATGCGTAAAATCTCTACTTTGCTCTCCATCACCATAAATTTGGGGAGTTTTCCCATCCATCATCATTGAGATAAATTTTGGAATTACTGCGGCATATGGGCCATTAGGATCTTGCCGTGGGCCGAAGACATTAAAATATCTAAATCCAATGATTTCCATATCATAGCAACTAACGAAAGCCTGTTGAATAAGTTCAGTAGATCTTTTACTGGATGCATATGGAGAGAGAAGGGTGCCGGTAATGTCCTCAACCTTTGGTAATGTTTCATCTGAACCGTAAACCGACGAACTCGATGCAAAAATTACTCTTTTTACGCCCTCTTCTTTAGCAGCAAAAAATACATTTGTTGTTCCGAGGATGTTAATATGCAAACTCAATAATGGGTCATCGATGGATCTTGGCACCGAGCCAAGGGCTGCTTGATGGCTTATATGTGTACAACCTTTCACGGCAGATCTACAGGTTTCAAAATCTCGAATATCTCCTTCAATAAATGAAAATTTAGGATGCCCCATGAGGTGTGACAGATTTTCTATATGCCCAGTTAGTAGGTTGTCCAATACCGTCACAGAACTTCCTTTGGAAATCAGTTCTTCTGCAAGGTTGGAACCTATGAAACCAGCACCACCTGTGATAAGAACGTGCATCTCAGAGAACTCTGTAACGTTGTCCATACCCTTTGGGCGGTAAACACCTTCTTCAAAGGTTTCTCTACTTAATTGTGGAAAAGTGGTTTATCTGCCCACAATCTAGATACCAGTACAAATTGGAAGTTTGATAAATACTAGACTCATGTGGTAGTTGTGGACGATACAATGAGCACCCCCGTAATATCGGTGATAGGTACGTGCAGAGTCCATCACCCGTTAAGAAATCTAGAGAAAAGAGGGTTGATTAAATTAAACAATGGAGGCCTTGCGTCATTTGTCCATAGCACTCCTGAAGCCCTACTTCGTCTGAAAGTCTTACTCGGGATTGGATCTTATAATCCAAAAATCGTTAAGCTCCAAGTTGGAGAGTCAAAAGATCTAAAATTATCTGCAGATGCTGATTTTGATCTATCTGATAGTGACCTTTTAGTTGTTGAAGTTTCAACGATTAAAGCAGTTTCAATAAATGGAAGTCCGTTACAATTCAATGAAGTGAACCGGCATTTATGCACCCCTTTCGGAGACTTTGGCCAAGTACTTCGAAAGAACATAAATCACGCGTTTAACAATCGACAAAACTATGTCACGCCTCCAGACATGGAATCGCCAGCAAGTTTACCTTCAGAATATCTTGATATGATAAACGAGCTACGTCCTGTTGTCATGGACAAGAATCTTATTTCAGATGATCTCGATAAAATTAGAGAACTAGCAAAAATACCCGTATTATTGGTGAATCATATTAATTTACCAGGGCAAGATGGAAAACTTATCACTTCGAGAAATAAGCTTTGTAACATTATGAATGAATATGCTGAATCCAAGGAGGTAGAAATATTCAACCCATCAGTGATGTTTGAATCCCACAAACCAGAAATTTTACTCATGAAAAATGGAGAGGACTTGAATCACTATGCTAAAGACCAATTGGCTACGGTGGGGGACATTCAACTGGAAAAGATAATCGCCGCTCTTAGCTGAAGAACGATTCACAAAAGCGAGGAGACCCATTCGATTGTGGCTGAATAGTCCGTATCACGATTCAGTTTTGAGTATTCTTTTGATTTTACCGCTATGATTGAGGAACGAATGCTTTTACTCGTTCTTTTTTCGACAACGAGGCCCCATCCTTCTACTTCAGATACCCTACATCGTGCAAGTTGGTCATCCATACCAGTACTCATATTTGGATAAAATATCGTAGGTATCTGATTTGCCCTCATTTCATGGAAAGAGTTGTACCCTCCTGCTTGTATCGAATAGTCGAAGGCTTTGAAATAAATGCCATTTGGATAGTCTCGTAATATTCTCACGCGTTTGTTTGAGAATGACACACGTTGGCCAAGTAAAGACTCTCCGATGACAATAAAACACTCCGCGTCCGATTCTAATAACGCTTCAATTGTCATTCTTATCTCAGACTCAATATCATTAATCTGACCCGCTCCTAATTGAACATACCAAACTGTTGATGAAGAGGGAATTCCTAATCGGCCACATGCTTCTTCTCTCGGTAACATCTCATCTGGTTGAACAAGTAATATCGGAGGAACGTGTTGAATCTCAACAGAATGTTCCAAACCTTGCTCTTTTGGTGGCAATGCATCTCCTGGATGGATGACTTTATCGAAAAATTCGATACTATCAACTGGAATTTTAGACCCTTTTTTGATCATACCTCTTCGCATCCAGATTTTGCTCATTCTGGTTTTCCTTCGTATTGCATTCAACATTCCCCTGTAAGGATATGCTCCATCGAACATAAACAATTTTGGATTGTGGGAATCAAGAATCATCTGTAATTGTTCTTCAACAAGACCATTCCACTCAGAAGAAGACATATCATTGAATTTGTATTTTCCAGCCATGTGATATGTTGGAAAGTTATCTACGTATGGGACATGCAATGTAGGCATTGGTGTGAAAAATATCACTTCGGTTTCGGGACTGTGCTTACGAATGGCCTTACCAACTGCATACATTCGTGTAAAATGTCCGAAACCAACTCCATTTGTTGGGAAAAGGAGAACACAGTTCTTTGGCTCATTTACAGAGGATCCGTCGGTTAAGGAACCAATTTTAGGTGATTTTAATCCGAGTTTTTCTAAACCAAGTAAAAAGGAATAACAGGGGAAGGTAATTGGGAGGATTAACAACTTCCATGGGCGCCGTATTGCGTCAGTTAGATGTTCCCCTAGGCGGTATGTTACTGAGTTTTTTAATCTAAAAATCTCTCTTTTTTGACGATCAACCTGCTTTATCGCCATATGAAGAGAAGTGGTATATTCTTCGCCAGATAATGGCGGATGATTCTCATCTACAACTCCCTCCATGTTTACCGCTGCTCTTCATGCCTAACTGACTTTTCGTATTCAAATCTCACCTTCTTGCGATTTCAGAAGATAATATTCACCGACTCAAGAGAAGTTTTATCGGCCATTGGCATGAGATATTTCTTCGTCTCCATTTCAATATCTGTTCGCAATCCCTCACTGATTAATTCCAAGCCAGGAGGGTAATAATTTTCCCACCAATCTAACGATTCGGTCAAAAAGGTGGAAAGATGGGGTACTTTCGATTCGAAATTTTGCTTCTGAATTGCCCAAAGAGCGTGTTGTGCAGTTCGCAAGGGAGTTGTTGAGAGGAACTTCTGGATCTCTTTACTTTCAAAAATTACTTGACGGCCTAACGGTCCATTTTTAATGAAGCATTTCCAACATGTCATGCATCCATTCAGCCCACTCCCTCTGAGGCACGAATTTATATCATCAATAATCCCACTCTCCTGACAAATTTTCATCGCCCCTGCTTCGGATATATGATTGATTGGAAATTCCAACTCGAGCCCAACGCTTCTGAACCGGGCCTTCCACTTAGTCCAGTATTTACTTTGAGAAAAGTCTCTGAATTTTTTGCCTTTGGCCAGCCATGTGTTATCGATTGGGGTTCCAAAAGCTATTGAAGAAAGATTCAACGTATCACTAAGTAAAATCAAATGCACTCCTGCAGCAAGGTCTGTTGAAAACCCAATTTGTTTCCCGTAACTTGCCCTAATTCTTTCATGATTTGAAGGGACAATTAGAATCTCTTGGTCGTATTTTTTTCTCCAGGCAGTAATTGAATTCATCGCCAAATCATGAGTAAGAATTGAATCAAAATCACGTTTGTGATATGCTAGCAAGGCCTGATTAGGCAATAACACAGCCGCTGCGGTTGAATCAATACCTCCAGAATAGGATAATGCTAGATTGATTCCTTTTGCCCTAACTTCTGTACTCCATTGTCGGACCTCTTTAACCCATGGAGATAGAAGTACCTCCAATGCCAAGTAAAGAAGTCCCGGACTGATTTTTTCTAATTCGAACTTGATTGGCATCTCCCAATAGACCCATCCATTAGGATAACGTAACCACAGAGTGTTGCCTTCTTGATGCCAATTGGAGAGGAGGTCTTTTTCATCCCATTTCTTACTTTGATTTTTTGAAGGTAACAAGACTTTGTGATTTGGAGATGAAATTCGTTTTAGCCTTGCCTTCGTTGAATATTGCGTAAATTTTTCTAGTGGATGCTCAAGATAAAATTCTTCTACTCTCTCCCATTTCTCGCGGTTGTATAAACTTCTAATTATGATGTCTTTAGCGAATTCCCCTTCATCAATATCGGCAATTTTTCTAAATGCAAGAGCCTCTGCTAACTCGTAACGAGATGAATTGTATAACCTTCGAACCCTAACGCGCCAAAGTGCCGATTTAATTTTCCCAATCAGCCCCATACCAATTTCGTCGAGGTATGCAATTAACAATATTTGGGAACAGAAGGCTATGTGTAGTCAATTCTCTTAGGGTTATTGTGGCCAACAACAATCATAACCATGTCGGGCCATCTACACAACTATACTCAAACCACATTGAAGCTGGTATTAAAAAAGATCATTTCATTCAAAATTGAACAACTAGGGGCGATATTATGAGCAATATCATTTGGATTACTCATCGTAAATTCGATGATTTTTGCGCTACAACGCCTGTTGCATTATCGACGGGATTGGTGCGGAATGGCTTTGATTTGACAATTGTTAATCCTGATGAAGAAGGCAGTCATGATGAGTTTCCTTGGTCTCATATTTCAGTCGATCAATCTTCAATAAAAGGGTTCCAAGGTTCAAGTTTTTCAAATCAAGTCAAGAAACTCTTACCCTCCATTACGCCTAATCATGAAGCTGTATTGGTTGATTGGCAAGTCGGAGCGGTAGTGATTAAGCTCCTTTCAAAAGCTGGCTTGAGAGTGTTTCTCATCGATAGATCTCCACCTGCAGATCAAGGAATTTTGGCGCGATTACAATGGAAAGTCTGGAAGAAATCATGGGGATTGGTAAACACAGGAGTTGTTGAAAGAGGATTTGTTGTATCGCCTAAACATGCTGAATTTGTTTCACAGCATCTCAAAGTTCAATCAAAACATATCGGGATTCTTCCTGCTGGCGTTGACAATAATCAGAGTAAAACAAATCCGGGTAAAGGGGAAGGAGGGCCATGGCGATTTGTGTATCATGGTCGATTAGACAAGCACCGAGGCATCTTAGAATTCATGGACTCTATTACTAAATTGAATACTTTAGGATTGAATTGTATCTTTACTCTTATCGGAGAAGGTAGTGCTGTCAAGGAGATTAAACGGCGTTGTTCTTCAGATCCCAGTTTATTCATTTACAAACCCTCTTTGGCTCATGGAGAAATTCATGAAGAACTTGGAAAACACCACATAGGCGTCTTACCTATGCCTGAACGTAAAGTCTGGGCATTAGCGAGTCCACTAAAGCGTGGAGAATATCTTGCGAGTGGTTTGATGGTGGTGGGAATTGATCATGATGGACATCGATTACAGGGAGTTGATGAGAAATGGTTCCATTTGAATTCTGAACCATCACTTACAGATTCTATCTATGGTCTCTTTAACAATCTGAGTGAAGAAGAATTCAGCATAATGAGTAAGGAGGCTCAGAATTATGCCATCGAACATCTTTCTTGGGATGGAACTGTACAAATGTTGATCTCTCAACTGGGAGGTGAGGTGAATGGTTAGAATTGCGATGGTTGTGACCAATGAATGTTCTCCAGACCCTCGAGTTGAACGGCATGCTCGCTGGCTTGGAGAATCGGGGTATAACGTGACTATCTTTGCATGGGATCGTTCTCATTCAAAGGATGAAACTACTCAGCATGAACACTATATCATACGTCGAAAAAGAGTCGGTAAGAGACCTTCTAAATCCCCGCTTAAAATCATCACTGCAAAGAAAAAGTTTCTATCTTCTTTAGAAGGAGATTATGATCTTGTTGTTTACAATGATTCTGATACGTTGTCCAAGAATAGCCTCCATAGTAAACTTGAAATTCTTGATTTACATGATTTAGCTCATGTTTGGCCTTTGATGCAAAAGAATTCATTGCCTAGAAGAATTCTAAGTTCTCGAATGAAGAAACAATTGAAGAACAATAGACAACGATTTCAATGGAGTTTGACTTCTTCACCAGGTTTGAAGAAGTATTTTACTGAAGAATTTGGAATTGAAAGTACTGTTATTCTCAACAGAAGAAATACTCAGATAATTCCTCGTCCTATGACGAAAACAGTAGGTTATTTTGGCAGGATAAGAGATTTAGCTTCAATGAAATTGTTGATGAATTCAGCTAACCATGCTAACTTCAACGTAATTTTAGCAGGCGATGGCCCCTGTATAGATGAAGTGTTGAAACTCTTCCCTGAGGTTGATTATCGAGGTCCATTCGATAAAGATGAACTCAAAAACCTCATGGCTGAAATTGATATCATGTATGCAATGTATAATCCTGAAAAAGAAAATATTCTCAGAGGAGCATTACCGGTCAAGATGTTTGATGCTGGTGCATTTGGACGACCTACAATCACTACTGCTGGCGTTCCAATGGGTGATTTTTGTATTGAAGAAAAAATGGGGGTTACTGCTCAATTTGGTAATGTTCAATCCGTCGCAGAGGCATTAAACAAAGCGTATGAAATGGAGATTTCTGAATGTATAGGAGAAGATGTTGAAAGAGATCTTTTCATCTCACATGTTGAGAATCTACTCGCTACAATTGATCATAAATAGCAAGTAAATTTGTTTGTACTGCTGTTACTAAATGATCTTCTACGCTACCAGATGTAGTCCCTTGTCGATTTATTTTTAGCAGTGAAGAAATTGTTTCACCCCATAAAGAGGCTTCATCCATTGAACATTTTTCAACGACTTCAGGAAGTGAATG
>TARA_B110000003_G_scaffold266656_2_pt1 | contig 16899 bp, 13 predicted proteins | sample TARA_B110000003 | Tara Oceans TARA_B110000003 (sample SAMEA4396424) | marine metagenome | biome: Westerlies Biome; feature: [SRF] surface water layer (ENVO:00010504); material: water (ENVO:00002006), including particulate matter (ENVO:01000060) such as... | depth 5 m
TCCAGTTATAATTGAAGATAATTCCTTTATAGGTTCAAGGTGTATTATTGTTGAAGGAGTAAAAATTGAAACTGAAGCTGTATTAGGAGCAAATGTCGTAATTACATCATCAACTAAAATTATAGATGTTAGTGGAGCAAAACCAATTGAAAGTAAAGGAGTAATCCCTAAAAGATCAGTAGTTATACCTGGAAGTTATACAAAGAAATTTAATGCAGGTGAATACCAAGTTCCTTGTGCTCTAATTATTGGGAAAAGAAAAGAATCTACTGACAAAAAAACCTCACTAAATAATGCTCTTAGAGAATACAATGTTTCCGTTTAAAACTCTTTAACAAAAATAGAGTTCATTTGACTACTATAATGAAAGTATTTTTCCAAAATCAATAATGAAATTAGATCTTCTTTTTTTTTATTTTGAAACTGTTCAATATATTTATTAGCATTAATTATTATGTTTTTTGCTTCAGACTCATTTTTTATGTAATAATTTAATCTTTCCTCTAAATCAGAAAAATCATCTTTAATCAGTATATAATGAAAATTAGGTTTTAATTTTCCTTCCATAAGCCAACTTTCGAATTTCGGCTTAGGCATTACAGCAATTGAATTTGAAGACATAACCCATTTCAAATTAGTAGCTACATCATAACCTTCTATACAAAGTATAAACTTGTATTTAAGATGTTCGTTAATTGAAATTTTCTTTTTAAACCATTTGTCATGAACTGTTCCCCTATTAATTTGTCCTAAATCACATAATGGATGATCAAAATATTTTTTAAAAAAATCTATTCTTTGTTTTTGTTGAACAGCATTTCTACCTATTAAAAGATTTAATTTTTTTGAAAATTTAACTCTATCTTTAATATAAGTAAAGTGTCTTACTTTATTGAGCTTAAATAAAACAGAATTTCGATTATCACCTTTTATTGGTCTTGTTTTAACAAATGATGGAGACTTAGGAATCTTAGTTATATCTCCAAAAAGAAATCTCACTAAAAATTTACTAGGATAAAATCTTACATATTCTTTTAAATCGAAGAAATATACTGTTCCTTGATTTGGAATTTTCATATTCGAAGTTGGAATCCAGTCCTCAGAAGGTTTTAAATTATAATCTATTTTATTATAATAATTAACTCTCATTTTAATATAGTCTTTTTCTTTCCTAAATTTTTTTATTAATTTATTTAAATAATTATTTCTATTCTTAAATAATGGAATAATTAATCTTATATACCCTCCTAAATAATAAAATAGTTTAATGTTTTTATGACTATATAGATTTCTTATTATCATGATTTTATTTATTCGATGTAAAATTCACCAACTAATTCTTTTCAAGCAAATTTTTCTTTATAATTATTAAAAAAATAATTAAAGGGAATGAGTATTTTTGAAAAAAATAAAAATGATTATTAAAAATACTATATATCATTTGTTAAAAAAAAATATAATTCTATATCCAACGGATACTTCTTGGGGCATTGGAGGAGATTCTTCTAGTGACCTAGTGGTTAGGAAAATTTTTAAGATAAAAAAACGAAATAATAAAAAAGCATTAATTTGTTTAGTTTCATCAATTGAAATGCTTGAAAAGCATGTAAAAAAAATACCTGAAAAATTAATAAACTATATTAATTCAGATAAACCAACAACAGTTATTTTTGAAAATCCCAAAGGCTTTAGCCCTTTTCTTATAAACTCTGATAATACTATAGCGTTAAGAGTTACAAAAAATAAATTTTGTAAGGAATTAATAGAAAAATTTGGAAAACCAATAATATCAACCTCAGCAAATATAAGTGGTGAAGAAACTCCTTTTAAATTTGAATCAATTAACAAAAGTATTTTGAATGATGTAGACTTCATAGTACCTTTAAAGAATAAGAATTTAAATCAAAAAGTATCAAGGATAGTTAGACTTAATAAGTCAAATAAAATTGAATTTATAAGAAAATAAAAAATTGAAAAAAGAAATATTAAAAATTTTAAAAGAAGAACCTTTTTTAACAATTTATAAAACAGCAAACGATTTAAAAATTGAATCCTATCTAGTTGGAGGATTTGTTAGAGACATTTTTCTAAATATAAATGAAAAAAAAGATATTGATATAATGGTCATTGGTTCTGCAATGGAATTAGCAAAAAATTTAAAAAAAAATTTAAACAACTCAAAAAATATTCAATTTTTCAAAAATTTTGGAACAGCAATGCTTGAATGGAACAAATTTGTTATCGAAGTTGTTGGGGCTAGAAAAGAATCATATAATCATAATAGTAGGAAACCAATAGTTAAAATTGGGACATTAGAAGATGATCAAAACAGAAGAGATTTTACAATTAATTCATTAGCAATAAGTATAAATAAACAAAATTTTGGAGAACTTATTGATCCTTTTAATGGAGTAAGAGATTTAAAAAACAAAATTATTAAGACACCGCTAAACCCCGACAAAACATATTCCGATGATCCCCTAAGAATGTTTAGGGCAATTAGATTTTCATCTCAATTAAACTTCAATATCGAGACTGAATCTTTTGAATCAATTAGAAAAAATATTGATAGAGTTAATATAATTAGTAAAGAAAGAATAGTTGATGAATTAAATAAAATAATATTATCAAAAAAACCTTCAATTGGATTTTTAAATTTAGATAAATCCGGGTTGTTAAAAAGAATTATTCCTGAAATTACAAATCTAAAAGGAATTGAAGAGATAGAAGGAAAAAGTCATAAAGAAAATTTTTATCATACTCTTGAAGTTCTTGATAATATTTCTATGAAATCTAAAAATTTATGGCTTAGATGGGCAGCCTTACTTCATGACGTTGGTAAACCATTATCAAAAAAATATAATTCAAAAACTGGATGGACTTTTCATGGTCATGAGTTTATTGGATCAAAAATGGTATATCAAATATTTAAACGATTAAAACTTCCTTTAAATAATAAAATGAAATATGTTCAAAAATTAGTTCTATTAAGTTCAAGACCAATAATAATTTCTGAGGATTTTATAACTGATTCTGCTGTTAGAAGATTAATTTTTGATTCTGGAGATATTTTAGGAGATCTTATTAAGCTTTGTGAAGCTGATATTACAACTAAAAACCCTAAACTATTCAAGGATTACCATGAAAATTTTAAAATTGTTAGAAATAAAATTAAGGCCCTAGAGGAAAAAGATAATCTTAGAAATTTTCAACCTCCAATTTCTGGTCAAGAAATTATGAAATCATTCAATATAGGTCCTTCCAGAGAAATTGGAATAATAAAAGAAAAAATAAAAGAGGCCATTATTGAAGGTGAAGTAAAAAATGAATATAAATCTACTTTTAAATTAATGAAAAAAATTGGTGAAAAATTAGGCTTAAAGTTTAATGAAAAATAAATTTAAGCTATTTTCAAAAATTAGTTTAATACTAATTTATTTAGTAATTCTTGCTGGATCAACGGTTAGAATGACAGGAAGCGGAATGGGTTGTCCAGACTGGCCAAAATGCTTTGGGTTCTTAATCCCTCCCACTAGTAGAAGTCAATTAGATTGGAAAAAAAAATATAATTATACAGAAGGGCAAATTATTATAATAAAAAATAAACTATATAGCTCAAAAAATAAATTTAAAAGTGGGACGAATTATAATAAATCAAATTGGAAATTATATACAAAACACAACTATTCCTTATTTAATCCTTACCATACATGGATTGAATACATAAACAGACTAATTGGTGCATTATCTGGTCTTGCAGTTTTAATAATGACTTTATTCTCTTTTTCTTACTTAAAAGAAAAAAAAATAATTCCAATTTTTTCAATTATCACATTATTTCTAATGGGGTTTCAAGCTTGGCTAGGAAAAATGGTTGTAGATTCAAACCTAATGCCAATTAAGATTACAATTCATCTTTCTTTAGCTATTCTATTAGTGATTTTAATGGTCATTTTAATTCAATTTTCTCAAAAAAAAGAATATAATTACATTATTTCAAAAGAATTTAAAATAATATTAATATTAGGGTTTATTGTAACACTTAGTCAAATATTTATGGGGACTCAAGTTAGAGAGTATGTTGATCAAATATTTAAATCGTCAAATAATAGTTTATCAAATATTTGGCAGAAAACTCCTCCAATTATTTTTTACATTCATAGAAGTTTTTCTATTTTAGTTTTATTAATTCATTTTTATATTGGATACAAATTTTTTAAATCTGGAATGATGCCCTTTGCTTTTAAAATAATAATGTTAATGATAGGCTGTGAAATTTTGACTGGAATATTAATGTATTATTTTGATTTTCCTTTCTTCTCACAACCCTTACATCTTTTATTTGCATCAATTTTAATTGGAGCACAAACATATTTTATAATAGAAATTAACAAAGACACAATAAAATGATTTATAGATTTAGAGTTATTTTAGATACAAAAGATGATGTTTTCAGAGATATTGAAATTAATGAATCAAGTTCTCTTGAAGAACTTCATAATTCAATAATTAAAAGTTTTGGTTTTTTAGGGAATGAAATGGCTTCATTTTTCAAAACTGATAATGAATGGAATCAAGGGGATGAATTGCCATTAAATGACTTTGGGCCAGAGAATCCTTCAATGAAAGATGAAGAATTAAAAACTTATATTAATTCTGATAATAATAAATTACTTTACGTTTATGATTTTTTAAATTTATGGACTTTTTTTATTGAATTAATGGAAATTGGTGAAATAAAAAAGGAAACTATTTATCCAAATTTAATTAATTCAGAGGGAGAAGTACCTGAAGAAGCTCCCGAAAAAAAATTTAATAATGCCCAAAACAAATCCAATGATTCAAATATTGAAGAAAATGAAGAAACCTTTTATTGAAATAAATTATAAAGATCTACTTTTAAATAATGGTTTCTAACAAAATCAAAAGAAGCGCTAATTATATCTCCCATTGATTTACTCTTTCTAAATTTATCATCATTTGTAAACTTATATAATTCTAATTTTAATTTTTTAAGATTTTCTGGTTTAGTTAAAGTTTGTTTCTTCATAATTTTAACTAACTCATTTAATCTTTTTCCAGAACTAATTATTCTCCTTGCAACAATAGATCTCTCTTCTATTTTGTACTGATTAATTGAATTATGGTTTAATTTTAACTTAACTAAATTCATCATAGGAAAATTTTCTTTAAAAAATTGAGGCCTATAAACCGCAAATTTTCCTTCAAATGATTGTTGATCAAAATCAATGGCTCTAATTTTATAAACAACTTGATCAAAATCGTGAGTTGGAACAACTACATAATTATATGATCTCATGTCACCAAGTAATCTTATCATAGTTCTTTCATTAAATTTTACATACTCTTTTGCTATCTGTGATTTTTCAGAATCATTACATTTTGGAAGAAAATCTTTAATAAAAAGATCCCCCGGAATACCAGATATATGCTCTTCAATAAGAGAGTTTCTGTTAATCAAAAAATTTAAATTATAAGGAGACAGCATATGTTCAAACTCTAAACCATAAACCCTTGAAGCATCTGTTTTTTTTACATAGAAATAAGTAAAATTATCATTTAATATATTTCGAATTTTAATTCTAAAGGGTTTTGAGTTACCAAATGTGCAATAATCAATGGCATCAATATTCAAATGTTGAATTCCAGATTCATTTCCATCAGAATGTAGAAGAGTATATATTTTTTTTAAATTAAAATCAATTTCATTTCTCTCTGTGTCTGAATAATAAACTCTAATCCATAGAGTATCCTGGTCATTTTTATCGAAAACAGAAACGGATCCAGAAAACCTTAATAAATCAGAATAAAATATTGGAGTTTCAATCCATCTATTATATAGATTTAAATATTTCTCTAATTCTTTAGAAATAGAAAAAAATGGTTTTTTTTTAGAAATAAGTTTATCCAATACTTTTTTTTCAAAAATACTACCTTTTTGAATAATAACTATTGTATAACCTAGGTGTTAATAGACTTTATCTATGTAAATTTGCACATTTTAATGATATTATGAAATTTAAAGTTGTTTCCAATTTTAAGCCAAAAGGAGATCAACCAGAAGCTATTCATGAAATAGTTAATAATTTTAATGATGACTTTTCTCATATAGTTCTAAAAGGTGTAACTGGTTCTGGTAAAACTTTTACAATGGCCAATGTAATTGAAAAATTAAATAGACCAACATTAGTTTTAGCTCATAATAAAACACTTGCTGCTCAACTTTATTCAGAATTTAAATCATTCTTCCCAAAAAATGCTGTTGAATATTTTGTTTCATATTATGATTACTACCAACCTGAAGCCTATATGCCAATTACAGGGACTTACATTGAAAAAGACTTGTCCATAAATGAGGAAATTGAAAAATTAAGACTAAGCACAACCTCAACATTACTTTCTGGAAGAAGAGATGTTATTGTTGTTGCATCTGTTTCATGCCTTTATGGAATTGGTAATCCAGTTGAATTTAAAAAAAATACTATTCAAATCAAATGTGATCAAATAATTTCTAGAACAAAATTTATGCATAATTTAGTTCAAAGTCTATATTCTCGTTCAAATGATGAATTCAAAAGAGGAACCTTTAGAGTTAAAGGAGACATTATTGATGTTTTTCCAAGCTACAGTGATATAGCTTATAAAATTCATTTTTTTGGAGATGAAGTAGAAAAAATTGAATCTTTTGATCCAATTAATTTTAATGTAATTCAAAACTTCCAAGATTTAACTCTCTATCCTGCTAATATTTTTGTAACAACGCCCCTTTCTATTGAAAATGCAATTAAAGAAATCCAAAATGATTTGGTAAAACAAGTTGATTATTTTAAAGATATTGGTAAATCTCTAGAATCAAAAAGACTACTTGAAAGAACTGAATTTGATATTGAAATGATGAAGGAGCTTGGGTATTGCTCAGGAATTGAAAATTATTCAAGATACCTCGATGGAAGAAAACCGGGAACTAGGCCTTTTTGTCTTTTAGATTACTTTCCTAAAGATTACCTAATGATAGTAGATGAAAGTCATGTAACTATATCTCAAGTTCATGCCATGTACGGTGGGGATAAAAGTAGAAAACAAACATTAGTAGAATATGGTTTTAGATTACCAGCTGCTATGGATAACAGACCCTTAAAATTTGAAGAATTTGAGTCTTTACAAAATATTGTTCTATATACTAGTGCTACTCCAGCAGATTATGAAATGGAAAAAACAGAAGGATTAATTATTGAACAAATTATCAGACCCACTGGACTTTTAGATCCAACTATAGATGTCAGACCATCTAAAAATCAAATAGATGATTTAATAGAAGAAATTCATCAAAGAATTGAAAAAGAAGAAAGAATTCTTGTTACAACTCTTACAAAAAAAATGGCTGAAGAATTAACGAAGTATTTAAGTAAAGTAAGTATACGATGTAAATATATACATAGTGATGTTGATACACTTGAAAGAGTTGAAATAATGCAAGGTTTAAGAGAAGGGCTTTTTGATGTTTTAATTGGCGTTAATCTCTTAAGAGAAGGCCTCGATTTGCCTGAGGTGTCTTTAGTTGTTATTTTAGATGCTGATAAAGAAGGATTTCTTAGATCTAACAGATCACTTACTCAAACTATTGGAAGAGCAGCTAGACATTTAAATGGAAAAGCAATAATGTATGCAGATAAAATTACTAATAGTATGAAAAAAACTATTGATGAAACAAATCGTAAAAGAAAAATTCAAATTTTATTTAATAAAAAAAATGGTGTTACACCGCAACCAATAAATAAATCTTTAGATAATGCTCTTTCGAAAAAATCAATAATTAATGATTTTGATTTTCTTGATAAATTAAATCAAAAAGAAATAGGTCTTGGAAATATATCAAGAAAAGAACTAGAAAAACAAATTAGAATAACAAAAAAAGAAATGGAAAAAGCTGCTAAAGAACTTGATTTTATTGAAGCTGCAAGACTTAGAGATCAAATAAATTTTTTAAAGTCAAATTATTCAAAATTTAATTAATTAAAACTTAGTTTACATTTTCAACTTTAAATTCTTTAAGTATTTGCTGAGGTTCCAATATATTATATCCACTCCAAAAATTTGGATCATATTCCATTAATTTAACGGGTAACTCTGAATCAATTTCTTTTATCTTATTATAGTCATCAACTTTTAAAATATCTGATTCAATAAAAATTACTTCAGTTTTAACTTTATTGTTTCCAGTAAAAGTAATTTGCATTTTAAGTTGGTTTTGTTTTCTTCGACCTCTCACATTTTTATTTTTTTCAATAATTTTCAATGGTCTATTCAGTCCAAAAGAACTTTCATAATAATTTTCTGCAAAATAAAGATCATATTTATTATTCTCATTTTTTTTAAAAATTCTCTTATACAACCTTTTATTTAATCTAAAATAAACACCTAAAAAATTTAAATTTCTTAACAACCTAATATTTTGATTATCAATTCTTATGAGTGCAAAATCATCTGCATGTATAAATAACCTTCCTTTATATTTTCCTCTTGTGGATTTTGGATAATATTCTATTATATAAACTGGTTCGTAACCTAAATATGAAAATTCTGAAATTTTAAAATTAAATTTTCTTGATTTTTTAAAAACTTCATATTTAAACTCCTTATTCTTATAGTCTATATATGAGTTAGATATATCCTTAATATAATTTCTGTTATTCAAATTAAAATCCTTTCTTTCATTGAGTTTATTATTTTTAATTTTTTCTAATTGAGAGTTATCTGTTGAATCAATAGACATAAAATCCAGTCCTTCTCTATCTATATCAATTGGAATAATTCCTGACTTAAATTTAAAATAAGAATCTCGTTTAACTTTGATATCTACAATAGGTTGTATTTTACTTTGAATTGTTTTAAAACTAATTTCATTGTCTTTATTTATTAACTCAGCTGATTTTAAAATATTTACTTTTTGATTATCAGGGTCTCTATTCCCGAAAAAATCATATAGTGACTCTATATAAAAATTGTTTTTTTTTGGAATTGTAGAAGTTATACTATCCATGAAAATTTGATCAAATTCTTTTATCGAAGATTTTTTGATGTCAATCTTAGCTTTATCAAAATCAGACATTATAATTCTTCTTCTAAAAATTTTTTTGTTTTTATAATCAAACTCAAAAACATTTTTAACATTCTCTTTAACTTTGTCTATAATTTCAATAGCAGTTAATTTTTCTCTATTCGTTACCACAACAGTTTCTAGCTCAATTATTTTTGGCGAAAGAACAATTTTAGATTCATTGATTAAATTAGTTGCCAATATAGTTATTGAGTTATAACCAATTGAGGAAACATAAACACTATCTCTATTGGTAAAAGGAATCTCTTTAAAAAGCCTAAATCTCCCCTCCTCATTTGTAATAGTATTCTTATTAAAATTTGAGATTATGTTTGCAAAAGATATTGGCTGTTGAGTCAGACTATCTAGTACAATTCCAGATATTTCTTGTGAACTTGTTTTTGTTATAACAAGAAAAAAAAATATAATACAACCTTTTCTATAAAACATTTCTGTTTAAATTAACATTCTAGAAAACTTCTTAAAGACAATGATATAAATAATAGTTTTTCTATCTTTCATAAGTTAATTATTTTTTTAAAAAATCTATAATTATGAAATATTTAAAGTTTCTTTTTTGTTTTTTAATATTCTTATCATGCCAAAATGATAATTCTATAAAAAAAGAAAAACCTTTTGTTTTTTCAATTGAAGAATTTGATTTAGAAAAAAATCAAATGAAGATTAATTTAGAAATCACCAATACATCTAATAAAACTTTAAATGAAGGTAAATGGTCTTTACATTGGAATCAAATGCATTCTGGAATAATTCCAGAAAGCCTTCCAAATGGAATTTCATTTAAGTATATTAATGGTCAAGCATATTATATTCTGACTTTTGATAAAAATTATTCCATTAAACCTAATGAAAAAATCAAATTTTCATTTTTGCAAAAAGGAATTCTAAAAAGAAAACCCTATGGACCTCTTGGGGCATTTATAAGAAATCATGAAACTGAAGAATTATTTAACCTCCCTTTAACTTTTAATTGGAGAAATGCTATAAACTTAGATAAAATCAATCATGACTCACCTACAGATAAATATGATTCAATGAGTGGTCTTTCTGTTTTATCAAATAACCAACTTAATTGGATAATTCCTACTCCCAAAAAATTAATATTTCAAAATAAATATAGAGATATCCCAAAAAAAATAATTGTTAATTATTCAAATAAAATTAAGATTGATACTTCTATGATATCAATGAGGCTTAAAAATAGTACCTCAGTTAAAATTGAATTTAGTAATAAAAAAGAAGGTAACACTCTTTTAAAATATGATAAAAATTTTAATAAGGAAGAATATTCTCTTAAAATTAAAGAAGATTTAATTGAAATAAGAGCAAGTGATTACTCGGGAGTACTCTATGCTTTTGAATCACTTCATCAATTGATATTGATTTCAGAAAATGAAAATAACAAATTACCAATTATTTCGATTGAAGATAGTCCAAGGTTTAAATACAGAGGATTCTTACTTGATGCAAGTAGAAACTTTTACGGTATAGATAAGGTCAAGCAAGTTATTGATTATATGGCTCACTTTAAGTTAAATAAATTAGACTTTAGACTAACAGATGATGAAGGATGGAGGCTTGAAATTCCTGGAATACCTGAATTAACAGAAATTGGAAGTAAAAGAGGCTTTACAAAAGATGAATCTGACAAATTAATCCCTATGTATGGTTCAGGTGCTTTTTCTGATAATAGTGGTTCTGGATATTATACAAGGGAAGAGTTTGTTGAAATTCTAAAATATGCTAAAAAAAGAAATATTGATATTTTTCCTCAAATTAGTTTTCCGTCTCATGCAAGAGCTGCAATAAAATCTATGGAAGCTAGATATAAAAATTATATGCTTAATAATGATGAAGTTTCAGCTAATAAATATTTGTTAAATGATCTTAAAGATGAAAGTGAATATAGATCAGCTCAACAATATGACGATAATATAATTTGTATCTGTCAGGAAAGCGCATATACCTTTTTTGAAAAAATTGTTCAAGAAGTAAAAAAAATGTACGATGAAGCTGATTTAAAAATGGACATATTTAATATCGGTGCTGATGAAGTACCCTACGGAGCATGGCAAAAATCACCGATATGTGAAAAATTCATTTCTGAAAATAAAGAAATTGAAAATATTAATGATTTATATAATTACAATCTTTATAAGCTTAATAATATAATTAATAATTATGGTGCAAAAATGGCAGGATGGGATGATATAATTTTGAAATTAACTGAAAAAAATCAATCTGAAACAATTATTAAAGAGGAAATGACAAAAATTAACCCAAGAGTTTATGTATGGAATAATACGTGGGGCGAAGGAAGAGAAGATATGATTTATAAAATCACTAATCTAGGTTTTGAAGCTGTAATGAGTAATTCTTCAGCTTTTTATTTTGATATGGCCAAAGATTTTGATTTTGAGTCAAAAGGACTTTCCTGGTCAGGGTATATTGATTATAAAGACACCTGGGGAACTGAACCTTTAAATGTTTTTAACAATATTCAAGCCCTTGAAAAAAACGACTTAATTAATAAAATCGATGAAAGTATAGAATATCAAAATATAACTGTTGAAGATATTATAAATCAAGAAATGTCAGAAAAAACCTACATTAATGAAAAAAATAAAAATAATTTCATAGGAATTCAATCTCAACTATGGTCTGAAACTATTATTAATGAAAAAATATTTGACGCTCTTTTTATGCCTAATTTAGCTGTTTTTTCTGAAAGAGCATGGGCTAAAAAAGAGTCATATACTTCTATTAAAAATCCAAAAAAACAATCAAAAGAAATAGATAAAAACTGGAATTTGTTAGCAAATACCCTCTCCCAAAGACATTTCAAATCAATGAAAACCCTTTATGGAGGTCTCTCTTTTGACTTAGGTAAACCAGGGGCAAAAATTTCAAATGATAGTCTTTATGTAAGAACAAAATTTCCTGGTTTAATTGTTAGATATACAACTGATGGAAGTGTTCCAAATAAAAATTCAAATAAATATAAAAATCCAATAAAAGTAAATCCTAATGATCAAATTCTTCTTAAAATATTTGACGGATTTGGTCGTGCAGGAAATTATATTAAACTATAAATAATAAACTATGAAGCCAGCAAATAAAAGATTATTATCATTGGATATATTAAGAGGGGCAACTATAATTTTTATGATAATTGTTAATACTCCTGGCTCATGGGACCACGTATATGCTCCACTATTACATGCAGAATGGAATGGGATTACTCCAACAGATTATATTTTTCCAAACTTTTTATTTATTGTTGGTGTTTCAATAGTATTATCAGTTGGAAAACAAATTGATAATGGAAAATCAAAATCTGAAATATTAAAAAAAATAATCTTTCGTTCTATTAAAATTTATTTAGTTGGTCTATTATTATGGTTAATTCCTGACTTTGATTTTAGTAATATTAGATGGACTGGAGTTCTTCAAAGAATTTCAATTGTTTTTCTTTTTTGTGCTTTAATTTATTTGTATACATCCTGGAAAACTCAAATTTATATTTCTATAGCTGTGTTATTAATTTATTGGATTATAATGGTTTATGTTCCTATTCCTGGAATAAGTTATCCAGATCTTTCTGTACCTGAAAAAAATTGGGCTCATTATATTGATGCACTTTATTTACCAGGTGTTCTTTGGCAAAAAACGTGGGATCCAGAAGGAATTTTATCAACACTTCCTTCAATTATAACCGGAGTTTTTGGAATGCTTTTCGGTTACATACTAACCATAAAGAAAAACATAAATGATAAATTAATTTTAATCTTCTTTTTTGGATTTATTCTACTTTTTATTGGAGATAGTTTTAGATGGTTATTTCCAATAAATAAAAATATCTGGAGTACTTCATATACTTTATTAATGGGTGGCATATCTAGTTTAACTTTAGGATTTTCAATATATCTAATTGATGTTCTTAAATATTCAAAAGGTTTAAATTTTGCAGAAGTTTTTGGTGTAAATTCAATTTTTTCATATGCACTTGCAGGAGTCCTTACAATAGTTTTTTATAGTAAAGATTTACTTGGATTTAGTTTAAGCCAAAATTTTGTTTCAAAATGGAGTGAAATTGGGATGGATCCTAAACTTGGATCCTTTATATATGCAATATTATATGTTATAATCATCTGGATTCCAACCTATTATCTATATAAAAGAAAAATATTTATAAAATTATAAAATGTACCAATATCATAAAGAATCTGTTAAATTATTTCAAAAAATTCTAAAAAAGAATAATTCCTCAATAAGAAAAAGCATCGATTTATTTAGTGAATGTATAATTAATGATAAAATTATACACACCTTCGGAACAGGTCATTCTCATATGATTGGTTTAGAGCTTTTTATAAGAGCTGGAGGGCTTGCAAATGTTAATGCAATGCTAGACTCTACAATTTTGACTGCTGAAGGAGCAAATAGAAGTGCTGAAATAGAAAAAATTGAAGGGTTTTCAAAAATTATTTGGGATCAACATAAAATTGAAAAAGGAGATATTATTATAATTATATCGAATTCAGGAAGAAATGCTATGCCTCTTGAAATGGCAATGGTTGCTAAAGATTTTAATATTCCAATTATTGCTATTACTTCAATGGAGCAGACACAAAAATATCCCTCAAGACATAGTAGTGGAAAAAAATTATTTCAAATTGCTGATATTGTTATTGATAATTGTGTTCCTTCTGGTGATGGAATGTTCAAGGTTTCAGGAATTAAAACAGGAGCTGCTTCAACAATATCTGGAATATTTATAGTTAATTTGATAGCTACAGAAGCTATGAAGATTGCTAATGAAAAAGGAATTAAACTTCCCCTTTATCACAGTCAAAATATTGATGGATATTCAAATGAAGAATTATATGATCTTTTCAAAAAAAGAATAAAACATATGTAAAAAAACTGCTCCAAATGAAATGGAGCAGCTTAATAGTTAATTTAATTATTTAATTTTTATAAGCTTCTTAGGCAATGGTTGTGCTTCTTTCTTTTTTGGTAGATTAATATTTAAGACACCATTTAAATATGAAGCTTCAATTTTTGAGATCTCTACACTTTCAGGAATTGTAAAACTTCTCTTAAAAGAATTATAATCAAATTCAAATCTAGAAAAGTCATTATTATTTTCTTTTATATCATCTTTTTTCAAAACTTCAATTGAAAGAACATTATCTTCAAAACTTACTTCAAAATCATCTTTAGTTAATCCAGGCGAAGCAATTTGAAGTAAAAACTCTTTATCAGCCTCTTTAATATTTACAGCTGGCATTGAATTTGAATAAGTTGGAATATCAAAATTCCAATTAGTATTAAAAAAATCATCCATTATTGATGGATACCATGTATTTTGTTTTCTAATTAAGTTCATAATATTTTATTTTAATTAAACATTTTATTTTCAACCTACAATAGGTCAAAATTTATGCCTTTTAAAATATTAAGCCATAATGTCATTAAAAATATAAAAAATAGCGACTTTTTGTCAGTTACTAAGAGTTTTTTGAACCTTATCTGCCGCCTCTTGAAATTCAATAGCGGACAAAACGTTTAATCCAGAATTGTCAATAATATCTTTAGCAATTTTAGAATTAGTCCCTTGAAGTCTAACAATAATAGGAACTTTTATAGCATCTCCCATATTTAAATAAGCATCTACAATTCCTTGAGCAACTCTATCACATCTTACTATACCCCCAAAAATATTAACCAAAATAGCCTTAACATTTGGGTCTCTAATTATTAATCTAAATGCAGTCTCTACTCTTGAAGCATCTGCTGTACCTCCAACATCTAAAAAATTTGCAGGATCTCCCCCAGCCTGCTTAATTAAATCCATAGTAGCCATAGCTAAACCTGCTCCATTAACCATACATCCAACATTCCCGTCTAAATCAACATAATTCAAACCAACCTCCTTGGCCTCAACTTCTATAGGATTTTCTTCACTTAAATCTCTTAAAGCTTCAAAATCTTTATGCCTAAATAATGCGTTGTCATCTAAAGTAACTTTTGAATCTACTGCAATAATACTATCATTAGATGTTTTTAAAACAGGATTAATTTCAAATAAAGAAGCATCAATGCCAATGTATGCTTCATACAATGATTGTACAAATTTTGTCATTTCTTTAAAAGCATTTCCAGACAATCCCAAATTAAAAGCTATTTTTCTAGCTTGAAAAGACTGTAATCCAAGTATAGGATCAATATTTTCATAAAAAATCAAATCAGGAGTCTCCTCTGCAACTTTTTCAATATCCATTCCTCCTTCAGTAGAATACATTATCATATTTTGGCCATTTGATCTATTTAATAATACCGACATGTAAAATTCATCAGGCTCATTATTACCAGGATAATATACATCTTCCGCAATCAAAATTTTATTAACTTTTTTTCCTTGTTTGCTTGTTTGAGGAGTTATTAATTGCATTCCTATCATCTTTTCACAAATTGACTTTAATTCATCCATGCTTTTAGCAATCTTAACTCCACCACCTTTCCCTCTACCTCCGGCATGAATTTGAGCTTTAACAACAAAAATATCAGAATTCGACATTTCAGCTATCTTCTTTCCAGCATCTATAGCTTCAGATAAATTTTTAACAACTATTCCTCTTTGAATATTTACTCCAAATTTTGAGAGTAATTCTTTTCCTTGATATTCATGTAAATTCATCTGTTTTTATTTAAAGATTAAAACAAATGTAAAAAATCCTATTTTACTTCAAAGAAAAAAAAATAATATTCTAAATGTTATATTCATAACAATTTTTTAAAATTTTATAAATATTAATGCTATTATTAATATTAAAAGAGATGATTCTTATTTTTGATAAAAATTAAAATGTGGATGATTCAATTCTTTTAAAGATTTCTAAAAAATTTAAAAGCCCTATTTATGTCTATGATGGAGAAAAAATTAAAAATCAATACAACAGACTAAAGAAAGCTTTCTCAGGAATAAAAAAACTAAAAATTAATTATGCTTGTAAGGCATTATCAAATATTTCAATATTAAACTTCATTAGAAAATTAGGTTCAGGACTCGATACAGTATCGATTCAAGAAGTTGAATTGGGAATTAAAGCAGGATATAATCCTGAAAATATAATATATACACCTAATGGAGTTTCTATTGAAGAAATTGAAAATGTGTCAAAAATGGGAGCACAAATTAATATAGATAATTTGTCAATCCTTGAGCAATTTGGTGCAAAATTTCCAAAAACACCTGTTTGCATTAGAATAAATCCACATATTATGGCAGGTGGAAATAGTAATATTTCTGTTGGACATATTGACTCAAAGTTTGGGATTTCTGTACATCAAATCCCTCATGTATTAAGAATAGTAAAAAATACATCTATGAGAATTAATGGAATTCACATGCATACTGGAAGTGACATACTTGATGTTGATGTTTTTATTCATGCAGCTGAAATATTATTTAATACTGCTTTGAAATTTAAAAATCTTGAATTTATTGATTTTGGAAGTGGATTTAAAGTTCCTTATAAAACTGGAGATATTGAAACTAACATTGAAGAATTAGGTGAAAAATTATCAATAAGGTTTAATGATTTTTGTAAAAAATACGGAAAAAATTTAGAACTTGCATTTGAGCCTGGAAAATTCTTAGTAAGTTCTGCAGGATACTTTTTAACAAAAGTTAATGCTATTAAACAAACTACATCTACTGTTTTTGCGCAAGTAGATAGTGGTTTCAATCATCT